>Ga0182013_10005490_pt1 | contig 14727 bp, 16 predicted proteins | sample 612S2MmetaG_FD_120487 | JGI IMG/M metagenome (GOLD analysis project Ga0182013, IMG submission 120487) | Permafrost microbial communities from Stordalen Mire, Sweden - 612S2M metaG | ecosystem: Environmental > Terrestrial > Soil > Wetlands > Permafrost | place: Sweden: Stordalen | collected... | reverse complement strand
TCTCTTGCCTTTCCGTTGACCTCCGATCCAAAATGGTTTCATCAATGTCGTTGTAATTCCGCCATCGGTTAAAGCATCACGGCGTAAACGCCGAGCAATAATCCATCGGAGTCAGAGGGCCGACGTGAACCCGCACTCGAGACTGCAGGGGAGTGGCCAAGCACGAACTCCGACGCGACTTAGCGAGCGAGTGACATGCCAACGACGAACATTCCGGCGCACAGCAGCGGGGTAGTGGTGATAAGTGCGACTGAGTAACGCCAATGATGTTCACGCTGAAGAATTACTGGGATTGCAAGGGCAGAAGAGAAGGTTGTCAATCCCCCGCAAAATCCAGTGAGGACTACGGTATGAATTTGCGCATCGGCCGACCCAACAAGTCGATAAGCGGCGTAGCCCGCAATGCCAGTGCCAAGTGCATTCGCGACAACGGTGGCCCAGGGGCGACTCGTTGGATGACGTCGTCGAACGATGTACTCGATGACGTAGCGAACACAGCACCCGAGGGCACCGGCGATGGAAAGTAATAAAAGTGTCATACTCTGCGACGCTTCCGGCCGAGTCCGAGCCATCCCGCAAAAATGCCCGCGAGGATTGCGCATACGGCCGTCAGAAGGCATCCTCCTATGGAGAGGTGCCAAAGAGCCGCTAAATCGACGAAGAGCCCCGAATAGGACGTCAAGCCACCCAGGAAACCGGTAATCATCAGTAAACGTAAGGGACTATTGGGGTCTCGATGATGAAGTCGGCGGTGAAGAAGGTCCGTGGCGACGTACACGCCGACTGTATTGATCGCTAAGAGCATCCAAGGAACGGCAGAGACCCAGTTGACGGATCCGTAGGAGCCACCGTGAGTCAGTACCTTGGTGGGATCCAATTTGGTGAGCAAGTCCCGCAGCAACGTACCGATAGCGCCACCAGCAGCAACGAATACCAATGCGTACATGAATTGTCTGGGCGACAGCGTGAGGTGACTTGGCATCTGCCTTACGAAACTACCTTGTATGCCTGGTGATTCGACGCAGGGAGGTGATGAAATACTCTTGGAAATGGATCCCTGCACAAATAATCCTGTGACTTTACATAACGTACATTATCGGCGTTATTCTTACAAATCGCTGTTATAGTGTTTCCCATGCGTCGGCTACTTTGTGCTGCCCTTCTGGTGGCTTCCACAGTTGGAATCTTTGCGATTCCGGCAACGGCTGACTCCGGTAACCCCAACAAAGTGGTCCTTTCCTTCGACTACAGCGACAACACGGCGCCCGCTTCGGCGAGCAGCGGAACGTTCAATGTGATTGTCAATGTTTTACCTGGGGCCGCAACCGGTTTGGTTCGAATGTTCGCCGTTGCTCCGGCCGACAAGAACGATTCCAATCTCGTCTGCCACTTTCAGTGGATCAGCCAAAGCCAAGTCGAGTGCGCCTTCAACTTTCCTGACAATGGCGTGTGGGCAATTCACGCGCAGTACGTCGCAGCGCCACAGACTGACGTCGTCGGCGTGGCTGTCACGAATCTTCGCGTCAACAACTAGTTCATAGTTTGAGGCCAGTCACTTTTCGAGTGATTTGGGGTGATCCATTTCGGGGCATGACCCAGGTGCTCGTGGAAGCTCATGATCCCTCCGAGGCACTCACCATCGCGCATGAGTTACGACCTGAGCTCCCCCGTCCGCGCGTTGCCCTTCAGTGCGGTGACTCGGCGTTAGTTCCTGCTTCACACGTCAACGAGGAGCGACCGAGAACGTGAGGAACTCGGCGAACGAAGCGAACCCCCAAGGAGTGACAAGGCGCCTTGTTCGATCCCTCGTCGCTTCCTTGATTTCTCTCGCCGCCGTAGGTGGTGTCGTTGCTTTGGTACTGACGTTGGCGAGGAGTGACACGCCCCATCCCACGGCCAGTCCCATCTACAAGTTCTATGAGCCGGTCGACGAAGCTGTCGGCGGCGGCGACGTCTTCGTGACGAACTACGAAGGCAACTCTGTGACAGAGTTCAATGCCACTACCCGAAAGCTGGTGCGGGTGCTCAAGGCAAAGGCGTATCGCTTCGATAGGCCAATCCGGATCGAGATCTCGGGCGATGATGCCGTCGTTGTCAACACACGCGGTGCCAGTGTCACCGAGTTCAACACCATCACCGGTGCGCTGGTGCGAGTGCTCAACGGCAAGTCGTATCATTTCAGCTCGCCAGGCGGAGGCGGCGTTGCGTTCTCGGGTCCGGACACTTTCGTGACGAACTTCTACACTGACTCCGTCACCGAGTTCAACACCATCACCGGTGCGCTGGTGCGAGTGCTCAACGGCAAGTCGTACGGGTTCTACGCGCCGGGCAACATCGCGATCTCGGGTGGTGAGGCATTCGTGGCGAACCCAGGTGGCTCCAGTGTCATTGAGTTCAACACGGCGACCGGTGCGCTGGTGCGAGTGATCAAATCCACAACGTCGAAGGACTTCTTATCGCCTCAGATCATCGCGATCTCAGGTGATGACGCCTTTGTGTCGAATGGAACCGGTGTGACCGAGTTCAACACCACCACCGGGTCGGTGGTGCGTGTGATCAATGGTAAATATCCCGACTTCGAATCGCCGCAGGCCATCGCGTTCTCAGGTGGTGAGGCATTCGTGACTGGAACGGGTGTCATCGAATTCAATACCAACACTGGCGTGGTGGTGCGCCGGATCAAGGCAAAGTCGTACGAATTCAGTTCGCCTACCGACATTGTGATTTCAGGTGCGCACGCATTCGTGACAAACACAGGTGCTCAAAGTGTCACCGAGTTCAACACCGTCACCGGTGCGCTCGTGCATGTGTTGCACTAGCGGTCAGTCCCAGTTCGTACGTCGTTGTTGGCCAAGAATTCATTCAGTTCTCCGAGGTAATCCGTTTGGCTTACACTGCCCTAATGAACTCACTCTTCGATGTAAAAGACAAGGTCGTGCTCGTCACGGGTGGCAGTAGTGGAATCGGCGAAATGATGGTGCGTGGCTTCATTGATGCGGGAGCCAAGGTCTACATATCGTCGCGCAAGGCTGACGTCTGCGAGGCCTTGGCGAAGGAGCTGAGCGTGAATGGTTCCTGCACCGCCCTCCCGGCGAACCTCTCGACCGAGGCTGAATGCATCCGTTTGGCGAACGAGCTTTCGTCGCGTGAAGATCACCTTGATGTGCTCGTGAACAACGCCGGTGCGACGTGGGGCGCTCCGATGAGTGAGTACGACGAAACGGCCTGGGAACGTGTGTTGTCGCTCAACGTAAAGGGTGTCTTTCACCTCACGAAGGCGCTTCGACCGCTCCTCGAAGCGAAGGGGAATCAAGACCATCCGTCGCGAGTCATCAACATTGGATCAATCGACGGGCTTCACGTGCCGGCCATGGACACGTTCGCCTACTCCGCCTCGAAGGCTGCGGTTCATCAGCTGACTCGACACCTCGCCAAGACGTTGGCGCCCAAAGTAACGGTCAACGCCATCGCGCCGGGGCCATTTCCCTCCAAGATGATGCGAGCGACACTCGAGAAGTTCGGCGACGACATTGCCCACGCGGCACCGATGAAGCGAATCGGTCAGCCATCAGATATGGCCGGTGCGGCGATCTTTCTCGCCTCCCCCGCTGCCAGTTACATCACGGGCGTCATTCTCCCTGTCGACGGTGGACTGGCGACGTTGGCCTAAGCCTTGGGCTCGGTGCCCAGCGTCACATTGATGTTCAAATGCTTCGAACCTCGCACCACGTGCAGAACGATGACGTCACCCGGTCGAAGGGCCGACGTAATGCTCCCCACGTCCTGTGCGCTGGCGACTGACGTGTGATTGATGCCCACGATGATGTCGCCTTGCTTCACACCGGCCGTGGCAGCGCCCGTGCCCGAGATGACGCTCATCACGACGGCGCCAGAGGACACGGTGAAGTGATATTCGGCTTGCAGTGACGGAGTTTCGGTCGTAATCTCCACGCCGATGAATGCCCCATGATTCACGACGCTCTCACCGGCCTTCAACTGCTTCAACAGCGATTCGATCGTCGCGTCAGGAATGGCGAAGCCAATGTTCTGGGCACTGGTGCCGTCAGACAACGTGCCGGCGACGGCTGTATTCATTCCCACGACGTCGCCGTTCGAATCGAGCAACGGACCACCTGAGTTGCCAGGGTTGATGGCGGCATCGGTTTGGATCATGTTGGTGAGCGTCTCGCTGGTCGACCCGCCGCCCGCGGTCACGGTGCGACCGAGCGCTGAGACAATGCCCGACGTCACGGTTGGCGTGCCGGCAGCAAGTCCGAGCGCATTGCCAATGGCGACGACGGCGTCACCGACCTCAAGTCCGTTCGAATTACCGAACGTCACCGGCTTCAACCCAGAGACGTTGTTGATGCGAATGAGTGCGACGTCATCGATGGGGTTGGTGCCGATCAATGTTGCCGGCAACGCCTTGGTGGAACCCGATCGCGTCACGGTGATCGTGCCGCTGCTGACGGCCGCCGCGATCACATGATTGTTCGTGATCACGAGACCATTCTTCGTGATGATCATTCCGGTGCCCTGATCTTCTTGACCCGAGGCCTTCACGTCGATTGACACGATCGAGGGCAGCGCTTTCACGATCAATTTTGGAATGCTCATCCCGTTGGGAAGATAGGCCGCACCAGGCTTATTGGTCACGGCGTCGATCGTCACTCCCCCATTCTTCGAACTCGACGTAGCTGAGGCGTAGTGACCAGCCAAACCACCGACGAGGGCGGCGACGAGGAGCAAGGAAAGACGTGTTGACCAGAGAGTTCGCTTCACGGGCGCCGGTGATGGCTGTGACGACAGGGGCACTGCGTCGACGATGGGCGGGGCGACGTACGTCGGCTCCATTGGCACCGGCATGCCCGAGACGTCGACGACTGGCTCAATGCTGTCGCCGTCAATCTCGCTTCGTGCGTCACTGATCGACGCCGACGGCGAAGTTGATGTGGACCCGTCGTCGGCGACGCCGTCAACGACCGGTTCCTCGGGTGTCCGTTGGATCCCGTCAACGGGCTCATCAGTCATTCGTTCATGCTAGGCACTCAAACTAAAAATGACCTAAATGGGACTGAAATGTTTGTTTTCTAGGGAACGGCTAGATTGGAGACCCTATGTCACGTCGTATTGAGATTGAAATCACGAGTTTGAACGGCGACGTGGCCACGTGGCGCGCAGCGGGCGCGAAATTGCCCAAAGGCGTGCTGAACTCGTCACTCGTCCCTGGTGGCCCCGTGGTCGGCAATGTCTACCGCGCCGACGTCGAGCAGTACATGGAAGGCATTGAAATTCTTTCGGTGATGGCGCCTAAGACTGCCTCGCCCGTCGATCCGCGCAACGAGCGCATCGAGCTCATTCCGAACGCGAAACAAGGACCCGACGTGGTGGTGACCTACGCGCCTAAGGGTCGCGGCGGTCCCCGTCGTGAAGGTGCCGATGGTCGTCGAGAGGGTGGCCCGAGCCGCCGCGAAGGTGGACCTGGTCGTCGAGAGAGCAGTCCCGGTCGTCGAGAGAATGGCCCTGGTCGCACGGAAGGTGCAGCGAGCCGAGATGGCTCAGCGCCACGTCCCGACCGCGCGAAGCGACCGTCGAGAGGCCCAGTCGACAAGGAACGAAGTACTGCGTCGGACGCTGAGCGGCCCGCTCGCGGACCTCGAAGCGAACGTCCAGCACGAGGCGCCCGCCCGCCGCGCCCCGAGCGACCAGTGGGCCCCGCACAGCCGCCCATGACCACGACGCATCGCAATGCCCTCCTGGCGACACTCTCACCGGAACAGCTACCCGTCGCTGAGCAGCTCCTTCGAGGAGGCATGCCGTCGGTCCGCGCCGCCGTTGCCGAACAGAACAAGAACGCCACCGCGCAAGGTCGTCCGACCATCGACGCGACGACCATTGACCGTATCGCCGAAGAACTGCTCGGCAAGACCACCCTGGCGCTTTGGAAAGACCGTGCCGCGGGCGCCATCGGTGCGGGCCGCGAACTGCGTCTACGTGATCTTCGAGCTGTCGTCACGTCCGCCAAGACCGTGTCATTGGATGAGGAAGCTCGGGCTCAGCTCAAGGAGCTGCAGATGGCACTGACCGCCCGTTTGGAGCACCTGCGCACGCAGTGGACCGAGAAGCTTGATGCGGCGGTCGCGACGGGCAACGTAAAGGAAGCGTTGACGCTCGTCGCGCGACCACCAGACATGTCGACGCGCGTGAGTGCTGAGATGGCGCACAAGGTCGTTGCGATGACCTCCGAGGCGCTGACCGCCGAACTTGACCCGACACTTTGGAAAGAGATTGTCGACCTGACCGTCGACACGTCGATTCGACGCAACGTGAAGCCGCTCGGCATTCCCGACGACGAATCATGCAAGGCCGTCGCGATTCACAATGCTGGCGCCATTCCTGAACTGGCGAAGTTGCTCGGTATGAAGGTACCGCCGCCGCCACCGCCCACTCGCCTGCCACGTCGACCAACGACGCGTCGTCCGCCTACTCGCCGCGCATCGTAAGCAAGCGAGCCTTCCAACCGAAGGACTCGTAGAGCGATTTCATTCCTCGATCGCCCGGCAGTGCGAACCCATCCTTCGGTGCTGCCTCGGAACGCACGAGTGACTGCAGGAGCGTCGTGGCGGCTCTCTGACGTCGACTGTGATGGTCGACAAATATTCCTTCGACGACGTTTTGTCGCACGATCGCGAAACCGAGAAGTCGATCATCGTCGGCGACCATCCATACGAAGCCTCCATCGACGAGAGTCTCGAGGAGTTCTCCCGACGACGCGTCGCGTTGAATCGACGCGTACAGCTCCGCTCCCCCGCGGTGACTGAGGAGTCGTTTGCACGCGTGCTCCCATAACTCAAGAAGCTCGTCAGTTACCGCTGCGCAGTGCTGGACTTTCATGACGTCCGATGTGACGGGCGCCTCAACGTGAAGTGAGACGTTCCGTCGTTAGACACAGTCGCGACAGAGCATCTGTTCCCGGCTCGAGAGTTGGCTCATCTTCTTCAGTAGGCGGCACGAACTGCAGCGAAACTCATCATCTTGCTTGGGCAGAATCGTCTCCGCCGGGTCGGCCAGTGTGTCGACCTCACCGGGGATCTCCTCGTCGTCCTCGGGCGTTGAGGTGCGGCGAATGGTCTCGGCCAACACTTCATCAAGCGCCAACTCGATGTCCGCGTCGTCCACGACGTCGTCATCCTCGACCACTACTACGGCGGCCACAACGTCGTCATCTTCGACGTCCTCGACGTCGTCGACGTCCACGACGTCCTCAGTTTCGACGTCCACGACGTCCTCTACATCTTCAACGTCCTCGACGTCCTCGACGTCAACATCCTCTAGATCCTCTTCACCAATAATCTCTTCGTCAAAGCCTTCGGCGAGCTCTTCCTCGTCGAATACCTCTTCACTATTTCCGTCACTTGCCATAAATTCCTCTTCTGTAGCGCTGGAAGTGTAGAGCCTTTTAGAGGGCAAGTGACGCCATTCCGGATAAACAATGGCTAAAGATGCGAAATACTAGCGATTCAGCCGAATTCTCTCGGCGTTGCGTTCGGCTTCGAGGCGCTCCAGGTCCGTGTCGGAGAAATCAACGAATTTCATGGCGTCGGCAATGGCGTCGTGCCCAGCGACGTCTCGGATGAGCCGAGCCATCTCCTGGGCCACTCGACGGTAACTGGGGTGACCCTGGGGACCGGAGCGAAGTTCAATGAGGTGCATCGCCTCGCGGGCATTCATCTGCATCACGTAGCGAATCCGAAAGGCCAGTGCCACGCAGTACTGGGCCTGTTCGGGGAGTTCCTCGCGCATGTCGTAGTAGAGGTCGGCAGAACGCAACAGTGACTCTTCATAGCGCTCGGCGAGACCGGCCTCTTGAATGACCTCGGGAACGTCAAAACCGAGGTCCGCCGTGAGTGGCTGCCACTCAATGGTGAGCACACGATGACGCTGCAAATCGCGGAACGCTCCGTAGTCGGTCACGAGCTCGAATCGGTAGTCGGTACGTTCGAACGCCCGACCAGGTCGGTGGCGTCGATTCTTGCGATCACCGACGTACGTCGACATGAGCGCTGATCGATCGTCGGGCGGCATTGAGCTCACTCGAAGTTGAGCTTCGTCGTGTGACATGGTCGAGTTGCCAAAGATGATTGCCTCGAGGACCCGGGTCTCACCTTCGGGGTCGTACGCGACGAGACGGACTTGCTCGACCGGCTCGTCCTCTTCGAGCTTCGTCCACATCGAGTCCAACAGATCACGTGTCGCACTCTTGGTGTTCGCCATGTACGTCGACCACGCGACGCCACGCTCGGGCACGTCCACGCGGCGCAGGAACGAGGGAATGACTTTGACCAGTTCGTCGAGCATCAACTGCGCGTAGTGGCGCACTTCTGGCAGTGGGTGCGCACGCATGTGCAAGAGCAGCGACTCGTAGGCCTGACCCGAGGCGTAGATGCCGAGATTGGAGAGTGCGCTCGCGGGGAGCAGTCCCCGCGTGGCGTCGAGCGCCTTGGCGCGGATCGCCTGGCGGTACACAAAGTCCGTGTCGTCAGCGGTCTTGGGATATTTCTTGCCGAGCCACTCGGTCAAGACCGGCAGCAGTTCGGCGTAGGTGTCGAACATCCGATCCATCTCGCCTACGTAGCGAGCACCGAAGCGTGATTCGAGCACGTCATGGTCGCGATAGAAGCGATAGTGACCGTTGCCCAGTCGCTTGTCGTAACCGAGATACCGAGTCGATTGCTCGAGGTAACTCATCAAGCGACCCCACTCGAGGACCTTGGTCAGTAGATTGCTCGCCTGCTCGCAGGCCAAGTGGACGCCGCCGAGCTGCGCCACCGAATCATCGCCGTACTCGAAGAAGATCCGCTGGTAGAGCTCGTCGGCTCGGTCGAGACCCACGGTGGCGTCGATGGATGTATCACCGGTGAGGTCGAGGTCGCCCACGAACTCGTCGAGGAACAGTCGCCGCAGGCTCTTGGATGACCGCGAATAGCGAGCGAACAGCGCACCCTTGACCACTTCGGGCAGGTTCACCAGGGCGAAGACGGGACCATCCAAGTTCGTGAAATACCGTCGCAAAATCGCGACTTCGGTCTCAGTGAACTCTTCGACGACATAGGAATGCATGGAGTATCGAGGTTAGGGGCGAATTCAGGCGCGCGGGTGGACGCTCGACGAACCGGCGACCACACTGCGTAGAACGGCGTCACGGGCCTCCCCCGCCACCTGGGCGACACTCGTCAGGTCGCTCATTCTCGCCAATTGCTCACAAAGATCGGCCACTTGCTTGGCGTTGCGCACGAAATCGCCTGGCGAGGTCTGCCCGATCTCGACGTCGGCCAGGTCCAGCACCGTGCCGAGTGACGCCCCCCGGGCCCAGGCGGCGATTGTCGTGGCGAACTTCCCGTCGGGCTCTTTGGCGTTGGGCACCTTGAAGCGGTTCTCGATCTCTTGAATGGCGAGCGACGTCAACGTAATCTCGGCGATGCGATCGTTCAGACTCCCCCGGCGTTGATTACCGAGCCGGTCGTTCAAGACACGCTTCTTCTTCGTCGTCACCTGTCGCGACGCATTGGCCAGGCGACTGGCCCGTTTCGACTCGAACACGAAGCACGACAAGAGACCCGCCAGTTGGGCCGGCTCGAGACCCTCGAAGACCCCCGCCGTGATCGACTCAGCGATGAGAAGGTCGCACTCGTGGTAGATCGATCGGAGTAACTGGCCCTGGGGCGTGAGACGCCATTCCTCGGCGTAGCCGAGTTCTTCGAGGACGTGATGACGCGCGACCATCTGGTCGCCGAGCGGGCGTTTGTTGCCCGCGGGTCGATGATCGGCCTCGAACTGTGCGAAGGAGCGTTGCACGACCTCGAGCGCCGTTTCGTACTCGAAGTGGTTGATCAGGTTCGCCGTGAAGTTGTACGTTGGCCGAAACGACGAGTGAAGGTCTGACGGCGGCGCGATAGCCACGCGGCCGACGTCAGCGAGGGCCACCTCGTTCGCGAAGCACACGACGGCGTGTCCTTCGTCGTCCAGTCCGCGACGACCGGCCCGACCGGTCATTTGGGAGAACTCCGCGCTCGTGAGGAACTTGCGCCCGGCGTCGGAGTACTTCGAGAACTTCTCGAGCGCAACCGAACGCGCCGGCATGTTCACACCGAGGGCCAAGGTTTCGGTGGCGAAGACGACGGCGAGGAGATTGAGCTCGAAGCAGGCTTCGACGATCTCTCGAAAGGCGGGCACCATGCCGGCGTGATGCATGGCCAAGCCGCGACGGACGCAGTCGATGAAGTCGGCGAATTCGAGGGCCTTGAGATCCTCGTCGCTGAAGCCAACGAGTCGCGCCTGCGCGATGGCCTCGATCTCACGACGCTCGTCGGGCGTCGTGAACATGAGGCCGTCACGCCGACACTGATGGGCGGCGTCATCGCACGCGGCCCGAGAGAAGATGAAGACGATGACCGGCAGCAGATCTTCGCGTTCCAGCGCCATGAGCAGTTCACTGCGACGGGGCGCTCGAAACGGTGCCGGAGGGGCGCTCGAATGAGGTCCCTTCCATCTCGGACCGGGGCGGAACTTGCGCGTCGCCTTCATCTGGTTGTCGATTCGCCGCGCCTCGTCGGACAGTCGTGGTCCGTCGAGCAGATCGACGATCTCGGCACCGCTCTGTCCGCGTCGCACGACCGCCAAGTGGTTGTGCAGTTGAATCGGCCGATCCTTCTCGACCACGATCGCCGTCGCGCCACGGACCTGGGCGAACCACTCACCAATGAAATCGGCGTTACCAATGGTCGCCGACAGCGCGACGAAACGCACCGCCGCGGGCGTGAGAATGATGACCTCCTCCCACACGCCGCCGCGGAAGGGGTCCTGGAGATAGTGGACCTCGTCAAGGACCACGAGACCGAGGGTCCGCAGCTGATCGGATTCGGTAAGGAGCATGTTGCGAAGGACTTCGGTCGTCATGACCACCACGTCAGCGTGCGCGTTGAGCGAGATGTCGCCCGTCAGCAGTCCGACTCGCCGCTCGCCGTAGAGGGCGCACAGTTCGTTGTACTTCTGGTTCGAGAGGGCCTTCAAGGGTGTCGTGTAAAACGCCCGCTCCGATCGTTCCAGGATTCGCCCAATGGCGTAATTGGCGATGAGCGTCTTGCCCGAACCCGTTGGTGCGCTCACCAAGACGTTCACGTGTTCATCGACGGCATCGATCGCCTCAACCTGGAAGCGGTCGAGCCCGAAGGCCAGGTTGCTCAGGAAGCGCTGCCGGTAGTCACCATCGGTCACTTCTTGAGCAACTTACCCACGCCGATGGCCACGAAGTAGAAGACGGTGAGTGGCAGCGCCAACGCCATCATCGACAGCGGGTCTCCGCTGGGCGTGAAGACGGCGGACGCGACGGTGATGCCAATGAGTGCGTAGCGCCAATAGTGCAGCAGCTGTTTCGGTGTCACGATACCGACGAGCTCCATGGCGACGAGGACGACGGGGAACTCGAACGTGATGCCGAAGATGAACATCATCAAGAGGAACAGCGAGAGGTACTGGTTCGGGTTGTACTCGGTCAACAGCGTCTTGCCGCCGATTGACTCGAGGAACTGGATGGCGTGGGCGAAGCTGAAGTACGCCACGGCCATGCCCGCGACGAAGAACGTCACGGAACAGGCCACGAAGGGAATCGCGTACTTGCGCTCGCGAGCCTTCAGACCGGGAGTGATGAAGCGCCAGAGTTGCCAGAAGATCACGGGCGAACCGGCGAGCAGTCCTCCGAAGAAACCGATCTTGATGCGCAGGGTCAGTCCATCGAGGGGGTTCGTCACCAGGAACTGGCAGCCCTTGTGGGCGGCGTTTCGTGCGGCGCAGTACGGCTCTTGGAGGAAGTCGATGATGTGGGGATAGAAGATGAAGGCCAGCAGACCGAGCAACGACACGGTGATGGCGCAGACGAGGAATCGGTGGCGCACCTCTGCCAGGTGTTCGGCCAGCGTCATGCCGGACTGGGCTTTCGAAAAACGCGACACGTTCTACCTAGTTCAGCGACGGATCGGGAGGCAATGTCGGATTCTCCGACCGCACGGCGGCGGGCCGGTTCGTAGGAGTGATGAGCGGAGGTGCCTCGGTGGCGGCGGTGTCGGGGGTCGCCACCTTCTTGTCGGCCGCTTCGCGAGCGTCGACTTGATCGGAAAGTTGATTCAGCAGGTTGATGGGACTGCGAACGATGCGGGCGATGTCCCCGGTGCTCGGGAGATCGGGAATCGCCTCACGAACCTCGCTCTCGACCCGCTCTTGGATACGTTTGAGGGCGCGCCAACTCGAGCCCAGACGATGCGCCACTTCGGGAAGTTTGTCCGGACCCATCAAGAGCAGGACCACCGCCACAATCACCAGGATCTTGACGGGGCTGAGGAACATCAGTCCATTGTAGGGCCGGTGTTAGATAAATCCGATGCGGGAAAGTGGCCAGATCCTCACGAAGGCCTTACCGATGATGTCGCTGCGAGGCACGGTCCCCCACATTCGACTATCACAGGAGTCCGAGTGGTTGTCCCCCATCATGAAATAGTGGTTCTTCGGCACGGTGACGTGACCGATGGCCTGGCCGAGCGGCTCGGTGTGGGGCCAGTTCTCGTGGAGCTTCTTGCCGTTCACGTAGATCGTGTTGCCCTTGGACGTCAGGTGGTCACCAGGAAGACCGATGACGCGCTTGACGAGGTCGGTCACGACCTCCCCGCAGTTCTCGGCCGGCGGGGCCTTAAAGACCACGATGTCGCCGATATTGATGGTGCCAAATGTGACACTCAGTTTGTTGACGATGATGCGGTCGCCAACCTGCAAGGTCGGTTCCATCGACCCCGACGGGATGTAGAACGTCTGGAACGCGAACGTGCGTAGGAGAAATGACACCAGCACGGCGACGATGATGATGGCCGTCCACTCGATGAGGGCACGGTGTCGAGGCTTGCGCTTCGCGGGAGGCGTTTCGGGCGGCGGGGGCTCTTCGGTCGTCAGGAGGCCCACCGGTTCCGTGGGGGTCTCGTCAGGCACTCTGGAAGTTTAGTCGCGTCACCCGTGGCGCTCTAAAGAGAGCAGCAGTTTCTGGAAGCGATCATCGGTGCTCTTGAACGGATCCTTCAGCAGAACGGTGCGCTGCATCTCGTCGTTGAGCTTGAGGTGCACCCAGTCAACGGTGTAGTCGCGCCGCCACTCCTTGGCCGCCTTGATGAACGTGCCGCGCATGTGCGCCCTCGTGGTTGGCGGTGGCGTGTGCGTTGCGGTCGCGACCTCCGCGTCGCTCACCATCCGTTGGTAATGACCACGGGCCTGGCGCCGGTAGTAGAGACCTCGCTCAAAACTCGTGTCGTGATAGAGCAGGTCGATCAGGGCAATCTTCGGATCGCTCAACTCGACGCCCGATCGCTCGCGCTCGCGCTCAATGATCTGCAGTTTCGCAATCCAGTCGACGCGGTCCGCCAAGCCCATCGGATCGTTGCGGTACTGTTCGATGACTTCGCGCCACAGGGTGACGGCGTGCACCTGATCAGCGGGCAGCGCGTGGCTTTGGAGGAAAAGCTCGGCGCGTTCACAGAGGTCGTCTTGAATCTCCAGGGCGGTCAGGTCGCGTCCGTTGCTCAACTTGACCGGCTCTTTGCTCCAGAGGTCGTAGGAGATGTCGCGCAACGCGTTGATGGGCGACGCCATGTTGTAGTCGCGCAGCACGGTGTTGCGGTCCTCGATCATCGCCAGTACGACCGCCGCGGTACCGAGTTTGAGATAGGTCGCGAACTCGCTCATGTTCGAGTCCCCCACGATGACGTGGAGACGGCGATACTTCTCGGGATCGGCGTGGGGTTCGTCGCGGGTATTGATGATGGGCCGTGACCTCGTGGTCGCCGAGGAGATGGCTTCCCAGATGTGCTCCGCGCGCTGGCTCATCGAGTACTGCGTGCCCTTCGCGTTGGTCACGACCTTGCCGGCCCCGGTGAAGATCTGGCGACTGATGAGATAGGGAATGAAGACCTGCTCGAGCCGTGTGAGGTCATCGATGCGCTCGATGCAGTAGTTCTCGTGGCAGCCGTAGGAGTTGCCCGTGGAGTCAGTGTTGTTCTTGAAGAGATAGATGTCGCCGCGAATGCCCTCGTCGCTCAGTTGACCCTGGGCGTACTCCACGAGCTCGCGCAGGATTGACTCGCCGGCCTTGTCCTGCGCCACGGCGTCGATCAACGAGTCGCACTCGGCGGTGGCGTATTCGGGGTGGCTACCAACGTCGAGGTACAAGCGACTGCCGTTCTCGAGGAAGACGTTGCTCGATCGTCCCCACGCGACAACCTTTCGAAAGAGGAAGCGGGAGACCTCGTCGGGGCTCAGTCGTCGCTGCCCACGAAGCGAGAAAGTGATTCCGTACTCAGTCTCTATGCCGTAGATGCGTCGCAGCATGACGTGACCCTTGCTGATCCCTCAGCGAAGGAGCTCGCTCACTTGATCGTCGTGCAGCCGAAGGAAGGTGCGTCGCTCGCCGCGGTCCTCGAGGATGCCCACCTCGAGGTCGCTCACCTCAATCGTCCGGTCCGGCCCCGCCAAGGCGGCCACCGCGTTCTTCAACGTCGTCGACAACGGTTCGAGCGAATCCTCGGACGCCGCAAAACGGGATTTGATCGTTTCGGCGTCGCCACCGAGGACCGCGAATCGCGGTTCGTCGGAGATCGTCCCCTCGTAAGCGATGCGGTAGAGCTTGGTGGGGCG
>Ga0182013_10005488_pt1 | contig 14730 bp, 13 predicted proteins | sample 612S2MmetaG_FD_120487 | JGI IMG/M metagenome (GOLD analysis project Ga0182013, IMG submission 120487) | Permafrost microbial communities from Stordalen Mire, Sweden - 612S2M metaG | ecosystem: Environmental > Terrestrial > Soil > Wetlands > Permafrost | place: Sweden: Stordalen | collected... | reverse complement strand
TGCTTCAAAATCGCAATGATCTGCTCTTCCGTGTATCGGCTTTTCTTCATCGCAGTCCTCCCTTTCAGATTACGGGAGAACTCCAGTTTTCCTTGGCTGAGTTTTTCGGGGGCAGATCAGTTTGACCAGTGGCCGTGGCCGATGGCGAGTCCGAGCAGCACAAAGCAGCCGATGGCGGCGAACTTCGCCCAGGTGGCGACGTTGATCAGCGCCGAGCCGCGCTTCACGCCCAGAACATTAATGGTGGTCAGCAGAACGATGGCACAGATGGCGACGATGTCGCCGCGTGTCAGAGTACAACCCAGAATTTTCAGGATGGGAACGTGGGCGGAGGCGAAGGGAAGCACTGCTCCGAAGTAGTCGGCGAAACCGACGGCGAGGGCGGCAATGGTGCCGCTCTGCCCGACGGTGAAGATCATCCAGCCATAAAGAAATGCCGGGAACTCGCCGTAGGCTTCGCGAAGGAAGACGTACTGCCCGCCGGCTTCGGGGAACATCGTAGCCATCTCGGCAAAGGCGATGCAGGCCAGCAGCCAAATCAGTCCGCCGACGAGCCACACGCCGAGAAAAAAGAGCGGCTTGTGTACGGCGGCGGCGACCTGCCCGGCCGTCAGAAAAATTCCTGAGCCGATGATGCCGCCGACCATCAAGAGAACTGAATCCGTAAGCGACAGGCCGCGGACCAGGCCGGACGGTTGGGCCGCAGGCGGTTGTCGCGATGTCGCCGAATGCGCCATGCTCAGCCGATGCCGAGATCCTCGGGCATTTCCAGTGGCGTGCCGCACACGCGACAGATGACCGCCGAACAATCGCCGCAGGTGAGCGGGTCGCCGACTTCGCGAACGCAGTTGGGACAGTAAAGCAGGTTAGGATCGTGGCCGTTCGAGGGCCTTGGCGGAGTTTGAGCCATAAGTTCCGCGACTGTAACATAGACGTTTGAAAACCGCGAGGAGAGCATGACCGACAACAAAGCGATTTCTACCGATGAGCGCATGCGGCGCGAGTTCAACGAATGGGCCGAAGCCGGCAGGGGCGAAGAGATGGAGCAGCATCACATCAGCATCACCCAGCAGACCCTGGCGATGATGGCGCTGAGGCCGGGCGAGCGCGTGCTCGATCTGGGGTGCGGGGCGGGATGGGCGAGCCGGTTGCTGGCGAAGGCTGTCAGCGGCAGCGAAAAGCCCGGGCAGGTGATTGGCCTCGATGTGTCGGACGAGATGATTCGTCGCGCGCGTGCCGGCTCAACAGAGTACGACAACCTTATGTTTGTTGTCGGATCGGCGCAGCAGATTCCCTGGGAAGAAAACTTCTTCGACAAAGTGCTCTCGGTGGAATCGTTTTATTACTACGGCGATCAGGAGGGCGCGCTGGACGAGCTTTTCCGCGTGATGGCGCCGAAAGGCGAGTTCTTCATCCTGATCAACCTTTATAAAGACAATGCGTACTCGCTGCGTTGGGTGGAGGAGCTGAAGGTTCCGCTACAGGTGCGTTCCGAGCAGGAATATATCGATCTGTTGAGAGAGCATGCCTTTGAAGACGTGCGGGCGGTGCGCATTCCGGACCTGACTCCGACGCCGGAGGAGTACAGCGGCAAGTGGTTCAACAACGCCGAGGAGCTGCGCGACTTCAAGCGTATCGGTGCGCTGCTGCTGATCGCGCGCAAGCCGGACTTGGTTTCGCCGCCGAAGGGATATGAAGTGGAGTAGAGGCGCTCAGCTTGGGTAGAGCGGCGCCGCGTTGGCCGAGGACTATAGACTCCCACCCGGGCTTGCGCTCATCGTGATGCGCCTAAGCCCTGGCGTTTCTACTGGGGTGCGTTGGACGCTGGCCTGAAGGCCAGCTCTACCCGAGATCCAAATCATCGGGATCATAAGGAGATCGACGCTGAACCCTGCGCTAGACGCAGTCGAAAGCCGCACGCTCTATTGGCTGGCTACCGCGTGGACGTCAGTTCCGGCTGGCGAACAACGGTGCGGCGAAGTTTGAGCGCGTGGGCCGATAGGAAGTAAACCATGAGCTGCACCACGGCGGCTCCGCAAGTGTCAAGAACAACGTCCTGCCACCGGCCGGTGCGGGAGGGGATGAAAGTCTGGTGAATCTCGTCGTAGGAAGCGGTGACCACGGTGACGAGCATGCCGATGAACACCCACTCCAGTCGCCACAGATCACGCAGATAAATTCCCCAGGGGCGTTGCAACAGCGCGCGCACCCGGTCGCGATTGGTGTTTCGCAGCGCGAGAAAGACGAGCGCGCTCAGGATTCCATAGCCCAGGAAGTGTCCGGTCTTGCGCAGTACCTCGTCGAGTTGCGATACAAATGACGGCGCTACATGCGGGGCCACAATCAATATAACCTTGTAGAGCACGCCCGTCGTGTTGGCGGCTGAAGCCATGTCGGTGGACTCCAGCCGGATGACTCCCAGCCAGACGATGACCATCCACCAGTTGCGGACCAGCGCGCGAAACGAGGGCTTCAACAAAACGGGTACTCCGAAAGACACTTTCGTCGGAATGGGCGATTAGGCAATTTCCACTTCGTTGTAATCATGCTTTGCAGGGTTGTAATCATGCTTTGACGGGGCACGCCTGCACAGTTTGCTGAAAGTCGGATTCGACATGTTTTGAAGGGGCGCACCTTTAGGTGCGCCGTCCTAAGGGTACTAATATACTTGACTGACTAGGACTATTCGTGTACGCTTCTGAGTGTAGCAAGCGAGGCGCACCGATGGACGCACCCAAGACTCTTCAGACCGCAATCCAATACTTCAGCAACTATGATAACTGCCGTGCCTTCATGGCGTCTGTGCGCTGGCTTGACGGCGTTGTGCGCTGTCCGCAGTGCGATTCCGCTAAGGTTACCTATCTGAGCGGTGCGCGCTTGTATAAATGCAATGGAGCGCACTCGAAGCAGAAGTTTTCGCTCAAGGTCGGAACTGTGTTCGAGGATTCGCCCATCCCGCTTGAGAAGTGGCTTCCGGCGCTGTGGCTGCTGGTGAACGATAAGAACGGCATCAGCAGCTATGAGATTCACCGTGCGCTGGGCGTGACCCAGAAGACCGCGTGGTTCATGATGCACCGCATCCGGCTCGCTGTGCAGACTAAATCGTTCGTCAAGATGGGCGGAGACGGCGGAGAAGTCGAAGTGGACGAAACCTTCATCGGCGGCAAGGCTAAGAATATGCACAAGAGCCGCCGCATAAAAGTTCAGCGGGCCCGCAGTGAGTTTACACGCGGCGGTGCGCTTGCCGGTAAGACTGCGGTCATGGGAATGCTTGACCGCGAAGCGCGGCAGATTCGCACACAGGTTATCCCAAACGTGCGCCGTGATACCTTGCAGACTGCGATCTTGAACGAAGTCCAGCACGGCACAAAGCTCTACACCGATCAGGCAATGGGCTATCAGGGGCTAGCCGCGAAGTACACGCACGAAGTCGTGAACCACATGGAAAAGTACGTTGACGGGCGCGTGCATACGAACGGTTTGGAAAACTTCTGGTGCCTGTTCAAACGCACGCTGAATGGTACATACGTCGCCGTGGAACCGTTTCACCTGTTCCGCTACGCCGACGAACAGGCGTTTCGCTACAATAACCGTGCGACGAAGGATAACCCGTTGAACGATGCAGATCGTTTCACGCTTGCACTGTCACAGATCGTCGGCAAGCGATTGACTTACAAAGAGGTGACAGGCAAGGAGGGGGAAACGGCGCGTTTCTAAGGTTCCGTTTGCTAAGAGTGAGAAGGTTTGGCACCGGAGACAAGGGCGCGGGAAGCGCGTCTCCGCTGTTTTGCTTCCTTCTCAGCGTCTAGGGCGGCCTTGATTTCGCTATGCGGAACGGCCACTAGACGCTTCATAAACTCGGTAAATTGGCCAAAATCACCCGTCACATTCTTGGCGGAAGTCGTCGGGTGTTTTGCCACAGTGTTGCTCTGCTCCTAGAAAGCAGGGTAACGCTGTGGTGTGTCCCAGTCAAGTTCGCGCAAAGAGTCTGTCGCTAATTGAGAAACTTCCCATGACAATGCAAGTCGGAATCGTAGCCGATACCGGAATTGTACTGGCTAGCGACACCAAATTTTACTCGGAGTCCTCTGAGTTGGGCCTTACTATTACTGGTGGACTAAGAAAGATCAGAATCGGTGAGAGCGGGAAAATAGCCGTCTCATGTGCGTACGCGCTCAAGTTGGCTTTCCGAATTGCCGGTTCCATTGTCGCTGGCCTATCGCCTCAGTTCTGGCCACACCCGACGGATAAAATTATTGAGATCATCTCTTCTGAATTAGATAAGGTCGGGGCATCCCAGCACGAATGCTTGATTGTGCTCGCGGAGCCGACTCCGAAACTCTATGTGTTCTCATCGGGAGAAAAAACTGTTCATGGGTGGCTGGATTCCGTGTGTTGGGAGGTGCCAACATACGCATTTTGCGGCCACAAAACCAATGCCTCAATTTATTGGGCTGATCGCTTTTTCCGTCCAGTCGTTCCCAGGTTGCGTTCAATGGAGGATTCGGTGACCCTGGCGGCTCAGATAATTTTCGATGCCGGGAAGATCAATAGCAATGCAGTAGGCGGTCTAGAAGTAATCAAGTGCGATGCCGCTGGAATACACGTCCTCACCGCTGAAGAAAATATTGCCCTCGAAGCCGCCGCGCATGAGCGTAGCATGAAGATCGAACAAATTCTCTTCTGTGGCTGAGATAACACGAGGTACCGTATGGGCGATGCTGAATTCGTAGTGCTGCTCGTGCTCCTTTTGTGGATATGGTGGATTGTGCCTCGTCGCAAGTTCTTTGGCTCAGATGCACAGAAAATTCTCAACGCACTAGAACGAATCGAAACCAAGTTGGGCACCAACCCAGAATTAAATAAGCCGCCTGACCCCAGAACTTGAGAAGATGCGCCGCTCGCTTTGGGAATGAAGCATTCAGTGATGACAGCCGACGACAGACTCAGATTGATCGGCGTAAAAATTGAACGGGCCAATAAGCACTTCGATGAATTGGAAGCGGCTGCTCAGTCTCTTGGCGAAGCAACCTTTAAGTTGATTAGCCTCGATCATAAGCCGGAGACTGGCAAGCCATTCTTGAATATCCGCCCATTGAACATCTACCCTCCCGAGATCCCCGCTATCGCTGGCGATATTGCCCATAACCTCCGAAGCGCCCTTGACCATTTGGCGTTTCATCTCGTTCATGTGGGGGTCGGTTTTGGGGAGACTCCGCCCAAAACGTGGGCGGATATTCAGTTCCCGATATTCAATTCCCTTAACAGTTATGAAGCCGGAAAGGGAAGACGCATACAGGGTGCGCGAAGGGAAGCGATAGAGGCTATCGACCGGCTCAAGCCGTACAAGGGTGGGAATCATGCCCTCTGGTTGCTCCGAAATCTGGACAATACCGACAAGCACAGCTTCATTCTGCCCATCGGTGAGAATGTGATTGTCGGGGGCGTTTCTCTCAAGGCAGACGAACCATGCTCGCCAGTCTCGGCGTCTCGGAAGACGACCAAGACATGAAGCTCCCCGCTGAGGAAACGCTCATGGAACCTGCGATTGGCAGGGCTAACGCTCTGCTCCCATCGCTCCATAAGCTGAGTCATCTTGTCAGCAACATCGTTACGGGCTTCCGCCCGTTCTTGGAATAGGCTTTCAGTCAGGGGGAATTCTACGGGCCGGGGAATAGCGGACATGAATCCGTTATGCCAGCGATCTCCCCGTCAAGTCAATATAGGCCCAAGAAGCCGCCAATATAGAACGCGCGCGTTCTTAATGGTTGAAAATAATTCTTATTCGTGCCCCTGTCACGGCAACTCAGCTTAACACCAAAAGTCAGTCATGTATATTGATACCGTCCTAAGCCCTTTATTCTTGCCATTCCGAGCGGGCTTCAGCCCGCGAGGAATCTGCTTTCCCGACTTTCTCAGCAAACTGTTTAGCCGTTGCGGGAAATGCCCCAGCACTGGACGGCTGTCTTCTCACTGAACCCCGTAAGGAATGCCAGGAACAAAGCTTGTTCCGGCGCAGCTAAAGCTACGTCCCTTCAAACCGGCGAACAAAGTAATCTGCAACCAATGCGCCAAGAGACGTTTTACTCGACACGATAGTTAGGCGCCTCGCGAGTGATCATCACGTCATGGACGTGGCTTTCGCGCAATCCTGCGCCGCTGATACGCACGAAGCGCGCCTTCTGCTGCAGTTCTGCGATGCTTCCGCAGCCTACGTACCCCATGCCGCTCTTCACCCCGCCGACCAGTTGATAGACGATCATGCCCACGGTGCCGCGATAGGGAACGCGTCCCTCGATGCCTTCGGGCACCAGCTTGTTGAGGCGGTTGCCTTCAGTGCCATCTTCGGTAAGGACCGGAACCGAGGAATCGGAGTCGGTGGTCTGGAAGTAGCGCTCGCTGGAGCCTTGCGCCATCGCCGCCAACGATCCCATGCCGCGATAGGCCTTGAAGGAGCGGCCCTGGTAAAGGATGGTCTCGCCCGGACTTTCTTCCGTGCCGGCCAGCAGCGAGCCGATCATCACGCAGTGCGCGCCCGCGGCCAGCGCCTTGGTGATGTCTCCGGAATACTTGATTCCCCCGTCGGCGATGACCGAGACGCCGCTGTCGCGCGTGGCACGCGCCGCCTCGGCGATGGCCGTGATCTGCGGCACGCCCGCGCCGGTGACGATGCGCGTGGTGCAGATAGATCCGGGACCGATACCGACCTTGATGCCATCAGCTCCGGCGCGGGCCAGCTCGCAAGCGCCGTCGAAGGTGCCGACGTTACCGGCGAGCAGATCGACTTGCGGCAGCGTCGCTTTGATCTTCTGGATGGCCTCGATGACGCGCGTGGAATGTCCGTGAGCGCTGTCGATGGCGAGCAAATCTACTTTGGCGCGCACCAGTTCCTGCGCCCGCTCCAGGTAATCGCCGGTAGCTCCGATGGCCGCGCCCACCCGCAGGCGGCCATGATCGTCCTTGGCGGCCGTTGGATATTTCAGGCGCTTCTGGATGTCCTTCACCGTGATCAGGCCCATCAGGTTATAGCGATCGTCGACCACCAGCAGCTTCTCGATGCGATGCTGATGCAGGATGGCTTCGGCATCGCTCAAGGTGGTACCGACCGGGACCGTGATCAGGTTTTCCTTGGTCATCACTTCGCTGATGGGAATGTCGGTGCGGGTTTCGAAGCGGAGATCGCGGTTGGTCAGGATGCCGACCAGCTTTTTGTTCTTGGTGACGGGAACGCCCGAGATGCGATAGCGGCGCATCACCTCCAGCGCGTCGGAGATTTTCTCCTCCGGCGACATGGTGATGGGATCGACGATCATGCCGCTTTCCGAGCGCTTCACCTTGTCGACCTCGGTGGCCTGCTGCTCGATAGTGAGATTGCGGTGGATGATGCCGAGCCCGCCCTGCTGAGCCATGGCGATGGCCATGCGCGATTCGGTCACCGTGTCCATGGCCGCGCTGATCAGGGGCACGCGAAGTTCAATGTTTCGGGTCAGATGAGTGGAGGTGTCGGCGAGGGCGGGTACAACATCCGACTTGCCAGGCAACAGCAACACGTCATCAAAGGTCAACGCCTCGGGCACAGGAAAATGGATCATGATAGCGGTTCCATGGAGGGGTAAATCATGATTGTAGAGTTGCGGGGGTGGTTAGGCAAACCGGAGGGCCGAGACTGTGGTCGCTGCTCAGGCACCAAGTTAGCTGGTGAGAATGGATCGCGGATCAAACTAACGATCTTGGGCATCTAAAGTTCAGCCGTGGTGCTTTCTCGACGGTGCAAACCTGAGCGGCGATGCCGCTAGCCAAATCGGGAATTATCGATGGCACTAAAGTTGTAATTCTGCTAATTGCGGAGAGTATTTCCCCGATTCTCGTGTTACATTGAATTGTCCTTAACGTCTAATTACTTAATGGTGGGCGCTTTGGCACTAGTGTGTCCAATTGTGCGCATTGATGTTCACAGCGCGTCCCTAAATTGCGCTGTAAGTCCTTTTTTTTCAATAGCACATATTGGAACAATTATTGCCCGAGAAGCGCATGTATTCGTGTAGCCACCGTATGGAGCACAGGGAGAACCCAGATTAAAATGTGTGCAAGTGCATGTCTGGTGATGCCGAAGGATTTAGGCGCGATCAACGTAAGTGATCTGCTCGCGCTTCCCACTCTGCCTTCTGATCGAAGCGCAAAGCGTCTCTCGGTATCTGCTGACGAGTTAATTCGCAACATCGCGTCAGTCGCAGACGAGTTAGTGGTCTACGCCATCGAGAAGCGCACGGCTGCCGATTTCATTGCAACGAGAAACGATGTGTTTCACCAGTATTTTGACGCGGTCCGTTCTTTTTCCGACCTCGCGAGAATAATTGTGCCTAAGCATGTGCTGGAAATATTGGCGGCGGAATCTCTATCCGAGATGGAAGCCGAATTTCGTGAGCACGGGTTGGGTGCGTTTGGCGCTGCCGTGCGCGACCAGGCTATCTTCACGATCTGGACGATGAGGAAGATCGACGATGTTTGTCGGAGGATAAACTCATTGAAACTGCCGCCGGACCTTGCGGCTGCCGATATAGAACCACGCAGCTATTATGCTTTCACTGCGGTAGCCGCACGCTTTCATTTGGACTGCTTAGTAAAGTCTGTCCACCTCCGAAAGCCGATTTATCCCGATGTCCTGAATGTCGTGATTGACGGGCTGCGGTATGCTGTGAACGCATATGCGTGGGCGGTTCGTGGCTTGAATCTGCGGTTGCCTAAATCGGAGATGCAAATCGCTCCAGTTGAGTGGGACGACGAAGATCAGGCACTGCTCACTGAAGCGACAAACGACATGGTGGCGGAAATCTGATGGAGGTCACGAAGGGAGGTGTCTACCTATATGAGCCTCCCTCGAGCTCGACTTCCGAACAGGCCGCGACGATCACAACTTCGGGCTCTGAACAAGCTGGAATGCGCCCATATGTCATCGTCTCTCGTAACGAGGTTAACAATGGTAAGCCGACGGCCGTTGGAGTCCCACTCACTACCCGGATTCACAAGGCAAACTCCTATCGCATCTTTCTCCCATTAGCAGAACTTATAGCGGATGAGGGATGCAGTCCATTCAAAGACAGTGTTGCTTTGTGTGACCATGTACGCGTGCTCAATACTGAGCTCATCCGAAAGAAAATCGGAAGGCTGTCTGATAATGCTGTCCTCGCCGTAGCGCTTGGACTGATCTTCGTGTTGGACATCCGGTAGCAGATCTCTTCTTCCAACGGAAATCAAATTGAGCCGCTACCATAGGGACCATCCTTCTTGAATCTCGACCCGAGTGGGCGTATATTCGTTGCAGTACTGCTGTGTTTTGGGGGTCCTGTCACTCGCTCCCGGCGTGACGGTTAGACCCGCGCAGATTCGGCGAAGCACATCGGTGGGCGAGAGCCCACTTTTTATTTCCACCCCGTAATCCGCTGTGCACGGCGAGTCCAGGCGACAGCAAGAGCCTGACGGGCGCTCTTTGCTTAATGACCGGGAGCGGTTACAGAACACGATGGCTGGAAGCGTTGAGAAAGTTCGGGAGATCGCGGAGCGGGTGGCCCAGTCGAGCGGCCTGGAGTTGGTCGACCTCGATTTACTTGGCGCGGGCAAGGCCCGCATGTTGCGGATTTACATCGACAAGCCGGGCGGCGTGACCCACGAGGACTGCGCGCACTACAGCCGCGAAGTGGGCACGATTTTTGATGTCGAGGATGCCGTACCGGGCAGCACGTACACGCTGGAAGTTTCGTCGCCCGGTCTGGACCGCAAGCTGTCGAAGCCGGAAGAGTTTCAGCGCTTCGTGGGCAGCCTGGTGAAGTTGATGACCCGCGATCCGGTCAATGGCAACCGGCATTTTGAAGGCCGGCTGAAGGGATTTCACGATGGCCATCTCAGCCTGGAGCTGATTGGCCGTAAGCAGTCGAAGAAGCATCAGGCAGTCGAGGCTGGAACAGAAATCGAAATTGCCTTGTCTAACGTGGAGAAGGCGAACCTGGTTCCAGAGCTGTAAAGGTTTGGTGCCGCGCTTGAGTTCGGGTAGTGCGGCGCTTCGGCGCCGCGTGCATCGGCCAAATAGCAGCGGGCTTTAGCCCAAGGTACTTCAGAGTGTGTGAAAGCTGGTCTCGCGTTGCAGTAAGTACCGCGAAACCCGAGCGCCAAAGGCGCGGAATAACTTAGCCCAGCGCTTTAGCACTGGGTAGGGCTAAGGAGACCGAGTCCCGTCAGGGACGGCACAAGATTCGCAGGCCTTCAGTCCTGCCGTGGTCCAACAAGGTGGCAGAAATTCTATGGCGAGTGAACTGTACAACGTAATCGACGCTCTCAGCCGGGAGAAGGGTATCGATCCGCAGATCGTCGTGAGCGCGGTGGAGGACGCCATCGTCGTAGCCACCCGAAAGTATTACAAGACGCAGGAGAACCTGCGCGCCGAGCTCGATAAAGAGAGCGGCCAGATCCGCGCCTTCGCGGTGCGTTCGATCGTGGAGACCGCCGACCAGATCGAGGACCCTCTCTCGCAGATCACCCTGGACGACGCCAAGCGCGTCGATCCTGCGGCCGAGATTGGCGGCGAGTTGCGCACCTACAAGGCGACTGACGTGCTGGGGCGCATTGCGGCCCAGCTGGCCAAGCAGGTCATCTTCCAGAAAGTCCGTGAAGCCGAACGCGACACTATTTACAACGAGTACATCGGACGCGTCGGAGAAGTCATCAACGCCACCGTCAAGCGCCAGGAAGGTCAGGACGTTATCGTTGACCTGGGCAAGGCGGAAGGCCGGATGCCGCGGAAGGAACAATCGCGCCTGGAGTCGTTTGCTCCCGGCGAGCGGGCGCGGGTGGTGATCTCGCGCGTTGAGAAAGCCTCCAAGGGACCGCAGGTTGTTGTCTCACGCGCGGTGCCGGAGCTGGTGTCGCACCTGTTCCAGACCGAAGTACCCGAGATATACGACAACACGGTAGTCATCCGCGCCATCGCACGCGAAGCCGGCGAGCGTACCAAGATCGCCGTCATGTCGAAGGACAAGGACGTCGATCCCGTAGGCGCTTGCGTCGGCATGAAGGGAATGCGGGTGCAGTCCATCATCCGCGAACTGCACGGCGAGAAGATCGACATCATCGAGTATCACGAAGACCCGGTGACCTTTGCTGAGAAAGCTCTGCAGCCCGCGAAGGTGAGCCGTGTCACCATTCTCGAAGGACATGAGAAGCACCTGGAAGTCATCGTCGACGACAGCCAACTGTCGCTGGCGATCGGCAAGAAAGGGCAAAACGTTCGTCTGGCCGCCAAGCTGCTGGGCTGGAAGATCGACATCAAGAGCGAGGAAGAGAAACGCCAGGAAGTCGAAGAGCAGATGCGGGGCGTGTTGAACGTGACCACGACTCCGCTGGAGTCGGTGCCTGAGCTGGAACCGAACATCATTGAGAAGCTGGTAGCGGCGGGAATCACGACCGTGGAAGCGGTCGCCGACATGACGCCGGAACAGCTCGAAGAGGTTCCCGGGATCGGCCCCAAGACGGTGGAAAAAATCAGTATTGCGGTCAATAATTATTTTTCCAGCCTGGATGCGGCAGAAGCCGCAGCCGCCGGGGAACCTGCGCTTGCCGGCGCCGAGGCAGTCGCCGGCGAAGAAGTGGCGCTGGCGGATGCAGAGACGGCGGAAGCTGGCGAGGGATCGCCGGAAGAATCCGAAGTTGCAGAAGAGGGCGCGGAAGAGGCCTCGTTGGCAGAAGAGGAAGCCTCGCTGGTGGCAGCTGAGGCTGAAGGCGCCGGCGATCAGAGCCCGGTTGGGCCAGATTCCGCCGGCCAGTCAGGCGATGTCGAGGGCCTGTCCGAAGAGCCGGAAGCGGACTCGGAGAGCGTCGAGGAACTGGTGGAAGAAGGTCAGTACTACGAGGCCGAGGTGGTGGATGGCGTGGAGAATGCGCCTCTCGCCGATGAAGCTGAGCTGACTATTCATGAGCGGCCGGCCGCCGAGAACGAGAATGTTCCCGAGGAAGAAAAGCCGGGCGAAGAACGTTAGCGTGAGACGGTCCGCGGCAGTTGCCGCGGGCCGGCAGAAACCTAAACCGTGAGGGATGCTATGAACGCGTAACCAGACGGGACATAACGGAGGAAACAGGGCGGAATGCAACATAAGATTCGAATCAATGATCTGGCGAGAGAGCTCGAGGTCAAGAGCAAGTCGATTCTCGACGTTCTTCTTAAGGTCGGCGTAACCGAGAAGAAAACGCACTCCAGTTCCATCGAAGAAGATGAAGCCGAGCGCGTTAAACAGTATTTTGCCGAGCATGAGCCGAGCAGCAGCCGCAGTTCGCGCGCCCCAGCAGCGGCCGATGAGTTCAAGCCCAAGATTGACCTGTCGCACATTTCCAAGCCTGGGGATGTGCTGAAGGCCATCACCCAGCAGGCCGCCCAACCTGCCGCAGCGCGGCGTCCTGTTATGTCCCCGAGTCAGGCCACGCCCAGCCCAGCTCGGTCTACCGTTGCTTCCCCCTCGGCTGTTCCGCCGAGACCCGCGCCGGTTTCTTATCCCGCCGTGGCCAGCACCCAGCCGGCAGTTCCGCCGGAGCCGGCTAAACCTGCGCCACGATTCATCACCCCGCAGTCGGTGGCACGTCCGCCAGCCGCCATTGTGATTCCACCGAAGCCGCCGGCCCCTGCCGCGGCGCCGCAGACCCATGCACCATCCGTTTTCGAGGCTACAAAGCCTTCAGAGGCAACAATCACTAATCAAATAGCAGTCCTCGAGGAACCCGAAGCCGTGCTGTTCGTACCCGAAGTCACGGTCGCCGAGCCACCAATCGCGGTTGATCCGGAAGTGTCAGCGTCGGCCCCAGCAATTCCTGCACCGCCGGCAAGTCGGGTGGCGCCGCCGCGTCCGGGACCTCCAATGGCCCCGGCTCCGCAAGGTGGATTGCGTTCGCCGCTGCCGGCAGCCCTCTTGCGGCCGGGACAGCCGCAACCACTGGGCACCGGCGCAACCGGCGCGCATGTAGCGCCGCGGCGATTGATTGTGCCGCAAACCGGACCGCGTCCGGTCTATACCGCGCCACCTCGCCCGGCGGCAACCGCTCCGCCGCGCGGAGCCATGCCCGAGCGTGGCAAACCGATTTTCCAGCGTCCGCGTCCCGGAATGCCGCCGACTGGTCAGCAGCGTCCGCCGGTGCGTCCCGGCGAACGTCGCGGTCCGCATCCCACCCGCTCAGCTGCTCCCGGAGCTCGTCCAGGATTCGCCGGCGGTCCCGGCGTTGGGGCCCCGCCGCCGCCGACCGGGCAGCGTCCCGCAGGTCGTCCGATGCGACCGGGACAACGGTATATTCCTCGCGGCGTGAAGGAAGGCCCGATGAAGGGCTTCGTTCCGCCGCCGCGGCTTTCGCTTTCCAGCGAGCCGTTGCCTATCACGCGCGCCATCACCATTCCTGAAGGCGTCAGCGTGAAAGACCTGGCGGAAAAGTTGGGCATTCGCGCCAAGGACCTCATCGCCCGTTTGCTGGCGCGCGGAGTATTCGCCACCGTCAACCAGACGCTTGATTCCGACCTGGCCAGCGATATAGCTCGCCACTTCGGCGCGGAGACTTCGGTCATCACCTTCGAAGAGCAGTTGGCGAAAGACGAAGGACCAGCCGAAGCCGGCGAAGATGGTGGAGCGCTAGCCATCACGCGTCCGCCGGTGGTCACCATCATGGGCCACGTCGATCATGGCAAGACCAGCTTGCTGGATGCCATTCGCTCGACCAATGTCGCCGAAGGCGAAGCCGGCGGTATCACCCAGCACATCGGCGCCTACAAAGTTGCGATCACCGATCCCAACTCGCCGGCCTTTGGACGCGAGATCGTCTTCCTCGACACTCCCGGTCACGAAGCTTTCACCCGCATGCGTGCTCGCGGATCGAAGGTGACGGACATCGTTGTCCTGGTGGTTGCCGCTGACGACGGCGTCATGCCGCAAACCCTGGAAGCCATCGATCACGCCAAGGCGGCCAACGTTCCGATCATTGTTGCGGTCAACAAGATCGACAAGCCTGACGCCCTGCCCGAGCGGGTCAAGAAACAGCTTGCCGATCGTGGTTTGATGCCGGAAGAATGGGGCGGCAGCACCGTGTTCGTCGACGTGTCAGCCAAGCAGAAGACCAACCTCAATCTCCTGATGGAAATGGTTTGCCTGGTTGCCGACCTGCAAGACCTGAAGGCCGTACCCGAGCGCCTAGCGACTGGCACGGTGCTGGAAGCCAAACTCGACCGCGGTCGCGGTCCGGTAGCGACGGTGCTGGTGCAGAACGGCACTCTGCACAACAGCGACAACTTTGTAGTCGGCAATGTCTTCGGAAAAGTGCGTGCCATGTTCAACGATCGCGGCGTCGCGCTCGACGCGGCCGGGCCGTCCACTCCAGTCGAAATTCTTGGATTGGAAGGCTTGCCGCAGGCCGGCGATCAACTGGTGGCGGTCGCCGATCGCGAGAAGGCGCGCGGCATCTCCGAATATCGTGAGACCAAGGCCCGCGAAGCGCAGCTGGCCAAGAGCTCGCGCGTCTCACTGGAAGGCTTGGCGGAACAGTTGAAGTCCGCCGGGCAGAAAGAACTGTTCATCATCCTGAAGGGCGATGTGCAGGGCTCGGTGGAAGTGCTGAGCGATCTGCTGGCCAAGCTCTCCAACGAACGCGTGAAGATCAACGTCATGCGCGCTAGCGTGGGAGCGATCACCGAGAGCGATGTGCTGCTGGCTT
>Ga0182013_10005487_pt1 | contig 14730 bp, 7 predicted proteins | sample 612S2MmetaG_FD_120487 | JGI IMG/M metagenome (GOLD analysis project Ga0182013, IMG submission 120487) | Permafrost microbial communities from Stordalen Mire, Sweden - 612S2M metaG | ecosystem: Environmental > Terrestrial > Soil > Wetlands > Permafrost | place: Sweden: Stordalen | collected... | reverse complement strand
GACCACGGTGATCTGATAGCTGTCGCCCCTCGAAGCGATCACGGGGTCGGCGGTGGTGGCGGTCACCGGGTCGTAGTTGAAGGCCGCGTCGAGGCTGGTGGCGCCGGGACCCGAGAACTGGACCCCGGTCACCTCCCCGGCGTCGGGGACCCACACGCTGTCCAACCCTTCCACCTCAACGGTCACCTTCTCGGTCCGGCCTGGAACGGCGGCCGCGATGGTCGAGCCGTAATGACGGAAGACATCACCCGCCCCGCCCTGGGTGGAGCCGCCCTCCCCGCCGAAGCCCCAGGCGAGCCCGTCGTACTCGTCCATGGTGGCGATCGTCACCAGGGTGCCGGGCTGAACCCCGCGGACAGTGAAGAGGGTGGTGTCGGCCAGGGAATGGGGAGAGCCGGGCGTGTAGGTGCGGAAGGTGCCCAGGGGGCTGGCCTGCTCACTGGCATCGAAAGGGGGTGCGACGTAGCGGGAGAGGACGATCCGCTCTCCGCCGCTCAGCGGCAGGTGCGGCCCGACGATCGGGGACAGCAGAGCAGCGACCGCTACGACGCCGACCGCCCGCACCACCCGGCGACGGCGCCGGGTGCCGGTCAGGTTCGGAGGCTGCGAGCGGTGGGCACGCAGCGTGAGCCAGGCGAGGACCACCGCCGCGAAGAGCGAGCCTTGGAGCAGCAGCGCGGCCGGCGCCTCGGTGCCGAAGAGGATGCTGAGCACCAGGATGCTGGCAGGGGCGACCAGGGGCAGGGCGACGCGCCGGGTGCGTCGCGCCAGGCTGTACCCGGCCATCCCTGCCACCAGCCCGATCATGTAAGGGATGGTCAGGAGGTCGGCGCTGTCACCCACCGGCAGAGCCGTCGTGAGCAACTCCTTCCACCCCTGGGTGCCGGCGCCGGCGAGGGCCGCAATGGTCCCGGGGGTGGGGAGGACGCCACCGATCGCGCTCTCGGGTGCCGCCAGCACCCCGCCGAGGAGGAAGAAGACCAGCGCTGTGAGCGCGACGTCGATCAGGACCGGCTGACCCAGCCGCTGGGACAGCTCGCTCATCACGATGCCGAGCACGACCGCCACCCCGCCAACGATCAGGTAGGCGGCTCCGCCGAAGGTGGTCTGGAATCCGACCAACCCGAGCAGCGAGAGGCCGAGGACAAAGACCGCGTCGAGGAGAGCGTCGCGCTCGATCTCCGTGGCGAGCAGCGCGCGGACCCGCGCCAGGGCGGCGCTCATCGGATCGCTCCGGAGCCCACGACGGCGGGCAGCTGGCGCAGTTCCCCCAGCTGGACGAGGGTGGTGAGGCCGGCGGCACCGACGACCCAGCGCTCACCCGGCACGATCCGGATCGCCACGGTCCGCACCTCGGAGGGGAAGCGCAGGGCCGCGCGGCGCATCTCCGGAGCGGGCACCGCAGATCCGCTGAGGATGACGGCGAGGGTCGTGTCGGTGCCTCGTTGAGCGGCGCGGCCGGCCAGGATGGGCAGGGCGGAATCTCTGGGAGAGAGAGTGGCGCGAGCCAGGGCGTCGAGGAGCAGATGTGGGGCCGACGAGGTGGCGAGCTGGCTGCCGGCCACCAGGAGCGCCTGGAGACCGTCGCGCGCTGCCCGCAGCACCAGGGATCCGGCCACCTGCAGGGCGATCTCGAAGTCCTCGGGATCGGGGTACGAGGCCGTCCGCGCGTCCACCACCACGGAGAGGCTGGAGCGGCGGGTGTCGTTGAACTGCCGCACCTGGAGACGGCCGGTCGTGGCCATCGCCTTGGCCGAGCTCTTCCAGTGCACGAACCGCCGGTCATCACCGGGGGCGTAGTCGCGCAGGCTGTGGAAGGCGAGGTCGCTTGCGGACACCTCCTTGGTGGTCAGGCCCTCGAGATCGCGAAGCACCCCGGCTCCGAAGGAGGGGAGCGGAATCGTCTTGGGGTGGACGAGCAGCTCGGTGCCGCCACCACCCGCGACCCGCCGCAACAGGAGCCCCAGGGGATCCCCCCGCACCGTGGTCGCGGGCCCGACGGAGATCACGCCTCGTCGCTCCGTCGGGACGACGAACAACTCCTCGGACTCCCCTCCAGGCGCCAGGCTGGGGACGCGGAAGGTGGCCAGGGCCTGGCCCACCGGAAGCTCCACGTCCATCGGTAGCGTCCGCTGCTGAGTTCGGTTGGCGCAGAGGATCCGCCCCGCGGCCCGCTCACCGGCGACGAGCCGGGGTGGTTGGAGCTCGACCTTGATCCGAAGCGTCGCCCGCCCGAGCACAAAGACGACCGCGATGGCCAGCGCAACCAGGCAGGTCGCCGCCACCAGCATCAGCTCCTGCCAGCCCAGCCACGCGCCGACGACCCAGGCGAGGCCGGCCAGCGCGAGCACTGACCAGCCCAACGGGCTGATCACCGCGCGCACCGGCCGGGTCAGGCGGGACACGGACTGAGCCCGCGCCACCGTGGCGTCGCGGAGCGAACCGAGTGCTTCGAGCCCGCGACGTGTCCAGCTACCGGCGCGCACGGTCGCCGGAGGTGCGGCGCTCGCCACCGCTGCTGGCTCGCTTGTCATCCTCCCTGTCCCCTACTCAGGCGCCCGCTCGGCCGGCGGTGTGACCTCGGCCAGGATGCCGGCGATGACGTCCTCGATCGCGACGCCTCCAAACTCGGCCTCGGCGTCCAGGAGCAGCCGGTGGCCGAGCACCGGAATCGCCAGCTCCTTGATGTCGTCGGGGATGACGTAGTGCCGGCCCTCGGCCGCGGCCCACGTCTTGGCCGTCCGCACCCAGGCGAGGCAGCCTCGCACCGACACCCCGAGCCGGACGTGCGGCGCGCGGCGGGACTCCTGGGCGAGCCGGCTGACGTAGCCGAGCAGCGACTTGTCGACGTGGACCTGGTCGGCGAGCTCGGACATCTCCACCACCCCGTTGGCGGTGATCAGCGGGCCCACCGACGCGCTGCGGTCGCGGTTGGCGGCCTCGGCCAGCACCGTCATGGTCGACTCATGGTCGGGGTACCCGAGGTTGGTCTTCATCAGGAAGCGGTCCAGCTGGGCCTCTGGGAGGCGATAGGTGCCGGCCTGTTCAATGGGGTTCTGGGTCGCAACGACCATGAACGGCTCGCCGACCGGATGGGGGATGCCATCGACGGTCACGCGCCCCTCCTCCATCACCTCGAGCAGCGCCGACTGGGTCTTGGGCGAGGCCCGGTTGATCTCGTCGGCCAGGACGATGGTGGCGAACACGGGCCCGGGGTGGAACTCGAACGTACCGCGCTGGCTCTCGTAGATGGTCACGCCCGTGACATCGCTGGGCAGCAGGTCGGGGGTGAACTGGATCCGTGAGCTGGTCCCCTGCACGGTGTTGGCGATCGACTTCGCCAATGACGTCTTGCCGGTGCCCGGGAAGTCCTCGAGCAACAGGTGCCCCTCGGACAGCAGGCAGGTCAGACTCAGTCGCACCACGTGGGGCTTGCCCACGATGGCCTGTTCGATATTGGTCACCAGCTTGCCGAAGGTCTCGGCGAACCAGCCGGCCTGCTCCGGGGTCATGTCAGCCATATCTCGATCCTTCTCCTACGGGATTCCTTACTGAGCCGTCCTTCATCGTCGATTTCACTTCCACGGCAACGTATTTGATGGCACGCCATTTGGAGACTTGGCGCCAACATTGACCCACAGGTTAGCTCCCGGGAACCCGAATGACACACTGTCGAAGGTTGCATTCCCGCTGCCATCAGTCTTCGTCGAGGCCGATACGTAATTAGTGGTTCCACCGCTGGTGCATGAAGCGCCCCAGCCAGCACAGTCTGTGCTGTACCAGATCGTGTACTCGGTGTTCGGTGAGAAGTTGTTCAAGGTCACGTCGACCGCCCTGCATGGAGAGCTTGGGCAGTACGGCGGCGTGTACTGAGCCCCTCCCTCGGATACGGTCACCGATTGAGGTGGGGGAGCGCATGGCGCTGTGGTTGCGAGGTTACTTGTTGCTGTCGAGCTGTGCTGACCAACGGCATCGACGACGTACGCCGAGAACGACTCCGTGGTGTTGCACGCGTAACCGACGGTCATCGGGCTCGCGCTGGCGGACTGCTGGCCGCAGCCGTTGGTGGTGCAGACGTAGTAGTAGCTCACGGGCTGACCGTTGCCACCACCACCGCTCCAGTTGAAGTTGATCGAGTTGCCACTGGCCGACGCCGACACCGAGGGCGGGTTGGGCGGCCCGTAGGGGAAGCTGCTGGCGCTGTTCGACGCCGTGCCGCAGTTCCCCGCCTCATTGCAGGCCACGACGGTCACCGTGTAGGTGTCGCCGTTGACGAGGCCCGAGATCGTCTCGTTGACCGACTGTCCGGATGACCCCGGGCCGGACCATGACCCCGACGCGCTGCTGCCCCCGCTGGTGTTGGTTGCCGTGTACTTGACGCTGGTGAGGCTCGCTCCGTGGGATGCCGGGAGCGTGAAGCTGGCCTGCAGAGCTTGGTTCCCCGCACTGATCCCGAGGTTGGTGATCTGCCCGGGCACACCGTCGGCGTCAATCGCCGGCGCCGACGGCGGGCTGGTTGCCGATGTCTGGCCCTCGCGGTTGGTGTCCTGAACCTCGTAGGTGTAGGCGGAGCCGTCGTTGGTGAGCGGTCCGAAGGTCGCACATATGGACTGCGAGCCGGAGCACGTCTGGGTCGACGTGGTCGTGGCGGTGGCCGTGCCATTGCGCAGCTCGGTGACCGTGTACGAGGCGCACGGCTGGGCGTCGTTGCACGCGCTCACCGCGGGCCATGAGACCGTGATGGTGGTCGTCGTCTGGTCCGGCGACACCGCCCCGCTGGCGGTGGGTGCCGCCGGTGCCAGGGGCTGCCCGTGGGCATAGACAGCGGACGACTGGCTGGAGGGCCCAGAGCCGAGGGCGTTGTGGGCGGTCACCGCGAACGTGTACGGCCCGACGTTGTTGCTGAGGCCGCTCCAGGTATAGGAGGTGCCAGTCCCCGGGACAGTCGCCGTGGCGGAGCCCGATGCGGGAGCCGGGTTGACGGTGAGGATGTAGCTGTCCAGCGGCTGCCCGTTGGCGTTCGCGGCTCCCCAGCTGAGGGTGACCTCGCCGTCCCCCGGAGTGGCGGTGACAGGCCCCGGCGCACCCGGGGCGGACTGTGGGGTGAAGGATGCCGTCACCGAGCTGGTGCTCAACCCCACCTGGTTATGGGCCTGGACGGTGAACTGGTAGCTGGTGCCGTTGGTGAGCCCGGTCCACAGGTGCGAGGTGCCCGGGACCTGCGTGCTCCCGCCCCCGGCCACCGAGACGACGTAGTAGTCGACGGGGGAGCCGTTGTCCGGCGCCGCTCCCCAGCTGAGCGCCACCTGCTGGTTGCCGGGTACGCCCTGGAGAGCACCTGGGGCCCCCGGGGCGTCGAGCACCTGGAGCGTGATTTGCCCGGTCACGGTGCGGTCGGCCCGGCCGGGCAGGTCGGTGACGTCGACGGTGAAGGTCAGCGACCCGTGGGTACCGGACTGCGGGGTGATCTGCACCAGGCTCCCGCTGTAGCTGGTCACCGCGGAACCCGGGCTGGTCGGTTGCAGCCCCACCACCTGGATGGTTGGGTCGGCCAGCGGGCTGGTCACGTACTGGCGGAGGTCGACCGAGGCGGTATGGCCGGTCTCCACCCCGGGGACGGTGACTGCGGCGACCGAGGCGGGCGGCGCCGCGACCACATCGACGCTGAGGACAGCGGTCGCGGTGCTGCCCGACACCCCCAGCGTGATCTTGCCGGTGCTCCCCGGTTGAGCGGCGGATCCGGAGGTCACCACCAGCACCTGGTGGGTGGCGTCCCCCCAGCTGAAGCTGACGTTGGCGGGCTGTGCGGTCCAGTGGGCGGTGAACGATAACGATGCAGCACCGTTGGTGGTGGGGGTCCACACCGCGCACACCGAGGCGAGGCTCAGGTCGACGGGCGCAGCGCCCTCGATCAGTGAGATGGGTGTCGTCGGGCAGCGGAGCACGGGGGTGGGCGGCCCCACCTGCACGGGGATCGACAGCACCGCCGTCCGGCCCTGCGGGTCGCTCGCTGAGGTGCCGTCCGTGACGTCGACCGTCAACGCGGCCGGGCCCGCGTAGCCGGCCGTCCCCGTGAGTGTCAGGCTCGTGTAGCTCACCGGCTTCCACGACAGGTCGGAGGCGGGCGCGACGGAGACCCCGCTGGACGAGAGCAGCCGGACCGCACCCCGGGAGTCGGTGATGTACTTGTTGATGTCGACCGTGGCCACACCGGCGTTCGGGACCTGGATGGTGGCGCCTGCCTTGAGCTGGGGGCCGGTGCTGGTCCCCGGCACGTGGACCACCGCGACCGCGGTGCCTTTGCCGGGGTTGGTGACCTGGTAGGCGACCGCGCGGGGCGCGGCGAGCACCGGGATCACCAGCCGGTTGGCCGAGATCCGCACGTCCGGTTCGAACACCTGGGAGACGGTGAGGTCTCCGGAGCTCCCGGCCGGGTCGTAGTCATTGGCAAGGACGTCGACCGTGATCGACGTCTTTCCCGCGGTCGGCGCGGCCGGGTAGTCATCGACCGCAACCGGGGGGGTCACGTACCCGGGCTGGGAACGCAGCGTGACCTGAGCCAGCGACGCGGGCGACGAGCCGTCGGTGATGCCGAAGGTGACGACGAGAGGCTGGGCCCCGCTGGGGGCGGTCAACTGGAGGTCGCCGCCGACCAGGCGGGCACCCGCCGGGACGCTGGCGTTGGTCTTCGAGAGCGGCTCGACCGTGACCTTGTCACCGGGCGCGATGATGGCGCTCCCCAGGACGTCCACCAGCACGGTGCTGCCGGGAGCGGCGATCACGTTGTCGGCCACGGCGATCGGCGCCGGCGCCTCGGCTGGCGAGGTGATGGCGATCCGCACGATGGACTGGCCGATGAGAGAGTAGCCGTTCTCCACCTGGTAACCGAGGCTGTCGGTACCGGCACTGAGCGGGTAGGCCTGGTAGGTGATGCTGTCCTGCCCCACCGCCACCACTCGCCCGAGCTGTGGCGCGTTCACGATCCCGGTCACCGCGACAGACTCGCCGTCGGGATCGACCCCGGTGGTGGGGATGGGGATGATGACCGTGCCCCCGGCCACCACGCGGGCGTCGACCTCCGCGGGAACCGGGGCGGCAGCGTGGGCGGCATCGGCCGGCTTCGGGTTGACGGTGAGCACGACCTGACCGGTCGAGCTCTCGCCCGAGGCGTCCTCCACGATGTAGCTGACGGTCACCTGCTCGGCGCTCGCCACCGAGCTGGGTGGGGGCGCCGCGTAGCGCAGGTCCCCGGCGTCGATCGATGCGGCTCCGGAACCGGTCGGGGAGATCGTCACCTGGCCCGGCACCAGGGTCATCGGTTCGCCGGAGGGATCCGTGTCGGCCTGGAGCACGGGAACGTCGGTCTCGTCCCCGGCCTGCACCGTTGCGTACATGGTGGGCGCCACCGGCGGCGTAGGGGGAAGCTGCGGAAGCCAGGTCACCGTCACCTGACCGTCCACCGGGTCGGTGACGCCGTCGGTGACCTGGTACTGGACGATCTGCTGGCCAGATAGCGTCGGAGACGTGGCCACCAACCTGAGCCACTCGCCGTCAACCACCGTCGCCTGGATACCGGAGGGAGCGATCGCCCCGACCAGTGTGAGCAGGTCTCCGGAGGGGTCGTAGTCCTCTGCCAGGACGTCCACCGTGGTGGGGAGCTGTCCGCGCAGCAACGCCGCCTCCGGCGTGGTCACGGGCTCCTGCGGTGATCCGGCGGGTGCCCGGGCCACGATCAGGATCGGCCCCTCGGCCAGCGGAGCCGACCCAAAGGCGGCCTGGTACGTGAGGGAGTAGACGCCGGTCTGCTGGGCCGTGATGGTCAGCTCGCCGGTCGCCACGTCGGTGCTGACCGTGAGTCCGGTCGGCGCTGCGACCGGCCCGGCCAGGGTCAGCTGGGCATCCGGGTGGAGGGGGTCGGCACCGGGGATGTCGCTGAGCAGTGGGCTGACGACGGCTCCCTCCCCCACCAGCACCTGGGCGGAGTCGGGCAGCGCCGTTGCAGGGTAGGGGGTGGTGTCCCCGCGACCGAGGACCTGGAACTGGAGCTGGCCGGCGACCGGCGCGGACAGCCCGTCGGTGACGTCGTAGGTGACCGTGACCGCGGTGTCGGCGGCGACGACCGGTGCGCTGTAGGTGATCAACCCGCCGCTGGTCCAGGTGACCTGGCCGGCGGACACCGTTGCGTCCGTCACCGCGAGAGGGTCGGACTCACCGTCCCGCCAGTCTCCCAGGACCTGATAGGCGGCGGTGGCGCCCGAGGCGACCTCATGCACCGAAGAGGTGAAACCCGAGCGCAGGTGCGGGGGCGTCTCGGTGGTCGCAGGCGACACGGTAACGGTGGCCCCGGCTGACTGCCCGCGCGCATCGATGATCGTGTACTGGAAGGTGATGGGGGCGGCGTCACCGGCGGTCAGGGCCACGGCGACCGTCTGCATGTTCGGCGCGATTTGAACGGTGAAGCCGTTCCCGGCCGGCGGCGACACGCTGGCTATCGAGAGCACGCTGCCGTCCGGATCAGAGTCGCCATCCAGGATGTGCAGGACGGAGGTGCGTCCCGCCCGCGCCGAGAGCTGCTCGTCCACCGCCTTGGGCGGCCCCTGGGACGCCGCGTTGGCCTCCGGCGTCTGCGTGGTCGTCTGGTTGAGATGTTGCGAGCTGGAGAGCAGCCGCTGCCAGTCTCCGGCGTTGAGGGCCATGGCCGGCGCGCCATTGACCGACCAGGTCGATCCGTCCGTCAGGTCGTTGAGCAGGATCTGATCGTTGTTCACGCGGAACACCAGGGTGCTGGCTGCGGACCCCGGAAGATCGGCATGGTAGGTGCCGGAGCCGTTGCAGAACCGGGCGTAGACGGCGGGTGCACCCGCCCAGGCCGCATGCACGCACTGGCCGAGGACCACTGGCTGTGCTGGGCTGCCATGCCCTCCGCCGACAATGGTCTGAGCCTTCCCGCCAGCGAGTGGCAGCGCGTACAGCGTTGATGTGGTCGCCACCAACACCGAGGTGGACGCCGGCCCGGCCTGCTGGAGTTCGTCGGGCAATGAACTGCTGGCGTCGGGGATGGTCACGCTCTGGCCGGTCGTCGGGATCAGCACCCGCTCGTGGGCGGCGTCCAGGATGACCGGGGTGCTGCCCACCGCGGTCAGCGCCAGCTGCGATCCGAGGCCCGCGTCGAGGGGGGTCGTCTGAGCCGGACCGAGCGTGCCCGCCTCGTACGGGATGGTGACCAGCTGGTGCGGTGATGCCACGTACACGGTGCCATCCTGGCCCACCGCCACGGCGCTCGCCCCCGCCACCTTCACCAGCGGCGTGCCCGTGGTGGCGAGACCGGACAGTGATGCGTCGGCACCCGATCCGACCACGGCGGCCCAGACCTTCCCCGACGCCGGGTCCAGCACCGCCGCGACCGATCCGCCCAGGGCGACCTGAGCCGCCGCTCCCCCGGGAAGGGCGACTCCCGGGGTGACGACCGTCCCCGCCTCGACATCGACGGCGTAGAGGTCGGCGCGCGCCCGGTCGATGGCCAGCACCGTGGTGCCGTTCTGCAGGACGTCGAGGTCGTAGGCGCTCTGCAACTGGCCGGGGGGGCCAAATGCGGCGTCCAACTCGGCAATCGGATAGTCGAACCGGCCGAAGTCCCCCTGGGCATTGTCGGTGACCCAGACCGCCCCGTCATTGGCCGCCACGTGATCGACGGCGAAGCCACTGGCGGTGATCGCCGCGGCGACGACGGTCACCGCAGCCGCGGAGAGGGCGGCCGCCGCGACGATCCTCGATCGCCGGGTCGCGTTGCGTCCGCCGACGGCCAAAGGTCCCTCCTCTCAGTCGGATGCCAGCGTGAGCCCGCAGCAATGCCGGACACCGCTCTGGCCGAGGATCATACGGGCGGACCGTCACCTCGGACAATGGGGAGAGTTCCCCTACCCGACCCTGCCGGGCCGTGTCCGGGCGGTGTCAGTCCAGTCCGCGTCGCCAGCAGGCCCAGGTCCTCCGATCTCACGAGGCGGACAGCTAACGCGTACTCGACCAGGCGCGCCTTGCGATTGGCAGCGAGGCGATCGGGCCCACCGTGGAGGCCGCGAACCCCCTGGCGCTCCAGCTTCTGACAGACGCTGTCCAGCTTGCGGTTCAGCTTGGTGACCGACCACCCCAGGCGGACTGCGGCCTCGGAGGACGAGGGCACCGCCGCCGCTCCATGGACCCCGCTCCGGAGCAGCGGCTCGGCCAGGGCGATGAGCAGGAGTCGCTGCTCGGGCGTGAAGGAGCCGAGCCCGCTGGTGGTCGATCCGCTGGGGGCGTCGTCCCGTGGGACGGTGGCGTAGGGTGCGTCATCGGTGACCACGGAGAACTCGTAGGTCGTGGGCCCGGCCGTGAACCACACCGCGATACGGGGGAAGGCGATGGGGAGCTGAGCTCCCGGCGCGAGCCAGGCCTGAGCCAGGCCATCCTCGTCGGCGAGGGTGGCGGCCAGGCGGGAGCCCACGTTGGCCAGCCACCACAGGCCTTCGGAGCGGCGCACCTGCAGGAAGCGCCGGTGCAGGAAGGGGTTGTCGTCGATGACCAGATCCGCTTCGCGGCCGATGGTGAAGGCTCGATCGGGATCCAGGGCATAGACCTCGCCCAGATACTCGACCCTGGCGACCACCTCGGCTACTCTCCGCAGACCTGGGGGGAGATCGGCGACGACGCGGTGCCAGTCGCCCGCCCGACCTGGACCTGGATGCACACCTGCTGGCCGGCGGCGTCGGCCACCGTCGCGGAGGGTGTGGTGGTGCGCGTCCAATCCCCTCCCACGACCCGCCACTGGAAGTAATCGCCCGCCACCGGGGCGGTATAGGTCCAGGTGAACTGGACCTCGGTCGTGCTGATCCGGGTCGAGGTGATCACCGGGGTTCCCGGGGCGCTGCCCTGGCCCACCAGGGCGTTCTGCGACGACGCCCCGCTTCCGGGGGAGGACCCGTTCGTGCCCGGCGAGGATCCATGGTGGCCTTCCACCACCACGAGCACTGTGGCCAGCACCATCACGAGGACCAGAGCCGCCACTGCCGCAACCACCGTGCGGCGGCGTCCGCTGGGGCGAGCTTCCGGCGGCGCGGCCGGTTCCGCAGCCCGTGTGGGGGCGGCGGGCACGACCTGGCGGCGGATCGTCGCCTGTTCACGCGAAGTCGATGGAGGTGCGATCAGCGGGCTCGGAGAAGAAGCCGGCTGCGGCGATGACGGCGGAGCCCCCCGCCACCTCGGGAGGCTGACCGTCGCACCCTCCGTCTCCTCGGGATGGGGAGCCGGTGCCGCAGGCCCAGGGGCGGACGGCTGGGCGTGCACCACGGTCGGACCGCGGAGGCGGGTCCTCTCCTCCCCCGGATCCGACTCGGTCGGCTCAACCGCCCGCGCGGCTTCGGCGGTGTCGAGCAGCACAAGTGGAGTCGGATTCCATCGCTGCTCAATCTCCACGGCCTGGAGCGAACGGGCCAGGCTCAGCGCGCTCGAGGGCCGCGCCGCCTGGTCCTTGGCCATCGCCTGGGCGAGGACCCTTTCCAGCGAGGTGGGGACGTCCTCCCGGCCGGTCCGCGGCGGAGGCTGCTCGCGGACCCGTCGCATCATCGCGAGCGACGAGTTGTCCCCGCCGGGGACCTCGAAGGGAGAGTGCCCCACCAGAAGGTGCCACAGGGTGGCCCCCAGCGAGTACACATCGGAGCGCTCGTCGGCCGCGGCGGTGGCGAACAGCACCTCCGGGGGTGCCCACGGCACGGACATCCCGGGGGCATCCCCGGTCATCTCGTCGCCCTTGGTCGTGGCGATGCCGAAGTCGGTGAGGCCCGGCTCGCCGTACTGGCTGGTCAGGATGTTGGCCGGCTTGATGTCGCGGTGGAGGATGCCGGCCCGATGCGCGGTCTCCACGGCGCAGGCGATCCGCACCCCGATCGCCAGCACCTCCGGCACCGACAGTCGCTCGAGCTTTGACCGCAGGGCGAGGTTGCGCTGCGGGTAGTACTTCATGACCAGGTAGGGACGGCCGTCCTCGGTCACGCCGGCTCGGAAGACCTGGACGATGTTGGGATGGTCCGCCAGCTCGGCCATGGTGTTGGCCTCGGCCGTGAAACGGCGTCGGACCTCCTCGGAGAGGCCCTCGGCGAAGAGCACCTTCACCGCGACACGCATCCGGGGCATCGCCTGCTCGTACAGGTGGACATCGGCGTACCCGCCGACGCCGATCTCCTTAATAAAGGTGAGCCCGGGGAGCTCGGGAGGGCCGCCGCTCGGTCGTGGGCTCACGGCGCGACCTCGAATTGGAACGAGACCTCCTCGGCGAGTGAGACCACGGTTCCCGGCTCTATCTGAGCCGGGGCATCCGGTCGCAGCCGCTCCGGCTCGCGCCCAGGCAGGGTGACGAAGGTCCCGTTGGTCGAGCGCAGGTCGGTGACCAGGACGTGCCAGCCGTCCAGACGCACCTCCAGGTGCGTGCGCGAGATGTCCTTGTTGGGACTGGGAACCCTCACCACGTGGGGCCGCTCCCCTCCGACCAGCCGCTCCGAACTCGGGCCGCGGCCCATGAGGACGCTCCGATCCAGCGTGATCATGTCCCCGGTGGACATGCGCAGGACCCCGAGGACGGGGCGGGGAACCGTAACGGGCGTCTGGTCAGGCAGCGCGGCCCGGCACACCCGGCAGATCACGGCGGGCGCCGGGTTGGCGTGGCCGTTGCGGCAGTGGATGGCGTGCACCGTGGGGCCCGGCCGGGATGCGGGAGCCTCGGCGCGGGCACGACGGAGGAGTTCGCGCTGCGCGTCCCGACTGATGGTCATCCCGTCCGCCTCCGCGGCTCCCTCTCCAGACGAGGCAGCCGCCTCCGGGACCCCCGGGGCGATAGGGACGGTGGTCTGCCGTCCGGGCTCCCGCCACGGCACCCGATCGATCAGGCCTCGCCCGGGAGGGGGCGGAGGAGGCACGACCGGAGGCGGCACGACCGCAGATGTGCCACTCCCGACTGGCCCGGTCAGGGGCGGCGAGGCCGGCGCAGGCGGGTGACTGCTGGGGGGAGGAGGTGCAGCCGGCCGTCCTGCTTCGGCGGCCCGGGGCACCTCCTCGTGCTGGTCCCGCACCGCGGCGTCCTCCACGCTGCGCTGCACCGTCAGTCCGAAGAGGTGGTCGTACCCGGGAGGCGATGCCGGGGCGTCTGCCGGAGGGCCCGCGGCGCCCCCACCCTCGGGACGATCTTCAACTCCCGGCTCCTCGTCGATCGGCCGGTACGCTTGGGTGGCCGAGATGGTGGTGGCGACGACGGGGGTTTCGGGGGCGGGCTCCAGCCTCTCCCGAGCGAGCGGTTGCTCCACCACGGGACGGGGAGCGGACCCAGCGCCGAAGCGGAGCAGAAGTCGGGACGCGCGGGCCACACCGGCCGAGAGGGGCAGCTCCCCCTCACCGGACGCCGCGCCGGCGATCAGCTCCACACGCTCGACCCCGGGCTCGCACCGATGCTCGATCCAGGTGCTGGCGCCACCCGCCTCAAGCCGCCTCGCTCCGGGGCCCTCCCCCACCTGCGCAGTGGCGCCGCCGCGGAGGAGCACGATCACGCCGGCATCGGTGACGCCGGCGAGGGCGAAGCTGGGCACTGACCGCAGCCCTCCGCCCGCCAGCGCATCGAGGACCTCCAGATGCCCGGCGTCCCGGCGCTGCAGAGCCCAGAGCTGGTTGATGGCGGGCGACCCCGCCGCCAGGTCGGCCAGCAGCCAGGTGCGCCGCCCGGCAATGGCCACCCAGCCTCCGGGCACGTACGAGGAGCTGACCCCCTCCACGGCTTCGACCGTCATGACAGCGGCCGCCCGGGCCGAGGCGCGGTCTTCTCGTCCGCCACCGACCCCCTGGTCGCGCTCGGACCGTTGACCACGATCACCGTCACGTTGTCCCTCCCTCCCGCAGCGACGGCGCGTTCCACGAGCTTCTCCGCCAGCTCCTGCGGATCCTGGATCTCGGCAGCGGTGGAGGCGATCTCGGCGTCGACCATCTCGTTGGTCAGCCCGTCCGAGCAGATGATGAACCGATCGCCATCCTCGGGGGGAAACATCCAGGAGTCGACCACTGGAGGCGGTTCGGTCCCCACCGAGCGGGTCACGATGTTGCGCCGGCCGTACCCACGGGCCTCCTCACGGGTCAGCCTGCCGGCCGTCACCAGTTCCTCGACCTCGGAATGATCAATGGTGACTTGGCGCAGCTCCCCACCCTGGAGGCGGTACACCCGGCAGTCGCCGACGTTGATCGCCATCCAGTGCTCCGCTCCGGCGGCCATCACAATCAGGAGGCCGGCGAGGGTGGTGCCCATGCCGGCCTTGGCGCCATCCTCCTGGGCCGCCGCCAGGATCGCCGCGTTGGCACGGCCCACGGCGGCCATCGCTTCCGTCGCGCTCAGCCGGTCCGTCCCGGCCAACTCCTCGAACTGAGCCACGGCGATCCGGCTGGCGACGTCACCGGCGGCGTGGCCCCCCATCCCATCGGCCACCACAAACACCGGGGGCTGGGCCAGGAGACTGTCCTCGTTGACCTTGCGAACCTTGCCACGGTCCGATGCCGCTCCCCAATCCGTTGCCAACACCTCAGTACCTCCGAGCCGCGGCGGGAGCCGGGGTGAAGGAGCCCACCGACGGGGAGACATCGGGCGGAGACTGGTCAAACGGTTCGGGCGTCACGAGAGACAAGAGGATACGCCGTCCACGGGACGGTCAATGGTGCCCGGCGCCG
>Ga0182013_10005483_pt1 | contig 14739 bp, 18 predicted proteins | sample 612S2MmetaG_FD_120487 | JGI IMG/M metagenome (GOLD analysis project Ga0182013, IMG submission 120487) | Permafrost microbial communities from Stordalen Mire, Sweden - 612S2M metaG | ecosystem: Environmental > Terrestrial > Soil > Wetlands > Permafrost | place: Sweden: Stordalen | collected... | reverse complement strand
TCTCACCTTCGAGCATGGGCGGAGCGGCATTGGGTTTGATGGACGCGAGCGACTTGATGAAAATGCTAACGACGATGCCCACGGAAACCAAGCCGGCGGCGAGGCCGAAGAATTTGATTTTGCGGCGCTGTTCTTCCTTCAGGTCGAGCAACATGATGACGAAAATGAACAGCACAATGACCGCGCCGGCGTAAACCAGAATTTGCACCGCGGCGAGAAAGAACGCGTGCAGCAGCAGGAACAAACCGGACATCGAAATGATCGTGAGCACCAGAAACATCGCGCTCGTGACCGGGTTGCGGCTGAACGGATTCGCGACCACGAGCACGGCGCACAGCAGCGTCAACGCCGCGAAGACGTAAAACAAAATGTCTTCCACCGCGCCGCCACTGACCAAGTTGTTGATTTGTTCCATTGCTGATTAAGGCTTCACCGGAAAACTTTCCTGCGCCTTCGCTTCTTCCAATTTGTGTTTCCATTTCTGCACGCCGCCGACCGTGCCGCCGAGCGCGAGGAGTTTTTCCTTGTTGTAAATCATCTCTTCGCGGCTCGTGCCGGTGAGCGAATAATCTTTCTGCAAGAAAATTGCTTCTTCTGGACAAACTTCCTGGCAGAAACCGCAGAAAATACAGCGGAGCATGTTGATCTCAAATTCCGCCGGCATTTTTTCCGCGTTTGAGCGGTCTGCCAATTGTCCAGCCGGGCCAGGCGGGATGATTTTGATCGCCTTCGGCGGACAGACAAATTCGCAAAGCTGGCACGAAACACATTTCGTATTACCGTCCTGATCTTTCACGAGATAAGGCGCGCCGCGATAATCTGTCGGCACAGCCCATTTCTGTTCGGGATATTCCATCGTCACGACTTTTTTCAGAATCAGCGTGTTGTAGGCGTGCCGGAGCGTGACCTTAAGTCCGCCGATGATGGCGGGCACATAAAGCTTTTCCCAAAACGTCAATGATTTGCGATTAACGATCATTAGCTTCTGATCCACAGCCAGACGGCAGTGATTAAAATGTTTACCAACGCCAGCGGCACGAAACGCCGCCATCCCAAATCCATCAGCTGGTCATAGCGAAAGCGCGGAAACATCCAGCGCACCCAGATGAACACCGTCAGCAGTACGCAGATTTTCACAAGGAAAATCAAGATTTGCGCGAGGCCGATGCCAAGCGAAGTCGCCGGCTGGTCGAGTCCGCAGAACGGCAGCGTCCAGCCGCCGAAAAACAACGTTACCATCATACCAGCCGTCGCAGTCATGTTGGAATATTCCGCGAGAAAAAACAGCGCGAACTTCATCGAGCTGTATTCCGTATGATAACCGCCGACCAGTTCCGTCTCCGCTTCCGGCAAATCGAACGGCGTGCGGTTCGTTTCCGCAAAACTCGCTACGATAAAAATAATGAACGACAGCGGCGCATACATGACGAGCCAGCCGTGCGTCGTCTGCCAGGTGATCACCTGGCTCAGATTCAAATTGCCCGCGATCAAAAAGACCGGGATGACGCTCATGCCCATCGAAATTTCATACGAAATCATCTGTGCACTCGACCGGATGCCGCCAAGAAACGGATATTTTGAATTCGCCGCGTAGCCAGCGAGCACGATTCCATAAACGCCGAGAGAAACGATTCCGAACGTGTAAAGAATGCCCACGTTCAAATCCGCGATGACCATTTTTTGATGGCCCATTTGCGAGCCGAAAGGAATCACCGCAATCACGAGCATTGAAGGAATGATCGCCAGTGCCGGCGCGAGCCAGAAATACATTTTGCGCACGCCAGCCGGGGTGAAATCTTCCTTGAGCATGAACTTCAAACCATCCGCCAGCGGCTGAAAAATTCCCCAGCGCGTCAAAATCGGGCCAAGAACCGGGATGTATTTTACGAATGGCGGCGCGACGCGGTTCGGCCCGACACGATCCTGAATCCACGCCGAAATTTTCCGCTCCGCCAGCACCGCGTAGGCCGCGATGGCGTGGAGCACGCCAATCACCAGCGCGATCTTGACGACGCTAAAAATGATGAAATACCAGTCCATGTTAAATTGGCACCGTCGCTCCGGTGTCGCCGAGGCTCGCCCACGTCAGACCATTGAACGCGGGAACGTCCTTCGCCATTTCATTGAACAATCCTTCGATCGTCACAAAACCATCCTGGCCGGTGACGTTGTGGACGAGGTCGTGCAAAAATTCCCATTCGGCACGCGCTTCGCCCGGCGCTTCGACGGATTTCATAAATTTCTGAACACGGCCTTTTCCATTCGTGAACGACCCGCGTTTTTCCGCGTGCGCGCAGCCGGGCAGCAAATAATGCGCGAGCTTCGTCGTCGCATTCGGCAAAATGTCGCTGACAATTAAAGTTTCCAATTTGCAGAGGAGATCCGCGCCGATGCCGTGCTTGTTCAAGTCTTCGCCAAAAACAATCAGCGTCTTAATTTTGCCGCTCTGAATTCCGCTGACGATCTGCGGTAAATTTGTTCCAATTTCGCTGAAACAAATTCCAGTGAGCCGCGCGCCATTGGTATTCGGATTTTTATCGGCGCTGATAAGCAGCTTGTCGCTTTCGCCAAAACGTGGAACGGAATCACTAATTGCACCGAGTTTCGATTTCAATTTTGAAATCAGCCAGAGCTCTTCATTTGTCTGCCGCGACGAGGCAACAATCGCGATGGAACCTGCCGGGGCCTTTTTCAACTTGTCAGAAATTTCATTGAGCGCCGCCGTCCAGGTGGATTTCTGGCCGCGAACCAAAACATCTTTCAGCCTGTCTTCACGCCCGATCCATTTGTAATTCAATCGGCCGGCGTCGCACATCCACGTTGAATTGACAGCATCATTCTGGCGCGGCTCGTAGCGATAAACTTTTTCCTCCCGCGAGCCGATGATCGTACTGCAACCGGTTGCGCAGCTTGTGCAGACGCTCATGGTTTCCTTCAGGAACCAGACACGCATCTTGAAACGAAAATCTTTCGACGTGAGCGCGCCGACGGGACAGATGTCCACCGTGTTGAGCGTGTAATTGTTGTCGAACGGCATTCCGGGGAAAGTAGCAATCGTGTTGAAGCTGCCGCGATTGATGATGCCGAGCGCGTCGTCGCCCGCGATGTCCTTGGTGAACCGGATGCAGCGCGTGCAGAGAATGCAGCGTTCCGCATCGAGCATGATGCGCGGGCCGAGATCAACGGCCTTCGGCTTGTGAACCTTCGCCTCGACGAAGCGGCTCGCGCTCTGGCCGTAATCAACTGAATATTCCTGCAGCTTGCATTCGCCAGCCTGGTCGCAAATCGGGCAGTCGAGCGGATGGTTGATTAGCAGCGATTCCAAAACGCCTTCGCGCATCTGTTTCACGCCGGGCGTGCTCGTGTAAATTTCCATGCCCGGAGAAATCGGCGTCGCGCAGGCGATAGCTGGACGCGGGAACTTGGTAATTTTCGGCGTGCCATCGGGATTCGTAACCGGCTTGCGATCCGGGCCGAGCGCGGGCATTCCGTATTCCACAAGGCACATGCGGCAGTTGCCGACAACCGGCAGCTTCGGGTGATAGCAATAATGAGGCACGTCCTGCTTTGCGATTTCGCACGCCTGGATCATCGTGGTCGGAATCGGCTTGCCGGAAATCGGGTCTGGCATCGTCTTCGGCACTTCGATTTCGCGACCGTCCACCTTCACCTTGATTTTTTCAATCGGCGGCGCGGACTTGATTTCAGTTGTGGCGACGGTTGACATGTCAATCAGTGATGCGCTTCGGCTAATTCTTTTGTTTCAGCAGGCGCGGCAACTTCTTTCGCGCGGCGCGCTTCATCCGCCGCACCCTTCGCGACAAATTCGTCTTTGAATTTCGCGACAAAACTTTGCACCGGCCACGAGCAGGCCTCGCCGAACGCGCAGATCGTGCGACCGCCGGGAATGTTGTCGGCGATCTTCACGAGATAATCCGCGTCGCTCGCACGGCCTTCACCGTGCGTGAGGCGATGCAGCGTCTTGCTCATCCAAAGAGCGCCTTCACGGCACGGCGTGCATTGGCCGCAACTTTCGTGGGCGTAAAACTCGGAAAGGTTGGCGAGCGCCTCGACGATGTCCGTCGAATCATCCATCACGATGATCGCGCTCGAACCACTCATCGAACCGGCGGCGGCGAGTGAATCGAAATCGTAAGGCAGATCGAGCATGTCGGTCTCAACCAAAATTTCCTTGCCCTCGGCGTCCTTTTTCTTGAGCTTGAATTTTTCGCCAGCCTTGAAAACTTTCGCGGACGAGCCGCCGGGAATGACGGCTTTCAACTTGCGCCCATCACGCAAACCTCCGCCAAATTTCGGATCGTTGATGAGTTCGCCGATTGTCGCCTTGCCGGTTTCGATCTCGTAATAGCCGGGTTTCTTGACGTGGCCGCTCAAGCTGACGATGCGCGTGCCGGTGTTGTTCGGCGTGCCAAGCTTCGCGAATTCCGCGCCGCCCATTGCGACGATGTGCTTCACGTTGCAGAGCGTCTCGACGTTGTTGACGATGGTCGGGCACATCCAGAGACCGAGGATCGCTGGAAAATATGGCGGCTTGATGCGCGGATACGGCCGTTTGCCTTCGAGCGATTCAATTAAACCAGTTTCTTCGCCGCAGATGTAAGCGCCCGCGCCGCGATGAACGTGCATTTCCAAATCGTAACCGCTGCCGCAAATATTTTTGCCGAGAAAACCTTTGGCACGCGCTTCTTTCAAAGCTTCGTTCAAAATTTTCGCGCCGTCCACCATTTCGCCGCGGATATAAATGTAGGCGAGATGCACGTCGTTTGCGAAGCATGAGATGGCCATGCCTTCGATCAACTGATGTGGATCCTTATACATGATCTGCCGATCCTTGAACGTGCCCGGCTCTGATTCGTCGGCGTTGCAGATGAGATAAATCGGCTTACCGCTCTTGCGGTCAACGAAGCTCCATTTTAAGCCGCAGGAAAAACCGGCGCCGCCGCGGCCGCGCAGGCCGGAAATTTTCACGTCTTCGCGAATCTGTTCCTGCGGCGAAAGTTTTTTGCCATCGGGCAAATCTTTCGGCTGGAGGGCGAGCGCCTTCTTCAAATCGTTGTAGCCGCCATGACGCAAATAGCATTCGATGTCCGGCGTGTAACCGGGTTCATCGGCGTATTTCAAAATCAATTTATATTCTTGCGCCATATCAGCAACTTGACTCCCAACCAAAATTCTCTAGCTTGTTCCGTCCGTCTTGCCCGATGGTGTAACGGTAGCACAACAGACTCTGAATCTGTTTGTCATGGTTCAAATCCATGTCGGGCAACCATTTCATTTGCATTTCCCCACAATCTCATCAGCCTTGGCGTGCGAAACGCCTTCGTAAAAATCATCATTCACCATCATCACCGGCGCGGTGCCGCAACTCGCAAGACACTCGACAAATTCCACGGTGAACTTTCCGTCCGGTGTCGTTTGTGGCCCGTGCGTGTGCGCGTCCAGGCCGAATTTCTTGCAGAAATGTTCGCGCAATTCATATGCGCCTCCCAGCGCGCAGCTCAATGTGCGGCAGACCTTGATCTGATATTTGCCCATCGGCTCCTGCCGCAGCATCGGATAAAACGTCAAGATTTCATGGATGTTGATCGGCTGCAATTCCAGTTTTTTCGCCGTCCACAAAACGGCTTCGGGCGAAATCCAGCCGGACTGCGCCTGGATCGCGTGCAACACCATCAGCGAGGCGGCGCGCTTTACCGGATAGTGCGAAATCAATTCGTCCACTTCCGCTTCGAGTTGAGGTGTGGCTTGGAAATTCATCGGTCACTTTCTCCCATTACGAAATCAATTGAGCCAAGAATCACCGGCACGTCGCTGACCATCGCGCCGGGCATCAGCTCGCCCAAAATGCTCAAATTAATAAAACTTGGCGAACGGATTTTCAGGCGATACGGCACGCCGCCGCCCTTGCTGCAAATGTAAAAGCCGAGTTCGCCCTTTGGATTTTCGTGGCCGAAATAAACTTCGCCGGGCGGAACATTCATGCCTTCCGTCACGAGCATGAATTGATGGATCAATTCCTCCATCTTCGTCATCACGCCTTGTTTCGGGGGCAAGACAATTTTTCCATCGGCGACATTGACCGGCTCGTGCGTTTTGTTTTCCGCGCCACCGGGAATTTTGTTCACACATTGCTCCAGAATTCTCATGCTCTGGCGCATTTCTTCCATGCGCACAAGATAGCGGTCGTAGCAATCGCCGACCGAGCCGGTGGGAATGTCGAATTGCAAATCCTTGTAGCAAAGATACGGCTGGTTCTTACGCAAATCCCATTCGACACCGCTGCCGCGCAAATTCGGGCCGCTCAAACCATAGTCAATCGCCATTTCCTTCGAGATAACCGCGAGGTCGCGCAGGCGGTCCACCCAGATGCGGTTGCGTGTGAGCAGCACTTCGACTTCGGCGAGCGCCACGGCAAATTCCTTGAGGAACTGGCGGACTTGATCGCACCACGTCGGCGGAATGTCGCGCATCAAACCGCCGATGCGGGTGTAGGTCGTCGTCAAACGCGCGCCGCTCGCAGATTCAGCCAGGTTGTAAATTTTTTCGCGCTCGGTGAACGTAAGCAGGAAAACCGTGACTGCGCCGACATCCATCGCAAATGCGCCGAGGCCGAGCAAATGCGCCGAGATGCGCGCCAGTTCACAGCACATCACGCGGATATACTGGCAGCGCGGCGGCAATTTGTCGTGGATGCCGAGGGCTTTTTCCACCGCGAGCGCGTAGGCGACATTGTTCGCCAGCGGCGCGAGATAATCCAGCCGGTCGGTGTAGGGAATGAACTGCGTGTAAGTCATGTTCTCGGCGATTTTTTCGTCGCCGCGATGCAGATATCCCACGTCCGGATCCGCCTTGGTGATGACCTCGCCGTCCAACTCGAGCAAAATTCGGAGAACGCCGTGCGTCGCCGGATGCGACGGCCCCATGTTCAAGACCATTTTATCACCGACGGCATCTTGAAGCTCGTCCGCCGCCAGCGTGGAACGCGCGGCGGAATCAGGAATCTCAATGTTTTGAACAGTGGCCATTAAAATTATTTTTCAGGATTGCGGACGCGCGGTTCTCTGGTTGTCGCTGAATTGGCACCGGCAACCGTTACAAACGGCCCGCCTTCGAGCGGCGCAGGTTTTGAAAATGCGACGCCGGGAATGTCGCTCGGCTTGCCCGCGAGCGGAAAATCCTTCCGCAAGGGAAAATATGGATAGCCTTCCCACATCAAAATCCGCCGCAAATCGGGATGACCGCGAAAGCGGATGCCCATCATGTCGTAGATTTCGCGCTCATGCCAGTTAACCGTGCGCCAAATGCCGATGACGCTGGGCAGTTCGGATTTCTCCTCGCTCACGTCGGTCTTGAAACGCAATTCGCAGCCACTCGCAAGGCTGCGCAGATGATAAACGATCGTCCAGCGCGGGTCGTCGCCGTAATTGTCGAGACTGCTCACGTCGACGAGGTAATCGTAGCCAAGCTGCTTCTTGGCGAATTCACACACCGCAACAATTTGTTCCGCGTCAGCGACTTTGACCGTAATTTCTCCGCGAAACTCAACCGGTTCAGAGATCAAGTCTCCAAATTTAGCCTTGAGCTTTTGGGTTGTTTCTATTGAAGTCACGTTGGAAAATATGGCTAGAAAACTTAAGCTTACGCCGCGACTTTCTTTTGGAAATTAAGCGCGGTCAGATTCTGCAAAACCGGCTGTTTGCTGATTTTCTTCTGCAATTTCATCAGCGCGTCAAGAACGGCTTCAGGTCGCGGCGGACAACCGGAAACGTAAATGTCCACGGGAATGATATTGTCAACGCCTTGCAGCACGGCATAGCTGCGATACATCCCGCCGGTCGAAGCGCACGCGCCCATGGCAATGCACCATTTCGGCTCCGGCATTTGATCCCAAATGCGGCGGACGGCACCGGCCATTTTGTAGGTGACAGTTCCGGCGACAATCATGCAATCGGCCTGACGCGGTGAAAAGCGCATGACTTCCGAGCCAAAACGGGAAATATCGAAGCGGCTCGCCCCAACGGCCATTAATTCGATGGCGCAGCAAGCCAAGCCCATCGGCATGGGCCAGACAGAATTGGACCGAAACCAGTTCAACGCGGCGTCCACCGTGGTGACAACCACATCGCCCTCGATTTTTGAATCGTAACCGATTTCGCTTTGTATTGGCATAAATTGCGTTTCCTAAAACAAAAACCGACTAATCGTATCCATCGGAAAAACCGGGGGCAAGCCCATTTGTGATTTTTTTCACAAGGAATCGTGAAAAACGGCCGTGTCACACAAATTTAACATACAGCAACAGCAATAATTGTGTATCAACTTGCGCCTTGTGGGCGACAGTGGTTTGGCTAAACTGACAAAACGCTGTTGACGATAATGAAAATGAAGACTTTTGCTGAATTAAATTTTCCGGGCCGGCTCATCGCCGTCGAAGGTCTCGACGGTTCGGGCAAGTCCACGCAGATATATCTGCTCAAACGCTGGCTCGAAGCCGAGGGCATCAAAGTCTATTTCAGCGAATGGAATTCCTCGGAGTTGGTCAAATCCGCTACCAGCAAGGGCAAGAAACGCGAACTGCTGACACCGACCACGTTCAGCCTGATTCACGCGACCGATTTCGCCGACCGCTACGAACGCCATTTGTTGCCGCTTTTGCGCGCGGGCTACATCGTGCTTTGCGATCGTTATGTGTTCACCGCGTTCGCACGCGACGTGACGCGCGGCTGTCCGCCGGAATGGGTCCGCGGCATTTACAGCTTCGCCGCCCGACCGGATCTTACGATGTTTTTCAAGACGGATCTGGAAGTTTCATTGAACCGGATTCTTGAAGGCCGTCCGAAATTGAAGTTTTTTGAAGCTGGAATGGACTTGCGGCTTTCGACCGATCCCTACGAAAGCTTCCGCATTTTCCAAGGGCGCATCCTTGACCAATATCTGGCGATGAGCAAAGAGTTTGATTTCGTGACGATGGACGCCAACGAAAACGTCGAGAAGCAGCAGGTCATTGTCCGCAAACTCGTCACCGAGAAAATCGACCTGAAAAAATTCAAGCGACGCAGCCCTCTGCCGCTGCCTCCGGCAATCCATCCGGAAAACAAAACACAGGAACTGGAAGGGGACTTGGCCGCCGTATGAAAAATCCAGATGGTTCAAAAAATAAACGCCGTTTTTACGGCCATGGCATTCCGCGCGTCAAACTTGAGGATCTTGCGGGGAAATTAATTGTCGTCGAGGGTGCGGACGGTTCGGGACGCTCAACTCAAATTGCGCGTCTCGTGGACTGGCTTGAAACCAGCGGCCACGCCACGGTACAGGTCGGATTGAAACGCTCGTCGCTCGTCAGTTCCGAACTCGAAAAGGCGCAGCACGGAAACATTTTGAGCCGGACGACCTTGAGCCTCTTTTATGCAACGGACTTCGCCGACCAGTTGGACAACATAATTTTGCCCGCGTTAAAGGCGGGTTTCATTGTGCTGGCTGACCGTTACATTTACACGCTCATGGCGCGCGACATGGTCCGCGGCATGGATGAAACTTGGCTGAAAAATCTTTACGGAATCGCGCTCGAACCGGACGCAGTGTTCTACCTTTCCGTCGAGCCGCAGGAACTCGTGCAGCGCAATCTGTCGAAAAACGCGACGCTGGATTATTGGGAAAGCGGGATGGATCTGGGTTTGTCGCGCGATATGTTCGACAGCTTCGTGAAATACCAGACGGCGATGCAGGGCGCCTTCCGCAAACTGCAAAAGACCTACGGCTTCACCATCGTAGATGCCAACCGCCCCGTCGGCTCGATCACCAAGGAACTGCGAAAAAAAATCCGTGTGCTGCTCGCGGAAAAATAGAATTCATTTTGCCTGCGCGACAGGCAAGGAATTTGTCGCGGCCAAGTTTGGCGGAGTATTGGTAGAATTTTGGGTGCGATGCAACGCTGGTCGTTTCACAAGGTCATCAAATTGGGCCCGCTGTTCCGTTGTCAGTTGTTCGCGAATTTCCAGTCGCGCATCCTGCACCGTCTTGCGCATCAAATTCTGGCTGTCTGTGATAATTTTTTGGATCGCCTCGCGCTGGTCCGATGCCAGATGCAACTCCTCGTCCAGCCGCTGTAAAAACTGCTTGTTTAAAATTTCCGGAAGACGCTGGCGCCCCGCCGGTTGATTGGTGGTTGAAACCAAGTTAGACAGGGTGATGGAAAAGGAATTTGTCGCCGGCGTTTCCGAATGATGGGAATTTCTCGAGTGCTGGTGCTGGATGTCATTGACCAGAAAGCCTCCGGTAAAAACACCCGCGCCAAAAATCACCACGGTCGCGAGAATGATTTTCCACGAATTCACGGCGCTTGGTCGTTTTGATCCACTGACGACAGCAATGTCGTTTCTAAATTCTGCGAGAGATCGTCAGAACTTGCTGAAGTCGCCGGAGTGAAAAACGTCCATGCGCCGCAAAGCATCGCGACCGCCACGCATGAAATCGCAGAACGCCAGAGCCCGCGCACCCACAAATCCAGATTTTGCGGCGCGACGCGTGACGCGACGCGTGACGCAAGCAGCGCGCTCACGCGCTTCTCAAAGGCATACGGCACGCGGTCATCCAGCACTTCCGTGCGGGCTACGGCGATCAATTTTTTTTGCAGTTCAGCAAGATTCATGTTTGCTCCACTTTTTCAGACGCGGTTATCCCGCGTGCGGTTACAATCATAAGTATTTGTCTTTTGTCATTTTGGCCAGTATTTTCCGCATCTCAGCTCGCGCGCGAAAGGCTCGCACCTTCACCAGCGGCACCGACCAGCCTGTCAATCGCGCGATTTCCTTCACCGAGCGGTCTTCAATTTCCAACAAAGTAATCACCAGCCGGGCCGATGGTGAAAGCTTTTCCATCACGCGTCCAATGAGCAGTTTCGCCGCGTCTGCGTTGTCGCTTGCGGCTTCCGGTGCGGTGACGAACCGCTCCAGCCAGTCGTTTTCCGGCTCGCTCAATTCTGAAAACGACGACTCGCGGTTGCGCTGGTGGCCGCGCAAAAAATCGTAGCATGTCCGCACGGTCATCCGCATGAGCCAGTGCTCAAACGGTGCCTCGCCGCGAAAACTTTTCAGCTTGTCGAACGCCTTGAGCCATACTTCCTGCGCGATGTCCTCAACCTCGCTGTCGCGGCGGGCATAGCGGCGCGCGGTGGCGAAAACACGCGGCGAATATTTCTGGACAAGCGGCTCGAAGCTGGCGGCATCGCCTTTCAGCACCGCAGCGATCAGTTCCGCTTCAGTCCGTTCCATTTCAAGCGAGTTTGCCGGAAAAATTTGTGAAGCCAAATCCAAAAGCCGTTTTGGGATTTCAGTTCTGCGGCGTAATAACCGGCAGATCGTTTGAGTCGCGAGGCAGCGCCGGCGGCAAATCCATTTTTGGAGGCGGCTCAACTTCCGTCTGCGCTGCGAATTGCGATTGATACTGGCCACGCTGGAAATTTTTCATCTGCGCGATTTGCTGCGCCGAGAGGGGCGGTTGTAATTGCGACAGCGCCTTCGCAAATATCACCGTCAGATCCGCTTCAGCTTTCGCCGATTCTTCTGCACTCTGGCGGGCGGAGGTTTCGTCGAATTTTCCGCCAGCGATTTCTTCAAGCAACACCTTGCGGGTTGCACGCATTTTTTCCTCAAGAGGCCGGATTGCTGAGGACTGCGCTTCTACGATTGCGCGGAATGATTGGCGCTGGTCATCCGTCAGCACGCGGCTGAGCGCCGGGAAATACCTTTCACCCGCGAGAAAACCTTGTTGCCGCTGCCCGGTCGACTGCGCCTGCGCGGTAAAGTTTGCCAATCCAATTGCCATTGTGGCGAAATAAAGAATTGATTTAAGAGCTTTCATAATCATCCAGCGCGGCAGTTTATTGCGATTGATTTAGACGGGCAAGCAGTGCGGACAGTTACAAGCTCAAGGCCTTGTGATGTGCAATGCGGCCTCCATGTCACGCGAAAACTTTGCGACTACTTCAGCTATTTCGTGCGGCTTTTCCGCCAGCCGTTTCTGCATCCGCGCGGTGGATTCCGGCTGTAGGCGCATGATTTCTGCTGCCGCAATGATAAGCGCGAGATTATTATTCACGCTGTGACGCAGGTCGGCGAGCTTTTTGTTCAACTCGGCGATTTGCGCGGCCGTGAGGGTGACAGATTCGCTTGGCAAAGGCATTGGCGAGATAATCCGCTGAAGGCCGCTTGAAATCAAGCCGGTTTGCTACAGAAGATTTTGAAATTGGAGCGAGCGAAGGGATTCGAACCCTCGACACTCACGTTGGCAACGTGATGCTCTACCAGGCTGAGCTACGCTCGCTTCCAGAAACAAAAGTAATTTACAAAATCGAAGCCGATTTGCAACACCAATCACGCCGGCGGCGTGCCGGTCGCAGGCGCGCTCAACGTCGTGCGGATGAGTTTGATCATTTCGTCGAAATTCACAGGCTTGGGAAAAAACGCGATCGCACCACTGGCCGCCGCACGCTGCTTGTTTTTTTCCTCAACCACGCCGCTGATGATTATAATGGGGATCTTTTTCGTTTCATCCACACGGTGCAGCCAGTCCATGATGCGGAATCCATCCCAGGAGACGCCGCCGACATCCGCAGGAAACGTGATATCGAGCAGAACCAGATCTGGCTTTTCCTTGCGCACCAGCGCGACGCCCTCAGACCCATCCAGCGCGGTAGACACCTGATAGCCTGCGCTCATCAACTTCATGGAAGTCGTCTTGAGGATGATTTCGTTATCATCAATGACCAGAATCTTCTTCTTTTCGTCTGGCGCAGCTTCGGTGCTCATAAATATTGCAGTTATAATCCAACGGCCTCAATTGAGGGCGCACAATAGCAAAGCTCATCCATCCGAGCAAAGTAATTTTATCCCCTTTGATTACAAACCGTTCATCGTGCAGAATGCCCGCATGAGCAACGTCTTCTATTCGCCCGGCCATCAACGTGCCGCCAAGGTCAACGACCTTTTCGCCTCCATTGCGAGACGATACGATTTGCTGAATGACCTGCAAAGTTTCGGCCTGCACCGGCTGTGGAAACGCCGCGTCGTCCGGCTTGCCAACGTAAAACCCGGCGATTGCGCACTCGATTTATGCTGCGGCACTGGCGACATTGCGCTCGTGCTTGCCCGAAGTGGAGCGGAAACGACCGGACTGGATTTCAGCGAAAAAATGCTCGAAGTCGCAAAGGCCCGAAGTCAGAAATTAAAATCCCCAACTTCCATCTCCCAACTTCCAACTCCTAATTTCATCCAGGGAGATGCCCAGCAAATCCCGTTTCCCGAAAATTCGTTCGACATCATAACCGTCGGCTACGGATTGCGGAATCTGGCAAGCTGGGAGCGCGGCCTTGAAGAAATGCTGCGCGTAGCCAAGCCAGGCGCGCGATTGATCGTTCTCGAATTTGGCAAGCCGGCGAACGCGCTTTGGCGAGCGATTTATTTCACCCACTTGAAATGCTCCGTGCCGCTCATCGGCCTTCTGTTTTGCGGCAATCCGCAGGCTTACGCCTACATTTTGGAATCACTGAAACATTATCCGGCGCAAATGGCTGTCGCCGAAAAAATGCGCGGTCTGAAGCTCGCCAACGTGCGAGTGATAAATCTCCTCGGCGGAGCAATGGCGATTAATTATGGAGAAAAACCGGTTTAAATCGCGCGCTATAAAATCAACGCAGTTTTCCAGTCGGCAACTGAATCGTCATCCCCTCGCTCGCGGCATCAACTTTCATTTTTGATTTTGCCTTGGCCACAAGCTTGCGTGCGTGTTTTACAAAACCGTCAATTTTTTTGTCGTCGCTGTCCGGATCGTGGTGGAAAAACAGAAGCAGTTTCACGTTTGCCTGCAACGCCAGCGCCACGGAATCGTCCACACAACCATGTCCCCAGCCAATATGTTTCTTGTATCCAGCCCGGTCATATTGGGAGTCCAAGATGAGAACGTCGGAATCCCGGACGAACTCGACCATTTCACGGTCAATACCGCCGGTGCGCGGCTCCGTGTCGGGAAAAAACGAAACGATGCCGTCGGGCGAAAACAGCCGGTAACCGACACACATCCCCGGATGGTTCGCGCGCAACGCCCGAACAATGACCGGGCCAATGTCGAAATTAAAGTCCTTCAGCTCTTCAATCTGGATGTTGCTCGGCAGCTTGTCGAACGCGACAGGAAAATATGTGCTTTCCATCTGGCCGGTAAGCATCGCGGACAATCCCTTGCGGGCGCCATGGCAGCCGACAATTTTCATCCGACAGCTTGGGTTGTAAATTGGCGGAAAAAACGGCAATCCCTGAATGTGATCCCAATGCGTGTGTGTCAACAGCATCGTTAGATTTAAAGGCTGTTTTTTGAATTCCTTCAGCAGCGAAAGACCGAGCGGGCGCAATCCTGTGCCAGCGTCAAGAATGATGATTTCATCACCCACGCGGATTTCGACGCAGGTTGTGTTGCCTCCATAACGCACCGTGCCAAGCCCCGGCGTCGGGATCGAGCCACGCACGCCCCAAAATTTAACACGCATCATGCGCCGATGAAAACACGTTGCCGAGCGGCGCGAAAGAAAAAACAATCGCGTTGCACTGGGATTATCTAGTTGACAAACAATAGGCGTTGCCCTATCTTTAGGGCATGAAGATTCAATCTCCTCTTAAAGACCTGACGCTGGTTCAAATCGTTCGCCGTTTCGACACGGATGCAAAAGCC
>Ga0182013_10005476_pt1 | contig 14750 bp, 12 predicted proteins | sample 612S2MmetaG_FD_120487 | JGI IMG/M metagenome (GOLD analysis project Ga0182013, IMG submission 120487) | Permafrost microbial communities from Stordalen Mire, Sweden - 612S2M metaG | ecosystem: Environmental > Terrestrial > Soil > Wetlands > Permafrost | place: Sweden: Stordalen | collected... | reverse complement strand
TCCACAAGCACGCTGAAGACCTCACGATTTCCAGCTAGCACCGAGCCGACGAGGACCTCGTCGGTCTCTTCAGTGGCGACCATTCACCCCTCACGGTTCCGGAGCGCCGACGCCCCCTTGCGAACGCCGTCCTCGCTGCCAAAATACCCGCCGAGGCGCGAAAAGTTCCGCTCTTCCCCTCCTAAGCGCGGGCAGTATCGGCCACCCCCGGGGGGAAAGGAAGCCCACATGCATGTCTTGGTGACCGGTGGCGGTGGCTATATCGGTCTGGAATTGTGCCGTCAGTTGCTCGACCGCGGCGATCGCGTGCGGGTCGTCGACCGCCTCTTTTTCGGCGCCGGGCCGCTCGAGCGGCTGCGCGACGAAAGCGACGGCCGGCTGACCTACGTCCACGGCGACGTCCGCGAGTGGGATCCGGCCTGGCTCGACGGTATCGACGGCGTCAGTCATCTCGCCGGACTTTCTAACGATCCGACCGCCGAGTACAATCCCGAGGCGAACTGGCAGATGAACGCCGTCGCCACCGAGCGGCTAGCCGCGGTGTGCAAGCTGCGCGGAGTCGAACGCTTCGTCTTCGGCTCGTCGGCATCGATCTATGACGGCATCGGTCCGGGCATGTTCGACGAACAGACGCCGGTTCAACCGCGCGGCGCGTACTCGAAGTCGAAAAAATTCGCCGAAGAAGCACTGCAGCGGCTGAGCGATGACCGCTTCGCGCCGACGATTCTGCGTCAAGGCACCGTTTACGGCTACAGTCCGCGGATGCGTTTCGATCTGGTCGTCAATACGTTTCTCAAAGACGCCGTGACCGTGCGCAAGCTGTATCTCCACGGCGGCGGCTGGCAATGGCGCCCGCTCGTCGCGGTCGGCGACGTTGCCGCGGCGCATATTCTGTGCTTGACGGCCGATCCCGATGCGGTGCGCGGCGAGATCTTCAACGTGATGCAGGAGAACTACCAAGTCCGCCAGCTCGCGATGCTCGTCGCCGGATCGCTCTCGCTCGTCGGGCGCAGCGTCGAACTCGTCGACGCGCCGCTACCCAAGATGGTGCGCGACTACCGCATGACGAATCTGAAAATGACTCAGCGCCTGGGCTTCACACCGGCGGTGACCGTGCTCGAGTCGATCGACGACATGCTCAAGCGCATTCCGCTCGACAACGTCGCGCTGCTGGCCGATCCGCGCCACTACAATATCGCGTGGATGAGCGTGCTCGAAGAAGTGCACGCGTCGCAAAGCCGTTTCGCGAGCATCTACTAAAGCGTGGGCAACGGGGAACGGATCGCGATCCTGGGTGCCAGCGGCCAGCTGGGAGCGGCGCTCGTCGAAGCCTACGGCGACCGCGCGCCCTTGACGCCGCCGCACGCCGAACTCGACATCGAGGACGGCGGCGCGCTCGCGGCGTTCATCGCGGCGAATCCGCTCGCGGCGCTCATCAATTGCACGGCCTTTCACAACGTCGACGAATGCGAACGCGCTCCCGAGCGTGCCTTCGCCGTGAACGCGCTGGCGGTCGACCGCGCCGCCAAACTCTGCGCCGCCGCGAACGTCGCGTTCGCGACCATCAGTACCGACTACGTCTTCGACGGCACGCTGGGCCGCGCGTACACCGAGGTCGACGGCCCCAACCCGCTCTCGGCGTACGGCGTCTCGAAGCTAGCCGGCGAATTGCTGGTCCGCCGGCACGGACCGGCGCATTTCATTTTTCGCTTGAGCGGCGTCTATAGCGCGTCGGGCACGTCAAATAAAGGATATACGTTCATCGAACGAGTTCTCCAGCAGGCCGAACGCGGCGAACCGCTGCGCATCGTCCGCAACATGACGTTTTCGCCGACCTATGCCCCACATGCCGCGCGCGTGATCCGGTACGCGATCGACGCGCGCGCGTACGGAACGCATCACGTGACGAACGCCGGCGCGACCACGTGGTACGATTTCGCCGCCGCGGCGTTCGGGCGGGCGGGTTTGGCGCCCGCCGTCGAAGAGCTGAGCTACGACAATTACGGATCGAGCGTGAAACGGCCGTTGTATTCGGCCCTCGCGTCGACGACGCTCGCGCCGGCCGGCATCGATCCGCCGCCGCGCTGGGAAGTGGGATTGGACGAGTTTTTGCGGGGTCGCGCCGCACGGCGCACGGCGGCGCCGCGCTAAGATGAGCGATACGCCGATCCAAGCGCACGGCATGCGCCGTCGCGACGTGCTCGAAGGTCTCGCCGGCTCGGCGCTGGCGCTGCTCGCGGGGTGCAACGACGGAGCGCCCAGCGTTCGCGCCACGGGCGGCTCGCCGGCGAGTCCGACGGTGTTCGGGTCCCAACTCTACGCGGCCGACGATGCGGCGCGGTCGGTCGCCATGCTGGCGGCGCTGGGGGCGAAATACGTTCGCGTCAGCGTCCAGGTTCCGCAAAGTTTTCTCGACGCGGTCGTCGGCGCGGCGACGGCGCACGGGCTGCGCGTCATCTTGCTCTCGGCATATGCCGCCCAGCCCGTCGATCTCTCGGCTTATGCCTTGGCTGCGACCGAAGTGCAGGCGCGCTACGCCGCCGCGAATCCGATCTGGGAGATTTGGAACGAACCGAATCTGCCGCAATATTGGAACGGGTCGCCGGACGTCGGCGCGTACCTCGAGGTGTTGGCGGCGACCGCGACCGCGTTGCGGGCGGCCGGCGCGACGGATATCTGGACCGGCGGCACGAGCGGCGTGGACCTGAGCTGGATCTACAACCTTGCCACGCGCGGCGCGTTCCGCTCGGCGACCGGGTGCGCGGTTCACAGCTATAAACCGCCCGGTTTCGCCCGCACGGAATACATTCAAGCCGTCTCGTTCCTGCCGCCCGGCGTCGCGCTGCATACGACGGAAACGTGCATCTCGAGCTCGGTCGGCGATCAATCGGAGTTTTTCACCCAGATGTGGTATCTGCACCGCGAGCTCCAACTGCCGACGTTCATCTGGTGCGAATTCCGCGACGGTGACGCCGGCGACCATCCGCCCTTCAATGAAACGTACGGGCTGGTAAATCCCAACTATTCGATCAAAAGCGTGTACGCCGCGGTCCAACTCGCCCTCAAAACGGGCGATTGACGCCCGGCCCAGTCATGTGTCGGGTGTCCCGACACCACGACGATTACGAACTCGATCCGCTCGGCTACGAAGAAGTCCCTGGGGGCAGCGGCTTGGGCGCAAACCCGCATTGGATTTTTGGGGGATTCGTTCGACGATTTGCGGGTTGATTGTTGCGTAAGCCGAACGAATGAATGGCGGAAGTTCGGTGACGCACCCGGAATTTTAAGCGGTGTATGGAATTGCGCATCGATACCGGTGCGGTGCACAAGGCGCGCCGGCTGGCGGAGGCGATCGTCGAACCGGTCGCGGCGTTCATCACCCGTCATACGACGGTGGCCGTCGAACGCTCCGTCGTGCGCTTGCTCGGCGTCGACGGGGTCGATGGGGAAGGCGTGCCTCTGCCCAACCGGGTGATCGACGCCCTTGCCGACCCGGGCGCGGGCGCGGCCCGGGCGATCGGCGCGGCGATCGCCGAGACCGGTCGCGGTCCGCAAGAAATCGCGCAAGCGTTGGCGACCGGCACCCCGCTTCCCGATGCCGGCACGACGCCGCCGGCCGCCGCGCGCGCCGCCCTCGCGCCCTACGTGGCGCGGGCGCTCGCCGCGATCGACGCGCGTCGCGCGGACCGCGATGAACGCTCGCGGCGGCTGCCGCAGGGACCGCCGCCGCTGCTCTACGTGATCGTTGCCAGCGGCGATATTCACGCCGACCGCACGGCCGCGGTGGCGGCTGCCGAAGCCGGCGCGCAGATCATCGCGGTCATTCGCTCGACGGCGCAATCGCTGCTCGACTACGTGCCGCACGGCGTCACGACCGAAGGCTTCGGCGGAACCTATGCGACCCAGGCAAACTTCCGGCTCATGCGCGCCGCGCTCGACGAGATTTCCGAGCGCTTGGGCCGCTACGTGATGCTCACCAACTACGCCAGCGGTTTGTGCATGCCCGAGATTGCGACGCTGGCCGCACTCGAGCGGCTGGACATGCTGCTCAACGATTCGATGTACGGCATCCTCTTTCGCGACATCAACATGAAGCGCACCTTCGTCGATCAGCACTTTTCCCGGCTGATCACCGCCCGCGCCGGAATCATCATCAACACCGGCGAGGACAACTACCTCACCACCGCCGACGCCGTCGAACAAGCGCCGGCGGTGCTGGCGTCGCAATTCATCAACGAAGCCTTTGCCCATCGCGCGGGCCTGCCCGACGCGCAGATCGGCCTGGGCGACGCGTACGAGATCGATCCCAACCGCGAGGACGCCTTCCTGCTGCAGATCGCGCAGGCGCAACTGGCGCGACAGTGTTTCCCCAACGCGCCGCTCAAGTACATGCCGCCAACCAAGCACATGACCGGCGATATTTTTAAGGGACATCTCGTCGACGCGATGTTCAATCTCACCTCGGTCATGACCGGTCAGACCATTCATCTGTGCGGCATGCTGACGGAGGCGATCCATACGCCGTTCGTCGCCGATCGCGCGCTGTCGCTGGCGAACGCCAAGTACGTGATGGGGACGGCGCGCCATTTCGGCGACGACATCGCGTTCAAGCCCGGCGGCACGGTCGAGACGCGCGCCGGGGTGGTCTTGCGCGAGGCGGTCGAGTTGCTGCACCGCGTCGCGGAGCGCGGCTTGATGGAATCGATTGCCGCCAAAGCGTTCGCCGACGTCGCGCGGCCGCCCGACGGCGGGCGCGGCTTTGAGGGCGTGATCGCGAAGAACGCCGCGTACTGGAACCCCTTCGAGGACGCGCTGCGTCCGCTGGCGGTGGCGTGAAACTCGTCAAACCGTACGGCGACACGCTCGACGACGGCGCGGTGCAGTTGTCGTTCACGCTGCCGATCGAATGGAGCGAAGCGGCCGACGAGGCGGCCCGGCAGCTGGTCCGCAAGATGGGCTTTACCGATGTCGCGGTGGCCGAGGGGCGCAAGATCGCGGCCGGTTTTTCGTTCTTCGTCGTGTACGCCCGAACGCCGCTGGCGATCGACGTCTCCACGATCGCGGCGCCCAGCGCGGCGCGCGGCGCGCTCGACATGGACGGCGTCGACGAGCTCATCCGCAAGCGCGTCGGGCGCAAGATCCGTATCGCCGGCGCCTGCATCGGGACCGACGCGCACACCGTGGGCATCGACGCGATCCTCAACATGAAGGGGTACCAAGGCGACTACGGTCTCGAACGCTATCGCGAATTCGAGGTCTTCAATCTCGGCGCGCAGATCGCGGTCGAGGCACTCGTGAGGTTTGTGAAGGCGCGCAAGATCGACGCCTTGCTCGTTTCGCAGGTCGTCACTCAAAAGGGGAGCGACATCGCGAACTTCACCGCACTGTCCGAACTGCTCGAAGCCGAATCGCTGCGCGATGACATCGTGCTCGTCGCGGGCGGCCCGCGGGTGACCAACCTGCTCGCCGCGGAACTCGGCTACGACGCCGGTTTCGGCCGCGGCACGCTGCCAAGCGACGTGGCAACCTTCATCGCCCGGCGGATCGCCGACCGCGTTCTGGCGGCTTGAACGCCGCTCGCGCGTTCGCCGCCGCCGCTCTACTGGCGTGCCTGACCGGTCTGCCGAATCGTGCCGTCGCGGTCGACCGCCGCCTGGGCGCGAACGCCGCGAAGCCGGTGGTCGACGGCGCACCATGGGCCGCCGCTTCGGTCGCGCGCCTGGGTGCCGATGTCGACGCCCTGCTCGACGGCGCGCCGGTGCTGCGCGGCGCGCACGTCGGTCTGCTCGCGCTCGACACGCGCACCGGCGCCGTGCTCTACGCTCGCAACGCCGACGACGCGTTTGCGCCGGCTTCGACGCTCAAGCTCTTGACGGGAAGCGTGGCCCTGGCCGATCTCGGTCCGGCATTTCGGTTTCGCACCCAGGCGCTAATCGATCCGGCCGTTACCGGGCTCACCGTTCGGGCCGGGGGCGATCCGCTGTTGTCTGCCGCCGACGTGGGCGAACTCGCGCGCAGCGTACGGCGCGCGGGCATCGCGGCGCTGCCGCTCGGCGTGCGCATCGATCCGACGGCGTTCGAGGCGGCGCCGTATCCCCCGGGTTGGGTTTGGGACGATTTCCCGTACGACTACGCGCCGGTGCTCTCGGCGGCGATCGTCGAGGAAAACGTCGTCCATCTGTCCGTCGCGCCGGGTGCGGCCGCCGGGGCGCCGGTCGTCGTGAGCGGGGCTCCGGCACCGTTCGAGCATTTCCCGCCGCCGCCCGACGGATGTCCCGCGACGCCCGCGGTCGCGGTGAGCGTGAGCGCCGTGACGGCGCAACGCGGGGCCGCCGGCACGCTCGATCTCCAGCGGTCGGGCGGCTGCATCGTCGTGAGCGGATCGTTGCCGCTCGGGGGCGCTCCGCAGCCGCTCGACGCGGCCGTTCCCGACCCGGTCTGGTACCTGCGCGAAATCGCGCGCTCCGCCCTGGACCGGGCCGGCGTCGGCGTCCCCCCGAGCGAACCCGGCAACGGAACGGGCGGCTCCCCGCCGGCCGCGCGCGTTATCTGGGAGCATGCCGGTGAGCCGCTGTCGGATCTGCTCGCCGATCTGTGGTGGCCCAGCGACAACCTCATCGCCGAGATGCTGCTCAAAGCCGTCGGCGGGGCGCAAGATGCGGGGCCTGCAAGCGAGGCGAACGGCCTGCGCGCCGAGCGCGCCTGGCTGGCGCGAATCGGCGTCGATCCCGCCGGCCTCACGCTGGCCGACGGCAGCGGTCTCTCCACCTACGACCGCCTGACCCCGCGCGCTCTGGCCGCCGTGCTGCAAGCTGATTGGAACGGGCCGTACCGCACCGCCGTCCTCGACGACTTGCCGCTCGCGGGCGTGCGCGGCACGCTGCGCGACAGCCTGCGCGGCTCGCTCGCGCAGGGGCGGACGTTCGCCAAAAGCGGAAGCATGAACCATGTGCGCGGGCTCGCCGGGTATCTCGCCACGCTGCATCATGGCGCGCTGACCTTCGCCTGGACGGTCGATGATTGGATGGGTAGCGACGACGAGCTCGACGCCCTGCGGGCGCGAGTCCTGTCGCGGTTCATCGGGGATTGAGCGGCCGCGGGCGCCCGCCGCGCTCGCGATCTGCCTGGTGCTGGCGGCGTGCGCGCCGCAGCGCAAGCCCGCTACACCGCCCCCGGCGCCGGCCGCCGTCAGCGCGGTGCTCGATCTGGTGCCGCTGGATCTCTCGCCCGACGGCGAAGCGCGGCTGCTGGTTCGCCTGCGGTATGCCGACGCGGACGGACGGCGAGCCCATATCCTCCCGGGCGGGCACGTCGACGTGTTCGCTTCGCGCGGCCAGGTGCAATGGCAGCCGCGGGCGCGCTACGGCGACCCGGCGGCGATCGTCCGGCTCACCGAAGCCGGCCCGCTGGCGCTGCACGTGACGAGCGACGTGCCGCGCGTCCCGCGCCGCCTGTCCGCGACCACCGACACGCGCGGCTGGCGGCTGCCGCCCGTGACGGCCCGGCCCTTGGGACCGCACGCCGTCGTCATCGGCTGGTTTCCCCGCGTTCACGACGGGGTCGTGAGCATTTCGCGCCGAGCTGCCGACGGGACGCGCGTGACGTTCGAGATCAGCGCGCCGGCCTCGTCATTTCGCGATTCGACGGTCGAGCCGGGCGCGCGGTACACGTACGAAGTTCGGCGCCCGGGCGCGCATCCGATCGTCGCCGGCGCCGGCGTGCCGCGCGAATTGCCGGTCTCGACCATCGACGAGCTGCGCGGCAAGGCGATGTGGCTGTCGTTCGATGACGCCGATCGCTGGAACGTCGATGCGATGCTCGACCGCGCGCAGCGCGCGGGGCTGCGCGCGATCGAGCTGCGCTTGTGCTACGGCGAATTTACGTACGCCACGCCCGCCCGCCGCGGCCCAATCGATCGGCTCATCGACGGCGCGGCACAGCGCGGAATCGCCGTTCTCGCGTGGACCGTTCCGCGCGCGGTGTCGTTCGAGGATCTCGCCGCGAACGTCGCCGCCGCGAGCTACCGCACCGCGGCGGGGAACGGGCCGCACGGTTTGGCCGTGGATCTCGAACGCGGCGATGATTTTCTGGGCAGCGGCGAGTTCGGGCGGGCGGCGCTCGCCACGTACCTGAGCCGGTTACGTGAAGCCGTTGGTTCCCGCGTGCTGCTCGTCGCGACCGTGGAAGATCCGGATATCGAAAAGCTTTCCGATCAGGATGTCCCCTACGCCGCGATCGCCGCCGATGCCGACGTCCTGCAGCCCATGATTTATTGGCGCGCGCGACGGGCGGGCGCGTCGCTGCCGGGGATGCGCGCGCAAATCGCCGCATCCTACGCGCGGCTGCGGCAGCTCGCCGGCGACCGCATCCCGATCGATGTCGGGGGACAAACCGCGACCCTCGACAGCCGCTTGGGCGCGCCGGCGCCGGACGAAGTCTCGGGCAGCCTGGTCATCGCGCAGCAGCTCGGCGCGCTCGGCGAGGCGTTCTTCGACTGGGATGCGACAACGGTCGCTCAGTGGGCGGCGATCGCCGCCACGCCGTGGAGCGCGACCGCGGCCGTTCGAGGCCTCCGGCGCGCCGAAGGCGTACCTCCGGTCAGACGCGGACCCTTCATCGCCGCGCTCCCTTGAGGTTCGCTTGGCGCAAAAGACAGCTTTGATCACCGGCGTCACCGGACAAGACGGTTCGTATTTGGCGGAACTGCTGCTCGATCGAGGATATCGTGTGGTCGGCATGACCCGCCGCACCTCGACCGACGTGCACGAGCGAATCCGCCATCTCGCCGAGCGGATCGAGTTCTATTCCGGCGATCTGCTCGATCAAAGTTCGATCACCGCGATCGTCGCCGAAGTGCGGCCCACCGAGATCTACAATCTCGCGGCGCAATCGTTCGTTCCGGCCTCGTTTTCCCAGCCGGTGCTGACCGGCGAGTTCACGGCGCTCGGCGTGACGCGCGTGCTCGAAGCGATCCGCGCGGTCGATCCGACCATCCGTTTCTATCAAGCGTCGAGTTCGGAGATGTTCGGCAAGGTCTGCGCCGTTCCGCAAAACGAGCACACGCCGTTTTACCCCCGCTCGCCGTACGGTGTCGCAAAGCTGTACGGGCACTGGATCACGGTCAACTATCGTGAGTCCTATAACCTGCACGCATCGAGCGGCATCCTTTTCAATCATGAATCGATTCCGGGAACGACGCCGATCATCATTCGTCGCGGAAATATCATCGATATCATCCCGATCGGCGAGATCGTACCGGTGTGCGAGAAGGGCAAGAATTACCAGAACGTGCGGATCGACGGCGTCGAAGTCTGGGACGGTCAGGAATTCGTACGCGTTTTGGGCGGATCGGCTTACAAGCACCGTCCGGTGGTCGATAACAAGGGCGTGCGGCGGATCGAAGCGCGCTGTGGAACGATCACGACTACCGCCGATCACGTCGTCTTTCTAAGCGGCGAGGAACGCGCGGCGAAGGATGTAGCGGTTGGCGACACGGTGCTTCGCGGCTCCTTCCCCGACGTTCCGTCGTTCACGACGATGAATCTCGAGACGGCGTGGATGCTAGGGGCATTCGTCGGCGACGGCTCGATAGCGCATTGTGCGTCGGGACAGCGAAGCGGTAAATTTACCAACAGCAACCCTGTTCTGCGGCAATTCTTTGGAGATTGCTGGCAGCGTGTTACGTGCGGCTTCACGAGCTATTCGGCGACAACGTCGGGCTTTACCGGCAATGTCGTCGGTTCACTGGTCCTCAATGGTGCGCCGACGTACATCGCATGGCTGCAAAGCGAATGTTATACGGAGTCAAAGCATAAGCGTGTCCCGCGTGTCATCTTGAACGCTGGGCCGGAGATCTGGCGCGCGTTTCTCGCCGGCTACAACGCGACCGACGGGCTCAAAGCCGGAAAATGCAAGTATCTCTATAAGAATTTCAAGACGAACTCCCCCGTCTTAGCGATGGGACTGTGGTGGATGACCAAGCACGCCCTGGGCCAAGATACCGTGCTGAACGTGGAAGTCGGTCCCGCCGAACGTCCCGGACCGTTTTACTCGATCAACCTCCGCTCGCCTAATGCGGTTGGCAACAAAGGGGCGCACTTACGCAAGGACTCGCGTGAAGTCAAACGGATCGTCGAAGAGCCACATTTCCAGGGCTGGCTGTACGACATCACGACCGAGTCCGGCCGGTTCGCCGCGGGCGTCGGCGATCTGGTCATCCACAATTCGCCGCGACGCGGCAAGGAATTCGTCACCCGGAAAATCTCCGACGGCGTTGCGCGCATCAAGCTCGGCATCGATAAGGAGCTGCGGCTGGGAAATCTCGATGCGCAGCGCGATTGGGGTTTCGCCGGCGACTACGTGCGCGCGATGTGGCTCATGCTGCAGCAAGACGCGCCCGACGACTACGTCGTCTCGACCGGCCGCACGCACTACGTGCGCGACTTCGTGCGGCTCGCTTTCGCGTCGGTGGGTTTGGATTACGAACCGTATGTCGTCGTGGATCCGCGCTTCTACCGCCCGGCGGAAGTCGATCTGCTCATCGGCGATCCGGCCAAGGCCAAGCGCGTGCTGAACTGGGAGCCCGCCGTCACGTTCGAGGAACTCGTCGAGAACATGGTCGCCGAGGATCTGGCTCGTCTGCGTCCGCTCGTTGCGATCTGACGGTTCGGGCTCCTTCGGCGTGGCGGCGTGATGCGCGTTCTCGTTACCGGCGCCAACGGATTCGTCGGCCGGCACTTGTGCGCGGCGCTCGAAGCGCGCGGCCATACGGTCGTCGCGGCCGGCCATGCGCGGCACGGCGGCGACGTGCTGCCGCTCGATCTGCAAGACGCGCTCAACGTTCGCGGCATCGTCGACGTTGCGCATCCCGACGCGGTCGCGCATCTGGCGGCGCAAGCGTTCGTTCCGGCGGCGCTGGCCGACCCCTGGTACACGCATGACGTCAATGCGGGCGGCACGCTGCGGCTGCTCGAGGCGATTCGCGCCTGGCGCTCCGCGGGCGGCTCCAATCCGCGCATTCTCGTCGCCGGGAGCGCCGACGTGTACGGCGCCCAGCCGCCCGGCGCATATCCGGTCGCTGAATCCGCGGCGCCGCGTCCGGCCAATCCGTATTCCGCCAGCAAGGTCGCCGCCGAAGCCTACGCCTGCGCCGCAGCGGCGGCCTACGCGATGAACGTGGTCGTGACTCGCGCCTTCAATCACATCGGGCCGGGCCAGGACCGACGGTTCGCGATCGCGTCGTTCGCGCTGCAGCTCGCCGCGATCGCGGCCGGCGGCGACAAACTGCTGCTCGTCGGCAACCTCGATGCCCAGCGCGACTTTCTCGACGTCCGCGACGTCGTCGCGGCGTACGTGTTGCTGCTCGAGGGCGGCGGCGACGCCGGCGAGATCTACAATGTGGCCAACGGCCGCGCGGTCGCGATGAAAGAAATGCTGCGGCAGCTCGTCATGCTCGCCCGGGTCGGCGTCGAGATCCGCGACGATCCCGAGCGGCTGCGGCCGTCCGACCTCGCGTACGTGGCCGGCGACCCCGGCAAACTGCGCGCCGCTACCGGCTGGGAGCCGTCGATCCCCCTTGCCGCGTCCCTGCGCGACATCTACGCCGACGCGCGCGCACGGGTTGCCGCCGATCCGCAAGCGAATCCGGCGACTGGATGAAGAGAGACTCGGCGTCACTGGACGCCTTCGTTTTCGCGCGGCGCGGCACGCTGCTGGCAATCCCGGCCGCGGCCCTTGCCGTGCTGGGAAAGCCGAGCGCGTTTTCGATCGCCGCCGGCTTGCCGCTGGCCTTCGCCGGCGAAGCGATACGTGCTTGGGCCGTCGGCTATTCGGGCGTGACGACGCGATCGGACGCCGTCGAGGCGCCGGCCCTGGTGACCGCCGGCCCGTACGCCTACGTACGCAATCCGCTGTACGTCGGCAATTTCGTCACCGCGGCGGGATTCGCGATCGCCTTTACCGGGTCGAACCAACCGCTGGTCCGGCTTGCGATCGTGGGCGGCTCGCTCGCGGTGATGATCGGCGTCTACGGCATCATCATTCCCCACGAAGAGACGTTTTTGCGGGCCACGTTCGGCGCCGCGTTCGAGGACTACGCGGCGAGCGTGCCGCGCATTTTTCCGGCGCTTGAACCCGCCGCGCATCAATCCGGGTCGTACGATCCGTCCGTCATCGGCAAAGCCGAATCGCGGACGTTCATCACCTTCGGCGCCATGCTTGCCACGCTGGCCTTGAAGGCGCTGCGAGTGTAGCTTCTATGTCTCCCGACGTTCACGGCGATCACGATCACGACCACGATGGCGGCCCGGCGGTCCACGATCACGCCGCGGCCGGACCGGGAAAGCTCAAAATCGCTCTTGCCGGGACCGCCTTTGTCGCGGTGCTCGAAGTCGCGGGCGGGTTGCGGGCCGGCTCGCTGGCGTTGCTTTCCGATGCCGCCCACGTCACCATGGATGTGGCCGCGCTGGCGATCGCGCTGGGCGCCAGCCTGCAGGCGGCGCGGCCGGCGAACGTGCGGCAGACCTTCGGCTTCGCGCGGCTGGAGATTCTCGCCGCGCTGGCCAACGGCGGGCTGCTCTTCGGGGTAACCATCGCGATCGTCATCGAGGCGCTTCGGCGCTTCGCCGCACCGGTCGAACCGGCCGCGGGACTCATGCTCGTCGTCGCGGCGATCGGGCTGGTGGTGAACCTCGCGATCGGGACGATGCTCGTGCGCGGGATGCACGGCAACATGAACGTTCGCGCGGCCGTTTTGCACGTCGCCGGCGACGCGCTGGGCGCGCTCGCCGTTTTCGCCGGGGGTGCGTTGATTTTGGCGACGCACGCCGCGTGGATCGATCCGGCGCTCTCGCTGCTCGTCGCCGCGATCATCATCGCCGGCGTCGCCGGCATCATGCGTCAAGCCGCGCACGTGCTGCTCGAAAGCGCGCCCGACCATGCGAAAATTCCGGTCGTCGCGACGCGGATTCGTTCGTTCGCCGGCGTCGTGGACGTGCACGATCTGCACATTTGGACGATCGGTTCGGGTTCCCACGCGCTGGCCGCGCACGTCGTGCTCAACGATCGGCGGATCAGCGAAGCCACCGCGATCCTGCAGCGCATCGACGCGGCGATGCGTGAGGAGTACGACATCTCGCATGTCACCGTCCAGTTCGAGTGCGAAAGCTGCGATCCGAGCAACAACATCATCTGCACGCAAGTCGCCGCTCGCTGAGCACACGGCTGCGGGAGCGCTCCGGCCCGAATCGAATTTTCCCGCGTCATGCCTTCGAAAACCGTCGTCATCTCGGTCGCCCGCACGCCGTTCGGCCGCCTTAACGGAGCGCTCGCACCGCTCGGCGCGACGACGCTGGGCGGCGAAGCGATTCGCAACGCCGTCCGCCGCTCGGGGATCGATCCCGCCGAGATCGAGCACGTCATCATGGGGCTGGTGATCTCCGCGGGCGTCGGGCAAGCCCCCGCGCGGCAAGCCGCTTTCAAAGCCGGCTTGGCGAAGACGACCACCGCCGAAACCGTCAATAAAGTGTGCGCGTCGGGAATGCTCGCCGTGGCCTACGCCGCCAAATCGATCAACGCGGGCGACGTGCGCGTCGCGGTCGCCGGCGGCATGGAGTCGATGTCCAACGCGCCGTACCTGCTCCCCGGCGCGCGCGGCGGCTACCGGTTCGGCGACGCGACCCTCGTCGACGCGATGATCCGCGACGGCTTGTGGGATTACTACTTCAACGAAGCGATGTCGACGTCGAGCGCCAAAGTCGCCGCCGAACTCGGCTTGACGCGCGAACTTCAGGACCAGTTCGCTTACAGCAGCCACGTTCGCGCCCGCACCGCGCACGAAGCCGGATACTTCGACGCGGAGATCGCGCCGCTGTGCGTCGCGACCAAAGCCAAGGGTAAGATCGTCGTCGACGTTTTGCCGGGCGTCGCGCGCGACCGGGTTCCCACCGTTGCCTCCGGCGGACGCGGCGGCAACAGCGTCTGGGATCACGTGCCCCGGCAGAACATGAGCATCGACCCCGCGCAGTTCTCGCCGTACGTCACGGGTGAGGTTCCCTCGACCCGCGTCGACCGTGACGAAGCGGTTCGCACCGATGCGTCGCTCGAGGCGTTGGCCAAACTCAAACCGATCGACGCCGGCGGCACCATCACGGCCGGGAACGCACCGGGCGTCAACGACGGCGCCGCCGCGCTGGTGCTCGCTCACGAAGAGTACGCACGCGCGCATGGGCTCGAGGCGCTCGGGACAATCGCCGATCACCTCAGCGTCGGCTGGGATCCGCCGTATCTCGCGCTCGTGCCGGCGATGGCCGCGCAAAAGCTGCTCGACAAGCATGGGCTTTCGACGAGCGATATCGCCGTTTGGGAATTCAACGAGGCGTTCTCGGCGGTGGCGCTGACGTCTTCGGGACAGCTGGGGTTGGATGTCGCTGCGGTCAACGTTCAAGGCGGCGCGGTGGCGATGGGGCATCCGATCGGGGCTTCCGGGGCTCGCATCGTCGGGACCGTTGTTAGTCAGCTGCGGCGGCGCGGCGGGGGGCTTGGGATTGCGGCCATCTGCAGCGGCGGAGGACAGGGGGATGCGGTGCTCGTCCGCGTCGGCTGAGGTTTGGCGGGGTGGTCCCGGGGGCGGCACGGGCGGCTCCGGGGACGTCCGGGTGGGGCGCTTTGGTTGGGTTGGCGGGGTGGGGAGTGGCGTCCAGTAGGCGCTTGACGAAGGTGTGACGGGCTGCGGGCGGCAACGGCTTGTCGGC
>Ga0182013_10005473_pt1 | contig 14755 bp, 8 predicted proteins | sample 612S2MmetaG_FD_120487 | JGI IMG/M metagenome (GOLD analysis project Ga0182013, IMG submission 120487) | Permafrost microbial communities from Stordalen Mire, Sweden - 612S2M metaG | ecosystem: Environmental > Terrestrial > Soil > Wetlands > Permafrost | place: Sweden: Stordalen | collected... | reverse complement strand
GGCGAGGAGGATTTTGATCTCGGCCGCAGGCACGGGTTGACGATCCCTGAAACGGTAGATCCCGACGGCAGCTTCAATGCCCGCGTCCCTTTGTTCGCCGGCATCCATGTTTACAAGGCGTCCGACCCGGTCTGTGCCGCTTTGGATGCAGCCGGCGCACTACTGGCGCGGGGCAAATTGGTGCACTCCTACCCGCATTCCTGGCGCTCCAAGGCACCGCTGATCTTCAGTGCCACACCACAGTGGTTCATCCGTCTCGATGGCCCGGAACGCATCCGCGAGAAGGCGCTGGCGGCGATCGACGCGACGCAGTTCGTGCCGGACCAGGGCCGCAACCGCATCGGCTCGATGGTGGCCGGCCGCCCCGACTGGTGCATCAGCCGCCAGCGCGCCTGGGGCGTGCCGATCACCGTGTTCGTGGACAAGCGCACCGGCGAGCCGCTGCGCGACCCGGCGGTGGTGCAGCGCATTGTCGAGGCTTTCACCGCAGAAGGCGCCGATGCCTGGTACGCGTCGCCGCCGTCGCGCTTCCTCGGCAACGACCGCAATCCGGACGACTACGAACAGGTCATGGACATCGTGGACGTGTGGTTCGAATCCGGCTCGACCCATGCGTTCGTGCTGGAAGGGCGCAACCTGCCCTGGCCGGCCGACCTGTACCTGGAAGGCTCCGACCAGCATCGCGGCTGGTTCCAGTCGTCGCTGCTCGAATCCGTCGGCACGCGGGGACGGGCGCCATTCAAGGCAGTCCTGACCGATGGCTTCGTGATGGACGAGCAAGGCCGCAAGATGTCGAAATCGCTCGGCAACGTCGTCGCGCCGGAACAGGTGGCGAAGCAGTACGGCATCGACATTCTGCGCCTCTGGGTGATGATGTCGGACACCAGCGAGGACCTGCGCATCGGCGGCGAAATCCTCAAGCAGACCGCCGAGCTGTATCGCCGCCTGCGCAACACGCTGCGTTGGGTGCTCGGCAGCCTGGCCGGCTTCGACGAAACGGAACGTGTCAAGCTGGCCGACATGCCGGAACTGGAGCGCTGGGTGCTGCACCGGCTGACCGCGCTGGATGCCCGCATCCGCGCTGCGGTGGAAAACTACGACTGGACCGGGGTGTATCCCGAGCTGCACAACTTTTGCAGCACTGACCTGAGCGCGTTCTATTTCGACATCCGCAAGGACGCGATCTACTGCGACCGGCCGGACAGTCTGCGCCGCCGCGCCGCCCGCACGGTCCTGGACCATCTGCATCGCTGCCTGACCACCTGGCTGGCGCCGGCGCTGTGCTTTACCGCCGAGGAAGCCTGGGGCGCCCGCTTCGGCGACGCCGAGAGCGTGCATCTCCAGCTCTTCCCCGACCTGCCACCCGAATGGCGCGACGACGCTCTGGCGGCGAAGTGGGAGACCATCCGCACCATCCGCCGCCGCATCACCGTGCCGATCGAGGAAGCCCGCGCCGCCAAAACCCTGGGCGCGTCGTTGGCCGCCGCGGTCACCCTGCCGCTCGCGGCCGACGAGGCGGAACTGCTGTCACCGGCGGAATGGGAGGAGATCGCCATCGTCTCCTCGGTGCACCCGGTCGCCGGCAGTGCCGACGACATGGCGACGGTGACCCCGGCGCCCGGCACCAAGTGCGTCCGTTGCTGGCGCGTGCTGCCCGAGGTCGGCACCGTCGCCGCGCACCCCTCGCTGTGCCTGCGCTGCGCCGACGCGGTCGACTCGGGCCTGGTATGCCGGGCCGCCGCGTGATGGGGAACGCGACATCCCAGCGACTCCCCCTCCCCTTGTGGGAGGGGGCTATCTCCCACCGACTCCCCCCTCCCCTTGTGGGAGGGGGTTGGGGGGAGGGGTGCGTCCGCCCCAGTCCCCGGGTGCACGCACCCCTCCCCCCAGCCTCCTCTCACGAGGGGAGGGGGAGGCCTTACCAACCCCCTCCTTCCGCGCCATGACCCGTAACCGTCGGACCATGCTCGGATTGCTCGCCGGGGTGGTCGTGCTCGTCGCCGACCAGGCCAGCAAATACTGGGTGCTGCACGGCATCGACCTGCCGGAAATCGGCCAGATCGTGCTGCTGCCGGTGCTGAACCTCACCTTCGTGCGCAACACCGGCGTCACCTTCGGCCTGCTGAACGGCTACGGTGCCTGGAGCCACCTGGTCCTGGCCGCGGTGGCGCTGGCGGTGGTCGCGGCGCTGGGCGTGTGGCTGCGCCGCGCCGAGTCGGCGCTGGTGGCGGGGTCGCTGGGAGCCATCGCCGGCGGCGCGATCGGCAACGTGATCGACCGCCTGCGCTATGGCTCGGTGGTCGATTTCATCGACGCACATATTGGTGCCTGGCATTGGTATGTCTTCAACGTGGCGGACGCGGCCATCGTCTGCGGCGTCGCGCTGCTGGTGCTGGAAAACCTTCTGCCCACCGCCCGCGCGCAGGCGCCGGCCGAGACGCGGGCGAAGCAATGACACCCGCATTGCGCGCAATGCAGGCCCAGCATGCGCGGCAGCCGATCTTGGCCCCGCAGTGCACGCCCGCCCCTGCTGCGCCGGTCGCGGCAAGCGCGGATGTCCTCTTGCAGTTAACCCCCCTGCACGGGTAGAGAGCGCCGCATGGGGACTTCACGTTCACGCGGGCAATGGCTCGCCGCTTTGCTCCTGACCGGTACTGCGCTCGCTCTGGCCGGCTGCGGCAGCAGCGACACGCTGTCTCGCACCTTCGGCTTGACGCGCGACGCGCCAGACGAATTCACGGTGACCACGCGGGCGCCGCTGTCGATGCCACCCGACTTCTCGCTGCGCCCGCCGCGCCCGGGCGCACCGCGTCCGATGGAGCAATCGCCGCGGACGCAGGCGGAGGAGGCGCTGGTGCCACAGACCGCGCTGGCCGCGCCCCAGGGTAGCGACAGCGCAGGCCAGGACGCCCTGGTGCAGGAGGCCGGGCCGGCAGCGCCCAGCCGTATCCGCCAGCAGGTGGACGCGGACGCGCGGATGCAGCAGTCCGACACGAGCTTCCTCAGCAAACTGTTGTTCTGGCAGACGCCGGAGCCACCGGGAATCGTGGTCGATCCGCAGAAAGAGGCGCAGCGCCTGCGCGAGAATGCAGCGCTCGGACAAAACCCGGATAACGGCGATACGCCGATCATCCAGCCGCGGCAGAAAGGCTGGCTGGAAGGGATTTTCTAGAGCGCTTTCACCGTGAGTAAAAACTGTCATTGCGAGGCGCGCAGCGCCGAAGCAATCTCCTGCCTGACGAGCCGAGTTATGCTCTTCAGGCAGGAGATCGCTTCGTCGCTCCGCTCCTCGCAATGACAGGTTGTTCCGGCGATTCCACTCACGGTGAACACGGTCCAGACTGAGCACTTCGGTGTGACCGGTCGTCACCCGCATGGTCGTTCCCGCGCAGCCGGGGACCAATGAATTGTGGGGGATCCTCGCCTGCCCGGGAATGACGCGTCGGGCAGCACCCCAGCGGCAACGAAACTGCCTCGGCCGACGTAACCGGGGCGCCTGGCGGCGGTGGACGGCTTGCAGCCCGATCCACCTGAGCCATCCATAAAGCGCACGCCTCGCACTTGAGCAGGCTTGGCGCATCCTCCTATCCTGTCGGCAGAAGAAACGTTCTGCCCCCTGCCGGTCGCCGGCGCGGCAACGCAGGACGGCAACAGGTGGAGGACACGGATGCATCTGACCCAGGGATTGCAGCGCGCGGCGCAAACCAGACCCAACGGAGTCTCGACCATCTTCCGCGACCGCCGCCGCACCTGGCGGGAAACCGAGGATCGCATCGCGCGTCTCGCCGGCGGGTTGCGGCGTTGCGGAATGGCCAAGGGCGATCGTGCGGCCATCCTGGCGCTGAACAGCGACCGCTACTTCGAATACCTGTTCGCCGTGCCTGCGGCGGGCGGCATCACCGTGCCGCTCAACACCCGCCTGGCGCCACCCGAGATCGCCTATATCCTCGAAGACAGCGGCGCTACGATGCTGTTCATCGACGGCACCTTCGCGCCGGTGCTGGCACAACTCGCCGGCCGGCTGGGGGCGGTGCGCGACATCGTCTATCTGGACGACGATGCGCTGCCCGCCGGCATGCGCGCGTTCGAAGACCTGTTGGATGCGCCGCCCTTCACCGAGGTGATCGCCCAGGACGATGACGTCGCCGGCATCTTCTATACCGGCGGCACCACCGGCCAGGCGAAAGGTGTGATGCTGACGCACCGCAACCTGGTCATCAACGCGGCCAACATCGTCGTTGCCGTGGGATATGACAGCACCAGCATCTATCTGCACGCGCCGCCGATGTTCCATCTGGCCGACAACGCCTCGACGCTGGCGGTCACCATGCTGGGCGGGGTGCACGTGTTCATTCCGCGCTTCGACCCGGCCGCCGTCGCGACGATGGTGCAGACCGAGCACGTCACCAACACGCTGCTGGTGCCGACCATGGTGAATGCGCTGGTGAACTTCCCGGGCCTCGATGCGCATGACATGTCCAGCCTGACCATGGTGCCGTTCGGCGCCTCGCCGATGCCGGACGCAGTGCTGGCGCGGGCAACGGAAAAACTGCCCCGCTGCCGGTTCCTGCATGTGTACGGCATGACCGAGGCGGCACCGCTGGTCACCGCGCTGGAACCGCGCGATGCGCTGGTGCCCGGTCGCAGCCGAAGCTGCGGCAAGGCGGCGCTGATGGTGGAAGTTCGCATCGCCGACGCCGAGGACAACGAGGTGCCGCGCGGCACCGTCGGCGAGGTGCAGGTGCGCGGGCCCAACGTCATGCTGGGCTATTGGAACAAGCCCGAGCAAACCGCGGCAGCGCTGCGCGGCGGCTGGTACCACAGCGGCGACGGCGGCTACATGGACGAAGACGGCTACGTCTATGTCGTCGATCGGTTGAAGGACATGATCATCAGCGGTGGCGAGAATATCTACTCGGCGGAAGTCGAGAGCGCGATCTCGCTGCTGGATGGCGTCGCCGAAGTGGCGGTGGTCGCCATCCCGGACGAGACCTGGGGTGAGGCGGTGCACGCCATCGTCGTGCCGCGCGCCGGACGCAGCGTGACGGCGGCGCAGGTGACCGCGCACTGCCGCGGGTTGATCGCGCATTACAAATGCCCGCGCAGCGTGGACATCCGCGACATGCCGTTGCCTTTGTCGGGTGCCGGCAAGGTTTTGAAGACCGAGTTGCGCGCTCCGTTCTGGGCGGGGCGGGAGAAGCGGGTGAATTGACAGGCCGGACAGCGTGCACGCCCTCCGCGCAGGGCAATCGCATTTGAGTGGAAATGAGGATGACGAACGGCGAGAGCATTTTCACCGTGAGTGGAATCGCCGGAACAACCTGTCATTGCGAGGCGCGAAGCGCCGAAGCAATCCCCTGCCTGGCGAGCCGAGGTACGCTCGTCAGGCAGGGGATTGCTTCGGCGCTTCGCTCCTCGCAATGACAGGATTCGCTGGGTTTTCCACTCACGGTGAAAACGCTCTGGCGATACTTGCAAGGTCGTGCGGCGCGCTCTGCTGCAAGCATTTAACACGGAGAACGCGGAGGATCACGGAGCGCCACGGAGCCTTGCCGCGCGTAGCCGCGTGCTTCAGCATGTAATTCAATAATAATGATGTCCGACTTATTGGCCGCAGCCTGCCTCACCGGGAAAGCCTCTCCGTGTTGCTCCGTGGTTCTTCGTGTTCTCCGTGTTAAATTCTTGCAACAGAACGAGCCGCACAGACGTCGGGCCGGCCCCGATGACCCGCGAGCGCGTCATCCCAATCCGAACCCCTGTCATCGCGCGAAGTTCAAGTTTGACGAGAATCTTGGCCGTCGAAGCCAGGAATTCTTGATCGCCGCCGGCCACCAAAAGCCCGCTCAGGCATGGCCGCCACAATCTCACCTGCCCCTTCGATTATCCGCGTCGCGTTCGCTGATGTCTCGCGTTGATGTGGATCCTACAGCCATCGATCAGGGCAAAAGCCCGGAAACCGCTCAGGCCATCTGCCGCGACACCGCGCCCTTGGCCGAACCGGCAGCGCCTCCCGCCTCCTCATCCCGCACCTTTGCCGCGCGATCGAGATACAAGCCGATGACGCGGCGCAGTTCTTCATAAGGCACTGGCTTGCGCAGGACGGGGAATTCCGCCCCGTTCCGCGCCACCACGTCGTTGTAGCCAGACAGCAGCAGGATCGGCAATTCGGGCAACTGCGACCGCACCGCCTTGGCAAGATCGAGTCCCGTCATGCCTTCCGGCATCACCACGTCGGTCAGCAGCAGATCGAACGCCCGGTCGGCGTCGAGCAATTCCAGCGCCTTGCGAGCCCGGTCCACCGATTCCACCGTGAAGCCCATCGCCGTCAGCATCTGCACTGTCACGGCGGCGACCTCGGGATTGTCCTCCACCAGTAGAATCCGTCCGCTGGTCTGCTGTGCGGCGAGGTCGCCGTCCGGACCATCGGCCAGCGCCACGTCCTTGCAGCAGCGCGGCAAATGCAACGACACCGTCGTGCCGCGACCAGGCTCGCTGTCGATCGCAGCCGTGCCGCCCGACTGACGGGCGAAACCATAAACCTGGCTCAGTCCCAGCCCGGTCCCCTGCCCGAGTTCCTTGGTGGTGAAGAACGGATCGAACACCTTGCCGACGACGTCGGGTGGGATGCCGGTGCCGGTATCGCGCATGGCAATGACGACGTGCTCGACCCCACCCAGCGGCGCTGTGCCATGCGGCGCATTGCGCACGACGATCGAGAACTCCCCGCCCTGCGGCATCGCGTCCCGCGCGTTCGCCGCGACGTTCAGCAGGGCGATTTCAAGTTCGGCGAGATCGACCTCGATTGGCCAGACATCCTCGGCCACCGACAAAACCAGGCGAATATCGCCGCGCAGCGACGCGTGCAGCATCTCAATGATGCGGGTCATTTCGTTGCGCAGGCTCAACACCTGCGGATTGGCCGAATGGCGGCGCGACAACGACAGCAATTGCCGCGTCAGTGCCGTGCCGCGTTCGCCCGCCCGCACGATGTTGTCCATCAGCTTCGCCAGGTTCGCACCCGGCCGGCGCTTCGCCAGCTCCGCGTTCCCGGATATCACGGCAAGCAGATTGTTGAAGTCGTGCGCCACGCCGCCGGTAAGCTGGCCGATCGCCTCCATCTTCTGCGCCTGGCGCAACTGGGCTTCCAATTGCTCGCGCTCGGTGATGTCACGGGCGGAGGTGATGATGTAGCGATCGCCACCCGGCTCCTGCTGCGGCACCAGAACGAACATAACGTCGATGGACGTCGTGCGTCCCGCCATCGTCCGGCGCGCCACATAGCCCTGCGGCTCGCCGGTGCGCAGGCACTCGCGGAAATAATGCAACGGCACACCCGCTTGCTCGGCGCCAAGAATCTCCTCGACCGTGCGACCCACCACCTGATCGCGCGGCAGGCCGTACGCCTTTTCGCTGGCCGGATTCAAATCCGCGAACACGAAACGTCCGTCGGGCAATGCGTGCACCAACGTCAGCCAGTCCGCCGAGTTGTCGAAGAACGCCTGCAACTGCGCCCTGCTCGACGCCAACTGCCGCGCCCGTTCCTCCGCCTGCTGCTCCAATTGCTCGTTCAATTGCCGCAGCCGGCGCTCGCTGTCCTGCAATGCCTGGGTGATGCGCTTGCGCTCGTCGATGTCCTCGATGATGCCGAGGCTATAAAGCAACTGGCCGTCCTGATCGCGGATCGGTCCGACATTCACGTTGACCCAGAGCGGTTCGCCGGATTTGCGGATGAAGCGCAGTTCGAGCTGGATCTGCGGCACCGCGCCTTCCATCAGCCTCTGCCGACTGTCGGCGATGATGTCGCGCTCGTCCGGATGCACCAGGTCGAGCATGCCGCGGCCGATCAGCTCGTCCGCGCTGTAGCCCAGCATGCAACACAGCGCCGGGTTCACCTCGCGCAGCCGAAATTCCGCATCCGCTGTCACCTTGCCGAGCGGGCTTTGTTCGAACACGCGGCGAAACCGCGCCTCGCTCTCGCGCAGGGCGGCTTGCGAGCGTTTGCTCTCGGTCACGTCCACATCGACGCCGCTGTAGCGCATCGCCCGGCCCGCAGCATCGCGGATCACGCGGCCGCGGCCGAGAATCCACCGTGTCTGGCCGTCTGCCCGCACGATGCGGAATTCGGCTTCGCAAGCGTCGGTGCCGTCTTCGATCGCCTGGCGGAACGCGTCGGTGACGCGCTGGCGATCTTCCGGGTGGCGAAGCTGCCGCGTCGTTTCGAGCGGGATGGCAAGCTCGGTCGGTTGCAATCCCATGATGCGGAAGAATTGCGGCGTGCCGCGCAACATGTCGCTGGCAAGATCGATGTCCCATACACCGATTCCGGCGGAACGCTCGGCAAGAGTCAGAATTTCGTCGCGCGCGAGCGGAAATGTGTGGAAGCCAGCCTCGGCCACTTTCTCCCCGGTCCGATCGTGCGTTCTGTCCGAATCCATTCCGAAGTGTTTACTAGGAGTTGCTGTCGGGCGCGAGGGCCGCGCCGATCACGGCTTCGTGGCGCGGCCGAGCAAAAACCCCGTCTGTGGCAGCAATATGGACGCTGCGCGCGGTTTGTCGCACCCTGCTGCTTCGGCGCGGCCAAAGCAGCCCGGTGCGCCAACCAAGCCGCGGAGGAGCCAGACATGAGCCATCGCCCGACGATCTACGGCACGCGCCACGCCGTCTCGGCCGGCCATTACCTCGCCGCCGCAGCGGCTTTCTCCATCCTCGAAGCCGGCGGCAACGCGATCGACGCCGGCTGCGCCGCCGGCATCGCGCTGGGCGTGTTGCAGCCGGACCTGGTGAACGTCGCCGGCGTGGCACCGATCATCATCCGCCTGGCCGACGGCACGGTGGAGAGCATCGCCGGCCTTGGCTGGTGGCCGAAGGCGCTGCCAGCCGATCTGTTCATGCGTGAGCATGGGGGAAAAATCCCCGACGGCGTGTTGCGCACCGTGGTGCCGGCGGCGCCCGACGCCTGGATCACCGCGCTGCGCCGCCACGGCACGCTGCGCTTCGCCGACGTCGCCGCACCGGCGATCTGCTTCGCCGCCGAGGGCTTCTCGGTCTATCCGCTGCTGGCCGCGTCCATCGCCTCGCACGAGCACGAGTATCGCCGCTGGGCGTCGAACACCGCGATCTTCCTGCCCAACGGCCGCGTGCCGAAGGCGGGGGACAAATTCGTGCAGGCCGATACAGCGCGCACCTTGCAATACATGGCCGACCAGGACCGCGCCGCGGGCCCCGACCGGATGGCCGGGCTGAACGCCGCGCACCACGCCTTCTATCGCGGCGACATCGCGCGCGAGGTGGTAAAATTCCAGCAGGAGGAAGGCGGCTACCTGTCGATGGACGACCTGGCGTCGTATCGCTCACCGATCGAACCGGTGGTGCGCCGGCGTTGGCGCGGCCATGAACTGATCACCTGCGGCCCGTGGTGCCAGGGACCGGCATTGCAGGAAGCGCTGGCACTGGTGGAGCAAGTGGGGATCGACGGGCTGGCGCATAATTCGGCGGACTACCTGCACCGGATCGTCGAGTGCGTGAACCTCGCCATGAGCGACCGCGAACATTTCTTCGGCGATCCGGCTTTCGTGGATGTGCCGATTGATCGTTTGCTCGATCCGGCAACGATCCGACGCCGCGCTGCCGCGGTGCGTGACGACCGGGCATTCGGGCAGATGCCGGCGCCGCTCGATCTGCCCAATACGCGCTTTGCCGCGACGCAGGCCGATCTGCCGAAAGTCGAGGCAGACACATCGTATTGCTGCGTGGTCGATCGCTGGGGCAATGCGTTCAGCGCGACGCCGTCGGATGGCTCGGGCAATGTGCCGGTGGTGCCGGGCCTGGGCATCACCCCGTCCGGCCGCGGCTCGCAGAGCAGACCGGATCCGCTTCATCCGGCGGGGGTGGGACCGGGAAAACGGCCGCGGCTGACGCCGAACCCGGCAATGCTGCTGACCGAGAGCGGCGGCGTCATGCCGTTCGGCACGCCGGGCGGCGACGTGCAGATCCAGGCAATGCTGCAAGTGCTTCTCAACGTCATGCATTTCGGCATGGACCCGCAAAGCGCGATCGAGGCGCCGCGCGTCGCGTCGTATTCCTTCCCGTCGTCCTTCGCGCCGTTCGAGTATTTCCCGGGACGTCTGGCGGTCGAGGGGCGCATCGATCAGGCGACGCGCGACGAACTCGCGGCGCGGGGGCACGAGATCCGCGACTGGCCGGACTGGACGTGGCTGGCGGGCTCGGTGGAGGCGATCCTGACCGATCCGGCCACCGGCATGATGGGGGCGGGCGCCGACCCGCGCCGGCCGGCCTACGCGATGGCGATTTGAGTCTGCGCAAGCGGTCGGACGGGAACCGTCGGTGCGGTCGCTGCGCGATGCCCTTCCTGGGGGCCGTCGCGCTGGAACCGCTCTGGCCGCTGCTGCCGATCCATCACCAAGTGCACGCGGCGTGCGAAGGTCACGCCCCAGGGGTCGATGAACCGAACGGTGCGTGACGTTGGCGGCAGCGCCTGGCAGAGCGCGCGTGGCGACGCGGCGGTTGAGCGAATCGACCAGGTCGGCGCATTGCAGCAGCGACCATCGCCTGGTGTTCGATCGCCTGCTGAACGATCGCCTGGTGTTCGCAATCAGAATTCGGCTCGGCTCCGTTGCGGGTTCTACGAAGCGAGGACGATCACCCAATGGGGGTTTACGCAGCGAGGACGATCACCCAATGGCTGACTTGCATAAGCTGCTGTTCGAAACCCCGGCGAAAGTCAGCGACCGGGAGATCCTGGCGACAGCCCGATTGAATGCGCGGGTCAAGACATTCGCGGGCCGGGAGATTGCCGAAGGCGTGATCGAGCAAATCAACGCAGCGATCGCGGACGAAGCGGACCGGCTGATCGCGGAAGGCGTGCTGCAAGAACGGCCGGATTGGCTGGCGGCGCTGGTGTCCCGGCGCCTCTACGTGGCGTTCGGCAGCCGGGCCGTGCAACATCTCAGCCGTGAATTGCAGCGCATGGGGGCGGTCTGACCTGTCCCGCGCGATAGCTTCGCCGAGAGCGGAGAGGGGTTGTCGGCGCAGCGCCAGCCGTCACTCTTCCTCCGGCACGACACGCTCATACAGCGCCGCCAGCGGGATCGCGATGCCGACGCTGGGCAGCGCAACCTCGGCGGCCGCGCCGGCGATCGACTCGAACACCCAACCCGCGCCTTGCAGCCGGTAGGCGTGCGCCAGCATCTCGTCCTGGAAGATCTCGATGATCTCCTGGACACCTTCGACGGCTTGCAGGTCGGATCGCTTTTGGTCCCACTGGCGCTTGTGCCGTAGCTCCGACGGAGAGATCACCTCGAACAGCACCCGAGGATGTTTGCCGCAGCGGATCGTGGCGTCGGGAATGCGTGCCGTGTCGCGCTGTTCGTAACTGGGCGCGGCGCCACTGCCGACCTCGGACCTGCATCGGTGCCCGCGCAGACGGCCATTGAGCTCGTAACTCAGGTTGCTGAGGATGACGCCATGTTCGGGACTGGGCGCTGCGTGCGCGACGATCGTGCCGCGCACCAGTTCATAGCGCCAGGCGGGGCCGAACTCGGACTGGTCGGTCCGCAGGAACGCGTCGGCATCGAGGAACCGGGTGTTGCGTGCTGCTGTGTCCATCTCGCGACATTATCACAGCCTGGCTCCATCTTCCATGCATCTCCGGTGATGCCGGCGCCGGCCGGCACGGCCTGACCGCACTCCATGGTCACGGTTGGGCGCTGACGTACAGATGTCAGCGGGCTCTGACCGTGAAAACAATCTGCGACAGCCTTATCCGCCCGCACGGGACAACCTTATACGCCCGTACAACGGGCGGCTCTGGCGCACGCTGAGTACCCGACAGTCGGTCCCCGCCTAGTCCGTCCCGCCCTTGCCGCCCGCCGCCTCTCACCGGCGCCCGCCGCGATCTCCTGCACAACGGAGCCGGAGGACCATGGGGCGCTCGGCGGCGCGAGGGGTGATGGCTCCCGTCACTCTGGGGTGGCCGCGCGTCAAACGCTACCGCCCCGGCAAAACATCCCTACATCCTGCCGCAGCAACCGGCGTAGGCTCGTTGCCATGAACACCGCCTCCCCCCGCTCGGCCGCGTTTGCGCGGCTCGCCCAACTCGCCGCCCGGCCGGACGGACGCCGCATCACGCCCTTGTTCGACGCCGATCCCGAGCGCGCCCGCAAGTTCAGCGCCTCGCTCGACGACCTGATGCTGGACTTCTCCAAATCGGCGATCGACGCCGCCGCGCTGGACGCGCTGTTTGCGCTGGCGGAGGCGGCCGACCTGGAAGGGTTCCGCCGCCGCCTGTTCGCCGGCGAGGCGGTGAACGTCACCGAACACCGCGCCGCCATGCACATGGCGCTGCGTGCTCCGGCGGATAGCGGCCTGCGCGCCGCACTCGGCAGCACCATCGACGACGCCGCGAAGCTCGCCGCGGCCGAGCGCGACCGCATGCGGGCGTTCGTCACCGCGGTGCATGACGGCAGCAAGCGCGGCGCCACCGGGGAACGCTTCACCGACGTGGTGAACATCGGCATTGGCGGCTCGGACCTGGGCCCGCGCGTGGCCACCGAGGCGCTGACCACCGGCCGCACCGACTCCCCCATGACCGCGCATTTCCTGTCCAACGTCGATGGCCATGCGATGGCCGACGTGGTGAAGGGGCTCGATCCCGCGCGCACCCTGGTGCTGGTGGCGTCGAAGTCCTTCACCACGCTGGAAACCGCGATGAACGCCGCGGCGATGCGGGCCTGGCTGGCCGGAGCGCTCGGCGAGGCCGCGGTGGGCAAGCACTTCGCCGCCCTGTCCACCAACCTGAAGGCGGTCGGCGCCTTCGGCATCCCGCCAGAGCATGTGTTCGGCTTCCGCGACTGGGTCGGCGGGCGCTACTCGCTGTGGTCGCCGGTCGGGCTGGTGATCGCGCTGGCCGCCGGGTGGGAGCGGTTCCAGCAGATGCTGGATGGCGCCTGGGCGATGGACTGCCATTTCCGCGACGCCCCGCTGCGCGCCTGCCTGCCGGTGCTGCACGGCCTGGTCGGGGTGTGGCACGTCAACGTGCTGGGCTGTGCCACCCAGTGCGTGCTGGCCTATGACGACCGGCTGCGCCGGCTGCCGGCGCACCTCCAGCAGGTCGAGATGGAGAGCAACGGCAAGCACGTCACCCTGGCCGGCGAGCCGGTCGGCGTGGACACCTGCCCGGTGATCTTCGGCGAGCCGGGCACCAACGCGCAGCACAGCTTCATGCAGTTGGTGCATCAGGGCACGCGGCCCATCCCGGTCGATTTCATCCTCGCGGCGGTACCCGACCACGATCGGCCGGAGGCGCACCGCGCGCTGGCCGCCAATGCCTTCGCGCAGTCGGAGGCGCTGCTGCGCGGAAGGTCGGAGGCGCAGGTGCGGGCGGAGATGGCGGCGCATGGCGCCTCGGCGGCGGAGATCGACGCGGTAGCGCCGCATCGGGTGTGCGTCGGCGAGCGGCCGTCCAACACCATCCTGTTCCGCCGGCTGGACGCGTTCAGCGTCGGCCGGCTGATCGCGCTGTACGAGCATTCGGTGGCGGTGCAGGGCTGCATCTGGGGGATCGACAGCTTCGACCAGTGGGGGGTGGAGCTGGGCAAGGAACTGGCCGGCGGCATCCTGCCGGAGCTGACGCCGGGCGTGGTGCCGGGTGCGCACGACGCCTCCACCACCGGGCTGATCGCGCGGTTCCGGATGTTGCGGGGGGAGACGTAGGCGACAGGGCGGCGTGCTTGCCTCGGCAATTCCGCGCCGTGCTCGCCGGCGGCAACAGCGGCAGCGGTCGCATGCTCCCGGCGGCCAGATTCCAACCGCATGTCCGCAAGCAAACAAGAATTTGGAACGCAGATCAGCAGGGATAAGCAGGGATAAACACGGATACAGCGTCACAATGCCCCAACCATTGAAGCGGCACGCTGCATCCGTGTGAATCCCTGCTTATCCCTGTTGATCTGCGTTCCAATTTCTTGCTTTGCCACGGCTTGCACCGGGCTGCGGGGGAAGCCCCGCACCCGAGACGGAGCGAACCTTTGGGGTGGTTTGCCGGCGCTGTTTCGCGCGCGAAGGTAGCCCCGCCCAAGCGTCCACGCCGCCAACCAATTCCTGGCCTCCCCCACCCGGTCGCGCTATGTTCTTCTCCGACTCCGATCAGGCGCCGCCCGTGCCCTCCATCCGCATCCTCCCCGAGACCACGATCAATCGCATCGCCGCCGGCGAGGTGATCGAACGTCCGGCCGCGGCGGTGAAGGAGCTGGTGGAGAACGCGCTCGACGCCGGCGCCGCCCGCATCGCCGTGACCCTGGAAGGCGGCGGCATCGAGCGCATCGAGGTGACCGACGACGGCTGCGGTATGACGGCCGGCGAACTCGGGCTTGCCGTCCAGCGCCACGCCACCTCGAAACTGCAGGACGACGACCTGGTGCGCATCGCCACGCTCGGTTTCCGCGGCGAGGCGCTGCCCTCGATCGGCGCCGCCGCCCGCCTGGCCATCGTCTCCCGCCCGCCTGACAGCGACCACGCCAGCGCTATCCGCGTCGAGGGCGGGCGGGTGTCCGACGTCACCCCCGCCGCCGGTCCACCCGGCACCCGCGTGGTGGTGCGCGACCTGTTTTTCGCCACCCCCGCCCGCCGCAAGTTCCTGAAGAACCCGCGCACCGAGGCCGACCATGCCGAGGCTGCAGTGCGGCGCCTCGCCCTCGCCGCGCCCGCCGTGGCGTTCCGGCTGGAAAGCGAAGGCCGC
>Ga0182013_10005471_pt1 | contig 14759 bp, 19 predicted proteins | sample 612S2MmetaG_FD_120487 | JGI IMG/M metagenome (GOLD analysis project Ga0182013, IMG submission 120487) | Permafrost microbial communities from Stordalen Mire, Sweden - 612S2M metaG | ecosystem: Environmental > Terrestrial > Soil > Wetlands > Permafrost | place: Sweden: Stordalen | collected... | reverse complement strand
GGTTGAGGCCGAAGCCCGAGTGCAAAGGGGAGACCTCGGAGCAGTGGGTGATGGCCAGCTGGTCCTGGCCCGGGTCAGGAGCCCGACACTTCGTCGGGTCGTCCCGCCGCCGACCTCGTAGGAGTCCTCCTGTACCCCGTCCAACTTGTCGGGACGGTCACTGTCGCTCTACCCCTCGCCGGGAGATGGGGAACCTGCCGGGGGCCGGTCACCGCCTCCACGATCGCGCTCGTGAAGCCGGCCCCGGTCAGGGGCGCCAGCCAGGACCACAGCGCGTCCTGGCTCAGGTCCCGCGGTGCCTCCCAGCTCCGCTCCGTGACCGGGCCCCGGCCGCACAATCGGAGGTAGACCGACCCCGGAGCATCGACCTGACCGTCCATCACGGCCGCAACCCTACACGGTCCCCTGATGTCTCCACAGGCCGAGTGCGGGCGCCCGGAGGGCAAGCCCTCATTGGCACCTGGGGACACTCCTCCGAGGCCCGGGCGTCGAGCTAGGGAGTTGGTCGAGCCGCGCCGGCTGCGACCCTGCCGCCGCGAGCGGCAATAACGGCCGGGAGGTCAAGGGTCAGGGTGATGAGGACCTCGTGGGCGATCTGCCGGAGGCAGGCGTTCACGGGGTTGCCCTGCACCGGCTGGTAGGGAGAGACCCGGTCGCCAACCGTGGGTGCAATCTCGTAGGTGAAGTGGTCCCGGGTGAGCCGGTCGTATTCGGCATCGCGATGGTCGACGTGAGCACCACCGTCCTGGTTGGCGACACCGAGGACGACATCTTGGCGGCTGTACCGGGGCGTGGGGTCGAAACCTTGGGGGCCGCTGGCCGGCATGATTGGCTCGGTCCACCAGAGGTGGAATCGCTGGGGCGCAGGCTTGGGTTGTCCGTCCGGCCATCCATCCAGGAGTGGACGCCAGCGGGCCCCGGTCGGGATCACGTCGAACCCGAAGTTGGCGATGCAGGGGTGATGGTCGGGGTCCAGGCGGTGGGTCGAGGTGTCCCGGAACCGCAGGTCCTTCGCGAGGTGAAGCCGGGCAACCAGGGAGCTGGGGGGCTGCAGGATGACCCGGAGGCGGGCGGCGATGTTGATGGCGTCGAGGTCGTTTCCGGCGTCGTAGCGAGAGCAAGCATCCTTGAGTAGCTCGAACTGCTGACGGAGAGCTTCGAGAAGGTCCTGGTCGGTGCGTCGGACCGGCGCCACCACCGGCCGGCGGTGCTGGTGTGCCACGCGAACAAGGTTAGCAAGGTCGTGGTGACCTCCAGGGTGGCGAGACAGAAGTCAACGGCAGCGGGTGTCGACGTCACGCAGCACGCTGGTCCATTCCGTCACGATTTTGGAACTGCGCCTGACTCGAATACGAATGGCGCAGTCCGTTGCGAGCTCGTTACCGCCGGCGCCTGATGCCGGTGCCCACACGGCTCGGACGTCGCTGATGATCGTCCCCAGAGCACCGCGTCCGATGCGAGTGGCGGTGGAAACGAAGGAGACGTTGTGGCGACGTGCAGCGCGGACGGGCGGGATGGCCGTGGACCCCAGCGCAAGCGCGCGGCCATGCCCCTTCCGGTTGCGCCGAGGCCGGCTCACGATGGGTGGCCATCGGTCGTAGGGCCATCGCTGCTGGGGTTCAGGACCCCGTCGCCGGTCACTGACCGTGCGGCGGCGCGCCGCATCGCTGCCCTGCTCGGGCCGCTGGCGGATTGGGGCGTCGGGATGCGCCTGGTGGCGCCCGGCGATGGGCCGGTAGTGTCTGCTCGTGAGCTCGTGGGGCGGGTGACGAACCAACCGCGTGAGCGGTCCATCGCGAGGGGACCGGGGCGATGACAGCCGTGATGAAGGGCGAGTTCTCCCTTGCTTGGAGCGGCGCAGAAGTCCCGCAGAAAGGGCTCTTTTCAACCGTTGACAGCGAGTTGCAGCGGTTGACTCCGGCGGGCCCGCTGGCAATTCAGCCCCGTCATAGCTTTCTGAGGCGATCAGGCGCGGCCGCTGAGATCAGCCTGAATACGGTTGGGACCCCCGGAATCGCAGAAGAGATCGCAGGACGGGGGACGGACGGGAGGACGGACGGGGGTCCCGGGGATGGCCTGGGGGTGGTGGACGGCACCGCGGCGGGTGGGACCGTCATGAACGTGGTGAGTGGCTCGGTCATGAACGCGGCCATCGGCGTGACCATCACCGCGGTGGGCAGCATGGCCGCGCGCCGCTCAGCGGGGCAGTTGCCGGACGACGGCCACCGCAACCCCCAGGATGTCAACCCGCTGCCCCGGGCTCGGATGGATGTCCTGGGCTCGGGGGTTGAGCGGGTGGAGGACGAGCCGGCCGTCCGGGTCGTGGCGGATTTGTTTCAGTGTGACGGTGGCTTCCAGCGTCCCCTCGTCGATCAGCCTGCAGACGGCGATGTCCCCCTCCGCCGCCTCCGGCGGGGTGCGCCGGCAGATGCAGTACGAACCGGGCAAAATCCACAGCGGCGGTCCATCGAGACTGTCCCCATCAACCCAAACGCTCCATACGTCCGAATAGCCCGAGGTGAGGAGCGCCACCAGATCCAGGGGATCCTGCTCGGGGATGGCCAGCAGCGGGGGGCCGGCGGCGCTGCGGGCCAGCACCGGGATCCGGGCGCCCGCGCCGCGCACCCGGACCGCCCAGTCCCGGGCGTTGGCGTCCTCGGGGAGGAGCCCGGCCTTGATCAGCCGGGTGATGTGGCCGCTCACCGCCTGGGGCGAGATTCCCAAGGATCGGGACAGGCCGTCGCGGACGGGATAAATGCCCGTCCTGAGGTACTCGTCGGAGACCAACTTGAGCAAGCGCTCGCGGGTGTCGCTCCCCCGGGGACGCCCCCGCGGGCGCTTCGGGTGGGTCATCTCGTCGGTCACCCCATAAGTGTAGCCGGACCGTCAGCCGGGCCCAGCACGGATGTTCGTGTTGAGTCTATACTAGAAAGGTCGAACAGGCAATTTATGGGTGAGGATGGCGCTCAGCCATCCGGCCGGGCGGAGGTGGCGGGTGGACGACTGGCAGGGGCAGGCGCTGTACTGCTCGGTGGCGAGTGCCGCAAGCGCGCTGGGGGTATCGGCCGCCCACATCTATGCCCTCTGTCACCGGAAGGAGCTGACCTACTTGCGCGATCCACGCTATCGCGTCGAAGTCGCCTCGCTGCGGGCCTGGCTCGGGGCGCGGCGGGTCCAGAGCTCGGCCGCCCCGCCCAGCGGTCCGCCGGCTCCGCGCGCCTCGGCGCGTCTCTCGCCGCCGGTGGCCGGACCAGCAGCACCGGCAGCAGCACCATCAACCAGCACCACGCGGCGGCGGCCTCGTCAGCTCGAGAGCTGGAGGGCCAGGGCCGGCCGCTGCCGGCGCTGCCCGCCGCACCGGGGGGGACACTGAGATGGACGCGCTGCTCTCGCGCCGCGTCTACCTGCCCGCCGGCCGCCTCCGCCGGCGCCCCGGGGTCCCGGTCATGACCCTCAACCGTCGCACTCTCCCGCAGCCGCCAGAGCCGGAGCCGGAGCCGGAGCCGAAGGCGGGGGCGAACGCCGGCCCCGGGGGAAACGTCCTCCCGTTCCCGGTCCGTCTTCAGAAGGCCCGGAACCGCGACGAGCGCCGCCGTTGGGCGCGTCAGTCGAAGCTGCTCACCCCGGCTCAGGCCAGGGAGTTCTACCGAGTCTTCGGGGCCAACCTCCCGGAAGGCGTCCACGTCAGGCCGTCGGCGTGCCGCGGGGCCGAGGAATGGAAGTACGGGGTGCGTCCGCTCTACTACGTGGACGTCCCCCGCCAGGTCTTCGACGAGCACCGTGACGAGTTCGGACACCGTCAGGTCTCCTGCGGCGGCGACCTCGCCAAGGCTCGCGACGTCACCGCCAAGATCCGGCTCTACCAGACCCCCGGCGTTCTGCGCCCGGCGATCTCCCACCTGGACGGCTTTAAGGACTACCTGCGGGTGACCCCCAAAGCAGTGAAGTACCGCTCGGCCGGGGTCTACCGCGATGAGCCCGCGGTCAGGGAGGTCGGCCGCAAGCTGGTCCAGTTCCTGTCGATCCCTGGCCCCGATGGCCGGCCGCTGGGGGAGTACCCGCTCCATCTGTTCAGTGCCGCGCTGATTAACTTCGCACTGCAGCACCTGCCGTTCGACGGTAAGGGCGCCGCCACCCAGACGGGCTACATCACCGTCTTGGGCCACTTCTTCAAGTTCGCCCGGAAGGAGAAGTTGCTGCCGCCCGGCAGCGAGAACCCGGTGACCGACGAGGTGGCGCCCCACGACTACGCCACCGTCGAGATGGTCGTGCCAAAGGATCACCTGAAGCTCAACGTCGCCCAGACCGCGCTGGTCCTGGGCGTCGATGAGATCACGGTCAGGAGACGGATCGGGGACAAGAAGCTCAGGGCGGAGCGGGAGGGAAGGGGTTACGCGGTGGCCGTCGCCAAGGACCTGGTGGCGCCCTTCGTGGTGGCCAGCCTGCCCCGCCGCATGCGGCGCCGGATCGGGCGGAGCCGGGACTGGTACACGGCTGCCGAGTGGGCCCACCTGCGCGCCCATGGCATCAGGTTCGAGCCGCCAAAGATGCGAGCAGCTCTGGACCTCATCGCGTACGTGGGCGACAGGGTCGGAGAGGTCCTCGGTTGGACCGTCCTCGACGGGGAGGCCAACCCCGCTTACACCGGAGACGATCCCGACGAGCCGGCGGGCTGGGTCAGGGTGGCCCGGCAGGACGACGACGGTACCCCAGGGCCCAGAAAGAGCGGCGGGGAGCCGTATTCCATCGCCCTCTCCCAGCGCGCCTGGGCGGTCTGGGAGTACCTGCGCGACGCCGCCGTCGAGACCTTCGAGGCGTCCCGGGAGCAGGGCCTGCTCGCCGCCGACGCGGGTCCGGTGGCCCCGCTGCTGCCGCAACGCAACGGCAAGCCCTGGGAGGAGGAGGCTTTCAACCAGGCTCTGTCCAGGGCCACCCTGCGGGCTGGCTTCGGGGAGCGGTCCCTCGTCCTCTCCCGCACCCATGCCCTGCGCCACCTCCGCGCCACCCTCCTCTGCCAGGTGGACCCGACCAAGATCCCGGCGGCGGCGGCCGCCCTCGGGGTCACGGTGGCCACCTTCCTGGAGGACTACGTGGGCACCACCGACGAGGAGGTCGACCTCGTCTCGGTCCGCGCCATGCACGCCCTGGACCAGGGGGCGCTCCTCCTCGAGTTCGAGCAGAGCGACACCATGCCCACCCTGCGCCGGGCGGTGAAGCTGGCATGGGACGCCGCCCAGGCCGGGGACATGGCCACGGTGCGGGCCCAGCGGGCGGTGGCAAGGGAGATGGTCCGGCGCGCGTATGCCCATTTCGGCGGGGAGCCCCGGAAGGAGACCGAGCGGGAGCTGATCGACCTTGAGGAGCGGCTGCGTCGGGCCGAGTACTTCACCGACCCGTCCGACGCGCCGTCGGAGGGCGTCTCATGAGCCGCCGTGAGTCCCCGAACGACGAGCTGGCGCGGGCGATCCAGAGGACCGGCGTCGAGCTACGCCGGGTGGGGAAGTTGATATCGGACGCCGCCACGGCCGGGGACATGGCCACGGTGCGGGCCCAGCGAGCGGTGGCCAGGGACATGATCCGGCGCGCCAACACCCAGTTCGGCGGGGATCCCCCGGAGGCCACCGAGCCGGAACTGATCCACCTCGGGGACCGGCTGCGCCGAGCCGAGCACCTCACCCACGCTCCCGGGGCGCCCGCGGAGGGCTCGTCGTGAGCCGCCGATATGACCGCCCGAGGGCACCTGGGGAGGGCGTCGATCAGGACCATGCCGAGCGTGGTGGGCACGGCGCCGAGCACCTCGGTCATGTCCACGCCCTGCGCCACCTGCACGCGATCACGGTCCTCGGGCCGCGGAGGCGCGGTTACCGAGCGATGGCCCCGACCGCGCTGGGCGTGGTCCTGCAGATGCTTCACCGCGGCCCGTTCGGCCGCCGACACGGTGGGGGGGACCCGAGGTGACGCCCCGCGAGCTCGACCCGGACGCGGGGGAGGAGGTGCCGGAAGGCATGCCCCAGAGGGTGGACGACATGCTCGCGTGGGTCGTGGACCGCCGCCGCGCCAGCCAAGGGCAGGCCAACACGAAGCCAGGCGCGACCGCGAAGACGGGCGCCGCCGAGGCCGACTGGCTGAGCCTGGCGAAGCACGCCGACGCGGCCCTGCACGAGGCGCTCGAGGGCAGGACCAGGTACGTGACCCGGCACGTCGCCGGCGCGAACCGGGCCATCGCCAGCATCCTCGCGGCCACCTCGGTAGCCCAGCAGGCGGAGATCCGGCGGCGGATCTGGAAGTACGAATGGAAGGTCATCGCTGCCCGGAGGATCATCCGTCGCCTGCGGCGCGGGCCGAAGGGGGCCGCGCTGTGACGCAGGGACCGCCCCCGGACGAGCACCAGGCTCAACCGCCCACGCCGAGCCGGCGCACCACGACAGCACCTACCCCGCGGCCCAGCTGGTACACGCGGGACGCCCGCCGCTACCGCCGCAGCCTCCTTCTGCACCTCTACAAGTCGGAGAAGGCAGCCGAGGCCGGGGATACCGCTGCGGCGCTCCGGCACCTTCGGGCGGGGGAGTGCGCCATCCTCGGGATCAGGAGAGCCTGCTCCGACGAGATGCCGGTGTGGGTGGAGCGCAGGCTCATGGGAGCGTCGGCCAGGCTTAGCGTCGGTGAGATCGCGGCTCGGCGGGCCCGAGCGGGCATGCGGGGAGGCTCGCTATGACCCAGGTGAGCCTTGACCCGTGGAAGCGCAGCTCCCCGATCCTCCCCGAGCTGCAGCACCTGGTGGAAGCAGCGGATCTCTCCGGCCCTGGAGATACGGCCAACTATGCCCGCATCTCTGACGACCCCTCCAGCAAGCGTCGGGGCGTAGATCGTCAGCTGCGCGACGGGCGCCTGGTGATCGCCCGACTGGGCCTGCGTATCTATGACGAGTATGTGGATAACGATCGCTCGGCGTACAAACAACTCGACCGGCGGCAGGACTTCAAAAGGCTGTGCGCAGACATCGAGGCCGGCCATATCAATCAGCTGGTGATCTGGAAGCCCGACCGCATGGCGCGCGATCAGGTGGACGGTTCCCGCGTGCTGGATCTCTGTGTCGCGCACAACGTCAGGATCACCCTGCATAACGGCATGTGCATTGATCTCTCCACTCCCGAAGGGGAGAAATGGTGGGTGGAGGGCGTGGCCTCGGCCCGGTTCGAGTCGCGACTGATATCCATGCGCACCAAGCTGGCGGCGCGCGACTACGCCAGCCAGGGGCTCCTGGGTGGGGGTGGTGGTCGCCCCTTCGGCTATGAGGCCGACAAGCTGACCGTCCGCGAGGAGGAGGCGGCGATCATCCGCACCCTCGCCGATCGCCTCGAGGCCGGCGAGAGCATGCGCTCGCTCTGCCTCTGGCTCATCGACAGGAAGATCCCAACCGTCCACGGAGGCCCCTGGTCCACCACCGTGCTGCGCCGCATGCTCACCACCGGGCGGATCGCGGGCCGGCGCGACTACCTGGGTGAGGACGTCCATTCGGCGCCATGGCCCCAGATCATCTCCCCGGAGCAGAGCGCCCGCCTTCGAACCACGATCGAGGGCCGTCAGCGCCTCAACGTCCAACCTCCCCGCAGCTATCTGCTCACGGGCGGCCGGGCCCGCTGCGACCGCTGCGGGGAGGGCCTGGTGGCCCGGCCCAAGGGGGGCGGGCGGCGCGCGTACCACTGTGCCAAACCGCCGGTTGCTCGGGGGTGTGGCGGCATAGCCGTTCTGGCCGAGTACCTCGAGGGCTTCGTGGTCGAGAGGGTTCTGGACCGCCTCGACAGCTCGGCCGTCTGGGAGGCGCTGCGCCACCCCGAAGAGGGCGACCCACAGGCGCCGCTCGTCGAGAGGATCCGACGACTGCGGGCAAAGCAGGAGGACAACGACCAGCTATGGAGGGAGGATGCCATCCCCAGGGCGTCCTACGTGTCCAATAGCGCGGCGCTCCGGGCAGAGATCGACGTCCTGGCTCGGCGGCTGGCCCGGGGCAACCGGGTGGTCGTCTTCCGGGATCTGAGCGACGCTCAGGCGCTCCGAGCCCGCTGGGCCGAGCTGGGCATCGACCGGCAGCGCGCAATCATCGACGTCCTCATCGACCACGTGACCGTCCGACGCGCAAACCACGGGCGCAACCGCCTCGATCCCGGCCGGTTCGAGATCGAGTGGAAGGTGTGAGATGACGGATCCCCTCATCTTCGAGATCTTCGAGGAACCGGCAGTCAAGCAGCGCCCCCGGGTCACCTGGGGGCACGGCCAGGTGCACGCCTACACCCCCCCTCGTACCGTCATGGCCGAGCGCCGTCTCTGGGAGTCCGTCCAAGCCCAGCTGGGTGACGACTGGCTGCCGCTGGAGGGCCCGATCTCACTCAGCATCATCGTGTACCGCCGGATGCCGCAGCGCATTCCCCGGCGACTCTGGGCGAGCACCAGGCCCACAGCGCGCCCTGACCTTGACCAGCACATCAAATTGGTCGCCGATGCTCTGACGGCTGGTGTCGGAAGGCGCGGCGTCTGGGTAGACGACGCGCAGCTGATTCACATCTGCGCCGAAAAGCGGTATGCGGTGGACCGTGCGCCAGGCTGGGTCATCACCGTGGAGTCGCTGTCCGCGGACACCGGCGCCGCGGTCGCCAACCCCGAGCCGATCTGCCCTCCCGGGGGTGTCGATCGGATGGCCGTCAGCCGGGAGGAGCACACATGACCACCCGCGTCGCCATGAATCGCCCCCGCTACAAGCTGCCCGCCCTGCTCGGACGCCTCCTGCTGCCCGGTGAGAGCGTCATGGAGAGCCTGACCTGGCGGGACCAGCGCGAAGCGATCGAGGCGGCCGATCAGGGGGACGGGCGGCTGGTCGCCGTGCCCGCCAGAGCCCGTCGCCACCCCGGGGAGGTTGGCACGCTTGCCCAGATCGTCCACGTCGCGGTGAACGCCGACGGCAGGATGGCCCACGTCGAGCTCGTGGGCATCCGCCGGGTGCGGCTCTGCGCCGCCCCGACAGGCCGCACTGTCCCGAGCGTGCTGGTCTCCGACCTCCCCATACCCGCGCCTCTCAGTCAGCATCAGGTTGAGCGACTCCGGGCCCTGACCTCCCGGGTGACCCCCGACAGCATCCCGGACGACCTGGACCTGACCGGGCTCGGCCCGGCGGATCGGATCGACCGCCTGACCGCGTACCTGCCGACCACGGAGGCGCTCAAGCGGGCGGTCCTCCGGTCACCCACCCTGGAGGGTCGGCTGCGCAAGCTGGAGAGGTGGGTGAACCGCCCCAAGACCCACGTGCGCCAGGGCAGGGGGTTCGCCGATGACGCGCCGGACCCCGAGGGTGCGAGCGAGGACGACCGCATCGCCGCGCTGCCCGCTCACGTCCAGGAGGCGATCAAGAGCGAGCGGCGGTCTGAGGACGGCCGCCTCTTCGGTGACCCCGTCACCGAGGCGGCGCTCGCCATTCAATGGGAGCCCCCACCCCAGCCGCCCATCGACCTGGAGCGGGCACGGCAGCTGCTGGACGAGAGCCACGCCGGACTCACCGAGGTCAAGGAGGAGGTGCTCGACGTGTTGGGCGTCCTCGAGTGGCGGCGGATGCGGGGGCTTCCTCCCGGAGGTGGCGAGCCGACGGCTGTGGCTCTGATCGGCGCGCCGGGTACCGGGAAGACCTCGATCACGGGGGCGATCGCCGCCGCCACCGGGCGCCAGCTCCAGACTTTCGCTCTGGGAGGCATGGATGACGTGTTCCTCACCGGGATCGACCGCAGCTACATGCACGCCCGCCCCGGGGAGTTCATGCGGCGTTTGATACATTCCGAGCACCCGAGTCGGTGGGTGGCCGTTCTGGACGAGATTGACAAGATCGACCCGCGGCCTCCGCACAGTCCCCTGGCCACGCTGCTGGCCGTCCTCGACGGGAGCCTCAATAGGGCGCTCCAGGTTGACCGCTGCTACGAAAGCCTGAGGGTCGACCTCGGAGGAGTCCTTTGGGTGGCCACCGGGAACCGGTCCGAGGACATCCCCGCGCCCCTCCGGGATCGCCTTCGTGTGATACACATGGCCGGCTATACGGGGGAACAGCAGATTGCGATCGGGCGCGACTACCTCCTGCCCCGACTCCTCAAGGCGCACGAGGTCGGCGAGGAGGTCCAGGTGCCCGAGGAGACCGTCGAGATCCTGGTGACCGGCTACCCGCCGAGTGAGGGCATGCGCCCCCTGGAGCAGCGGCTCAGCGCGGTGGTGCGCCGGGCGCTGCGCCACCACCTGGTCACGAACCGGCCCATCCTGGTGACCCCCGACCTCGCCCGGAGCTGGCTGCCCAGCGGGGAGCCGGAGCGGAGGATCGGGTTCCAGGTCGCGACCGTGAGCACCGCCGCCGCCACCGGTCCCGCCCGTCCCGGCTTGCGCCCTACGCCGGCCATCTCCCCGAGGCGAAGGCTGCGGCGTTCCTCCCGCCGAGCGTCAGAGCCCAGTCCGCTCACCTCCCAGGGTGGCCCACAGCCGTGATCGACGACCTCAGCGGACGGCACCCGGCGGACGGCGCTGTCGTCTGGCCGGCCATCGACCTGACGGCAGACCTGCTAGCCGGCCGTCGCCTCATGACCCGGACCGGGCTCTGGCCCGGTGGGGTGGCCGCATCCATCATCGCGGTCACCGTCCCGGTCATGGACACGTCTGACATGCTCGTGCCGATTGTCGATAGGAGGATCCAGTGAGCGACCCGGTTCATGTGCCTGCGGATGCTGGTGAGTTCGCCCTCGGTCTCGAGCAGATCATGCGGCGCATGCGGTCACGGTCGGATGCCAAGATCGCGGTCGGTCCGGGCTGGTACCCACTACTCCTCGAACTGGACGCCGTGCTCGGCTCGCTCGACCCCGATTACCGCGTTATCCGCCCGGTGGACGAGCGGAATGGCACCCTCAGCTACGAGGTCGAGAGCGCCATCGGCATCACTGCAAGGCTGGACGAGCTAGTTGCGGCCTTCGAGACAGAATCCGCCACCGTCTGCGAGCGCTGTGGCGGACGGGGCGGACTCTTGAGCCGTGGCGGTTGGAGGAAGACCCTCTGCCCCGAGTGCGCGCGTGGCACCGGATACCGGCCGGTGCCGGTCCGTTGATCTTCATCGACTGCATCGCGGTGCAGAGAGGAATGCACCCTTTGTTAGTAATGAAGCGATCGCGTGCAACAACTTGGTCGCGTCGAACTGATTCGGCCACGAGGTTATCCCGATTGACCTATTCTGAGGCCGATCACCGCGTTGGTCTCACCAACCCTTAGCAGGGCTCTCTTCAAGGATGTGTCAGTGAGTCAGGCAGACAATTCTCTCGGTGAAGCGATCCGACGGGCTCGCCAGCGTCAAGGCCTCACCCAGGCGGAGACGGCCGCCGAGGTTGGGTGCAGCCAGGCTCAAGTCTCCAGTTGGGAGACAGGGCGCAGCCAGCCGTCTGACGAGTGGTTGGTTGAACTCAAGCGGGCGCTGGGACGGATCGTTCGGAGCCCTAAGCCGCACGAGTCTGCCTCCGTGTCCATAACCACGCCAGGGGGAAATCGCCGGGGCGACCACCGAATGGGCCCGGCGGCGGTTGACGTGAGTCCAACAAAGGAGGTCCAGCGCGCTGAGTTGCACAAGACGATTTGGCGTATCGCCAACGATCTGCGCGGCAGCGTCGACGGATGGGACTTCAAGACCTACGTTCTCGGGATGCTCTTCTATCGCTTCATCTCCGAAAACCTGACCGCCTACATCAATAACGGTGAACGCAGGGCCGACCAGGCCGACTTCGACTACGCCACCATCAGCGACGAAGCGGCGGAGTTTGGCCGTACAGAGACGGTCGCCGAAAAGGGCTTCTACATTCTCCCGAGCGAGCTGTTTGCCAATGTCCGGAACCGCGCCGCTACGGACGACAACCTCAACGAGACGCTCGAAAGGATCTTTCGGCATATCGAAGGATCCGCCCTCGGTACCGAGAGTGAGGACGACCTCAAAGGCCTATTCGACGACCTGGACGTCAACAGCCCGAAACTCGGCCCGACCGTGGCCAAGCGGAACGCAAAGCTCAGCACGCTCCTCGATTCAATCGGCGACCTCGACCTCGGCCGCGAGTTCACGGCAAATACCATTGACACCTTCGGTGACGCGTACGAATACCTGATGACCATGTACGCCTCAGGTGCGGGCAAGTCCGGCGGTGAGTTCTTCACGCCCCAGGAGGTCAGCGAACTCCTGGCTCGAATCACAGTGGTCGGCAAAACGTCGGTCAACAAGGTGTACGATCCGGCCTGCGGCTCCGGGTCTTTGCTCCTCAAGTTCGCCAAAGTGCTCGGGAAAGACAACGTGCGGCTGGGCTTCTTTGGTCAAGAAATCAACCTGACTACCTACAACCTTGCCCGGATCAACATGTTCCTACACGACATCAACTACGAGCAGTTTGACATCGCATACGGCGACACGCTGATCGACCCGCTGCACTGGGACGACGAACCGTTCGAGGCGATCGTCTCCAACCCTCCTTACTCGATCAAATGGGAGGGGGACAGCAACCCGCTCCTCATAAATGATCCGCGATTCAGTCCCGCCGGCGTGCTCGCACCGAAGGCACGGGCAGACCTCGCGTTCACCATGCACATGCTCAACTGGTTGGCGGTGAACGGCACGGCAGCGATCGTTCAGTTCCCAGGCGTCTTGTATCGGGGTGGCGTGGAGAAGAAGATCCGCAAGTACCTGATTGACAACAACTACGTCGACGCGGTGATCCAGCTCCCGCCGGATCTATTCTTCGGCACGACGATTGCCACCTGCATCGTCGTCTTGAAGAAGTCGAAGAAGACGAATGACGTGCTCTTCATCGATGCGTCGGCCGAGTTCGTTCACGGCGGCAACAAGAATAAGCTCACTGATGGCAACCAGCAGCGGATACTCGGCGCTTTCACCGCGCGGGGCGATATCGATCACTTTGCTTTGGTGGTTTCCAACACGGAGATCGCCGATCGCGACTACCTGATCTCCGTCTCGTCCTACCTCGAAGCCGAGGACACACGGGAGGCGGTGGACATCACCACGCTGAACGCGCGGATCGGCCAAATCGTTGCCCGCCAGGCCGCACTCCGCATATCCATCGATGCCATTGTCGCCGATCTGGAGGGGGCTCAGTGAGCCAGATCGAAAGGTTGATCGGGCAATTGGCCCCGGGCGGCGTGCGATTCAAGGCGCTCGGCGACATCGCCGTTCTGATACGTGGCCACGCAATGCCCAAGACGGACCTCACGGACACTGGCGTCGGCGCGATCCACTATGGCCAGATCTACACACGGTATGGGGTCTGGGCCACCAGCACCTTCTCGTTCGTAGCGCCAGCAACCGCAGCAAAGCTCGCAAGGGTCGAGCCAGGGAACCTCGTCATCACCAACACCAGCGAGAACGTCGCCGACGTCGGCAAGGCCGTCGCATGGTTGGGCGACGAGCCGATCGTTACGGGCGGTCACGCCACCGTGATAAGGCACCACGAGGATCCGAAGTACCTGTCATATTGGTTCCAATCAGAGAGCTTCTCGAACCAAAAGAGGGCGCTGGCGACGGGAACCAAGGTCATCGACGTCTCGGCGAGGCAACTGGCCGGGGTTCGGATCCCCGTGCCGCCGCTCGAGGTCCAGCGCGAAATCGTGACCATCCTTGATCAGTTCCGAGAGCTGGAGGCGGAGCTAAAGGCGGAGCTCGAGGCGGAGCTGGAAACGCGCCGCGCCCAATATGAACACTACCGCGACCAGCTACTAACCTTTGATGAGGCGGTCACGTGAGCGAGGCGAGAGCACCGCGCTACGAGCCGATTGCTGTCAGTGCGGAGAGCACGGTCGTTGCCGAGTTTGTTCCCGAGGCCGCCACCGCAACGGCCTACCAATCTGAGGCCGACTTGGAGCGGGAGTTCATCAAGCTCCTCACCTCACAGGCATACGAGTATCTCCCGATCACGTCCGAAGCGCAGCTCATCGCCAATCTCCGCGCGCAGCTCGAAGCGGTCAACGCGATCACGTTCTCCAACGACGAGTGGTCTCGCTTCTTCAACGAGAATATTGCCGGGGCCAACGACGGCATCGTCGAGAAGACCGTCCGCATCCAAGAGGACCACGTCCAAGTCCTCAAGCGCGATGACAATTCGACGAAGAACGTCACCCTCCTAGATAAGGTGAATGTCCACAACAACCGGCTGCAGGTCATCAACCAATACGAGATAGGCAAGGGCTCGGGCGGCGCGGCCCATTCCAACCGGTACGACGTGACCGTGCTGGTCAATGGCTTGCCGATGGTGCATGTCGAACTCAAGCGGCGCGGCGTCGACATCCGCGAGGCGTTCAACCAAGTCGACCGCTACCAGCGCGACAGCTTCTGGGCCGGCTCCGGCCTGTTCGAGTACGTGCAGCTGTTCGTGATCAGCAACGGCACGCTAACCAAGTACTACTCCAATACCACGCGCCGCCGACACCTGGACGAGAGTCGCGGCGCTCGGCGGGGCAGGAAGACCTCGAATTCGTTTGCATTCACTTCGTGGTGGGCCGACGCGACTAACAGACGTATTCCCGACCTGCGGGGATTTACCAAGACCTTCTTCGCGAAGCGCGCCCTTCTCAACATCCTCACGAGATACTGCGTACTAACCTCGATCTTTCAGTAAGGGCCGCCGACAGCGGTTGATGGCGGATCGGAGGGGATCACCGGCATGTATGGGGAGAGCCAGGCCTTCCGGTGAGGAGAAGCG
>Ga0182013_10005469_pt1 | contig 14761 bp, 13 predicted proteins | sample 612S2MmetaG_FD_120487 | JGI IMG/M metagenome (GOLD analysis project Ga0182013, IMG submission 120487) | Permafrost microbial communities from Stordalen Mire, Sweden - 612S2M metaG | ecosystem: Environmental > Terrestrial > Soil > Wetlands > Permafrost | place: Sweden: Stordalen | collected... | reverse complement strand
CTTCAGTGAAGTCCTGCGTCGGATGCTCCAGGGCGAGTTCAAAAACCTTCAGGCCGACGCCAAAGCTCTTGCATATCTGGTTGATCGCCGCGCCGCCGGCGGTGAAATTATCCAGCATCTGCTTGGTGACGCTGGGGGGAAAGGCCGATACGCCCTTGGCGACGACGCCGTGATTGGCGGCGAAAACCGCGACCACTGGCATTTCGATTGCGGGCTCCGCATTGCCCTGCCAGGCGGCGAGCCATTCGATGATCTCCTCCAGGCGCCCCAAAGCGCCGGGCGGCTTGGTCAGTTGCGCGTCGCGCGCCCGCACGGCGGCCACGCTCTCCTCGCAGGGCGGGGGCATATTGGCCAGCAGCAGGCGGATTTCCTCAAAGGGACGTATGTCTTCGGGCATTGGATCGCGTCACTCGCATTTTGGGGCGCAGGCTCTCGGCTCTCTGCGGCCTATTCCAGCCGGTCTCCGAGCAAGAACTCCATTGCGCGGTCAAGGCGGATATGGGGCAGGGGAAGCGGTTCGCTGTCGCGTCCGAGCTGCGCGACCGGCGGCCGGAATTTAAGGAAGCGGAAATCCGCTTCCTCCTCGGGCGTCGCCAGCGCTTCGCCGCGAAAAACAAGACGCGGGTCGGACGGCAGCTCGCCCGGAAAGATCGCGCCCTCCGCCACGCCGTCGAAGGCGTCCAGTCCGATGTGTTCCCCGGCTATCGGCGTGCCCACGATGGCCGAGAGCGATTGTCCGTCATGCTTCACCATGGCCTCTCGCGTTGCGCGCACGGCGGCGAGAGCGATAACGTCGATCTTCGCGCCGACGCCCTCGGCCCGCGCAATGGCCCGCGAAGTCAGCAGGCGCAATATGCCTTCCAGCCGGTCGTGGCTGGTGTGATGCAGGTGGTCGGCCTTGGTCGCCGCGAACAATATCTTGTCGATCTTCGGCCGAAAGATCGAGGAGAACAAGCTGGAGCGGCCAGTGCGGAACGCGGTCAGCACGTCGGTCAGCGCGGTTTCGAGATCGCGCACCGCCGCAGGTCCGGAATTCAAGGCCGCGAGCGTGTCGACCAGCACGATCTGCCGATCCAGCCGCGCGAAATGATCTCGAAAGAACGGCTTCACGATCTGCGCCTTGTAGGCTTCGTAACGGCGTTCCATCTCGGCCGCGAGACTGCGCTTGGGCAGTTCGGCTCCCTCCTCGACTACGAGCGGCGCGAAGGTGAGCATGGGGGAGCCTTCGAGATCGCCCGGCATCAGAAAACGCCCGGGCGGCAGGGTCGACAGCGCGAAGCGATCGGATCTGGCGTGGCGTAGGTATTGGGTGAACAGCGAGGCCAGCCGCTGCGCGGTGGGCTCCTGCAGCCGCGCCATGGGGTCGACCAGCGCATTGGCGCCGCGCCAGTCCGCCGCGATGGGCGCGCGCGCGGCGGCGCTGGACGCCTCCAGCGTTTCCCGCGACCATTGCGCAAAGGATTTCCCGAGCAAAGGCAGGTCGAGCAGCCATTCGCCGGGGTAGTCCACAATGTCTATGTCCAGCCGCGCGCTTCCGGAGCGTGAAAACATCGAGGTGGCCTTGCGCCGATATTCGAGGCCGACGCGCAGTTCGGATATGCGGCGAGTCGAGTGCGGCCAGTGGCGGTCGAGCCCCGTGAGAGCCTCCAGATGCTCCTCGTAGGAAAAGCGCGGCACATTATAATCAGGCTGGGGATCGAGATGCGCGCTTTCCAGCCGCCCCTCCGCAAGGACGCGGAAAACCGGGAGCATGGTCTGCCTGCCGGTTCCGGCCGCCAACGCGCGGGTGAGCTGTTGCACCAGCGCCGTAATGAAAACGGTCTTGCCGGAGCGGGAAAGGCCGGTGACGCCAAGACGCAGGCGCGAGCCGGAAAGATATTCCGATAGACTCTCGGCCGCGACGCGGGTTTCGAACAGGAAATCGGATAATTGCGACACGGGCGTTTTGTCCAGGCTGAAGGCCTCGCTCATGTAACCCCCGGCGCGCCTTTTGGGTAGTGCGGAGCGCCAAATGAAGGATTAAGTCGCAGAGCGCATGGCGGCATGGGCCTGCAAGGCGCGTTCGCGCGCGAATGCGTGGTCGACGATTGGACGCGGGTAGGTTTCGCCCAGCCTAACTCCGGCCGCGTTCAGGGCGGCCTGCGGCGCCTCCCAGGGACGATGGATGAATTTGCTGTCGAGTCTCGCCAGCTCCTGGACATGGCGACGCACATAGGCGCCGTCGGGATCGAATTTTTCGCCCTGCAGGACCGGATTGAACACGCGGAAATAGGGAGCGGCGTCGGCGCCGCATCCCGCGACCCATTGCCAACCGCAGGCGTTATTGGCGAGGTCGGCGTCGACGAGAGTGTCCCAGAACCATCTCTCGCCCTCCTGCCAGCGGATCAGCAAATGCTTTACGAGAAATGACCCCGCGACCATTCGCGCGCGATTATGGATATAGCCTGTCTGCCATAATTCGCGCATCGCGGCATCAACGAGCGGGTATCCGGTTCGCCCCTTTTTCCAGGCGGTCAGTGATTCGGGATCCTCACGCCAGGGAAACCTCTCGAAGCTTGAATCGAGCGGGTGGTCCGGCAGGTCCGGATTGGCGAACAGAAGATGATGGCAGAACTCGCGCCATCCGACTTGCCTTAGAAACGGCAAGCCTTCTTCGCCCGCCAGTTTCTTGATCTCATGCCATATCTGGCGCGGAGAAATTTCGCCAAAATGCAAATGGGGCGAAAGACGCGAGACGCCGTAGCGCCCTAAATCATCTCGTGACGCGCCATATTGGGCCGCTGCGGCGCCTGCGAATTCGGCGAGCCGCTCCAGCGCCGCTTTCTCTCCGAAGCGCCAGTGGTTTTGGAGACTGGAGGCCCAGCTCGATGTTTTTGGCAGAAGCCGCCAATCTTCCAGTTTTTCACTTGCGACGTCAGGCGCCGCCGTCAAATTTGCTGGTGCGTCGAGTGGGCGTTCGGGCGCGGGTGCAGCCAGCGCCGCTTTCCAGAACGGCGTGAAAACGCGATAAGGATTGCCCGAACCGTTGCGCATTCGCGTCGGCTCGAACAGCAGCGAAGCGTTGAAGCTTTCGACCTTTAACCCGAAGCCTCGCAGCCGTGTCTTTATCTCGCTGTCGCGACGGACCGCCCAGGGCTCATAGAGTCGATTCCAGTATATCGAGGTCGCGCCTGTTTCTGCGATCGCCCCGGCGATCGCGAGATCAGACGGACCGCGCCGCAAAATCAGGGACACGCCGAGCGCCGAGAGCGCCTGCTTCAAGGCCTTCAGCGAATGGTGCAGCCACCATCTGCTTGCGGCTCCGCACCGCCAAGGGCCCGCCGCCGCTTCGTCGAGCACGTAAATAGCGATGATCGGCGCCCCTGTCGCAGCCGCTGCACATAGAGCGGGATTGTCGGCGAGCCGCAAGTCCTGGCGAAACCAGACGATCGCCGCGCCGGTCATGGCTCAACGCCGCGCATGCTTTACGCCATACAGGAAATAGATCGTAAGCCCGAGCGCCATCCACACGACCAGCCGGATCCATGTCTCTATCGGCAATGCGGCCATCAGCGCGAGGCATGAAACGATGCCAAGAATGGGCAGGTAGGGAATGCCGGGCGCGCGAAACGGGCGCTTGATCGCTGGGCTGTGGCGACGCAGATACAGCACGGCGAAGCACACCAGCGCGAAAGCCGCCAGCGTGCCGATGCTCACCATCTCGTCGAGTATGTCTATGGGCAAAAGGCCCGCCGTCAGGGCGGTCAGCAGGCCAACAAGCCATTGGCTGATCGCGGGCGTCCGGTATTTGTCGTGAAGCCTGGCGAATAACGGCGGCAGCAGTCCGTCCTGCGCCATGGCGTAGAAGACCCGCGTCTGACCAAAGAGTAGAACCAGCATCGCCGTGGTGAGCCCGGCGAGGGCGCCAAATTTGACGACCCAGGTGATAAGAGGAATGCCGGTGCGGTCCATCGCGACGGCGATTGGGTCAGGCACGCCGAGTTCCTTGTAGGGAACGATGCCCGTCGCGACAGCGGAGACGGCGACATAAAGTATCGTGCAGATGACGAGCGAACCGAGAATGCCGATGGGCACGTCGCGCTGCGGCAGGCGCGCTTCCTGCGCTGCGGTCGATACGGAATCAAAACCGATATAGGCGAAGAAAACCAGCGCCGCGCCGCGCAGAACGCCCCACCAGCCGTAGTTTTCCGGAATCAGCGGCGTCCAGTTTGCGAGGTCGACATGTGGCGCGCCGAAGATTATGACCGCCAGCACCACGGTAACTTTGACCGCGACGATGATGTTGTTGAATGTGGAGCTTTCCTGCGTGCCGCGCGCGAGCAGTGCGGTAAGCAACAGTATTATGCCGGCGGCCGGCAGATTGAAAAGCCCATGCGCTGGCGCTTCGCCGCCGTGAGCGGAGCCGGAGAAATAGGCGTGCGTGAACTGAGCGGGAATATGTATGCCAAAGCCCTGCATGACCTTGTCGAAATAGCCCGACCAGCCGACGGCGACAGTCGCCGCCCCCGCGCCATATTCAAGCACCAGATCCCAGCCGATGATCCAGGCGAAAATCTCGCCAAGCGTTGCGTAAGTGTAAGTGTAGGTGCTTCCAGAAACCGGAATCAGCGAGGCGAGTTCGGCATAACAGAGCGCGACGAAGGCGCAGGGCGTTCCCGAGAGCAGGAACGAAATCATCACGCCCGGCCCGGCGACATTCGCGGCGACCGTGCCGGTGAGCACGAAGATGCCGGCGCCGATGATCCCGCCAATGCCGAGAGACATCAGGGACACCCAGCCCAGTGTGCGTTTAAGCCCTTGTTTTTCAGCGGCGTTATTGGCGGCGATAATGGATTCGACTGATTTGCGGGTGAAATAAACGCTCGTCGATATTTCCGCCAAGGCGCCGTCCTTTCGAGGATCGCGGCGCTGAGGCGCCTGTCCGTATGGACAGCGATTATGGTTGTCGCGCAGAAACATACAAGCGAAATCAGCGCCCCCCGCGAGGAAGACGAAGCTCAGGCGCCTCAGATTTTGTCGCCTTCCGAGCCAGGCGCGACGCACCTCCAGCGCTCGACATGCACTGTCGGATGGTCGCCAGACCACTGGGCGATATAGGGCTGCGCCTGCATCATGCAGCCGTGCAGAGAACCGGTCTCAGACGAGAATAGCAGCTTCTTCTCTTCGCATGCCTGCGGCTGCGCCAGCGTGCAAACTGTCAGGACGAGCTCCACGAAATTCATCCGCGTCTCCCGCAATGAAGCGCGCCAAGGATTGGCCCTTTATTGCGAGATTAGCGCCGATCAGGCCGGGGTCAAGATTTCGCCCTTGCCATAGACGGCAGTGTCTCCCGCATATCGGCGCAGCTTTTGTGAAAGAAGACGTGCGGCGCGTCGGCTGTCTTCGGCGAGCGTGCGCGAGAACAGCCGGGCGAACGTAAAGTGATGCGCCCCGCAATCCACATAGGTGGGGCCGAAATCGGCGTCCTGCGCCAGCACGAGAGAGGCGCGCTTGTTGAGATAGCCGATCCGGCCCGCCGCGGCGCCCAGCGCGATGATCGTGCCCGCGATTGCGCGCGAGCCGAGGTCCGCGCCCGCGTCGCCTTCGATGATGATGATTCCGCGCCGCAGACGGTCTCCGGCTCTTTGTCCAGCGTTGCCGCGCACGATGACGCGCCCGCCCGCCATGCCGGCGATCTCGCCAGCCAGTGGGGCGCCCAGGAAGTCGCCGCAATCGCCATCGACATCAATATGGCCGCCGGCCATTCCGCTCGCCAGATAAGGACCTGCGTCTCCGGCGACCGTTATCGTTCCGCCGAGCGCGCCGCGCCCCAATTGAGCGCCCGCGTCACCTTCGACATGGATCGAAAAGCCCGGCAGCAATTTCGCGCCAAGCAGATCGAAGCGTTCCGAACCGCCCTCGAAATGCAGGCTCGTGGCGTCGCCGAGACGCACCTTGAACAGATCGCCGACCTTGGCGCCGACTTTCGTCGTGCCGATGTCGATGGCCTCTATTTCTTTCTGGGTCCGGCCGACCAGACGGTCCGGCGTTATTTTTGAAAGATCGAGTCTTTGTTCAGGCTCCTGGCGGAGCGCGAAAAGGAGCGGCTTCACGGCAGGAGATCCTTCAGATGGTAGTGGAAGGGGCCAAGCTTGCCACCATAATTGCCGGCGCCGATGCGCTTTGCGCCGTTCTTTGGGCCGAGCGCGATGATCGCCTTCAGGCCGGCGCGCATGGCGTCGGCTACGGCGGCATCGGTCAGCCCGTCGATGACGATCTCCAGAACGCAACCGATGTCCGGGTCGAGCACGCTGGTTCCAAGGCCGCTCAGCGTCGGGCAGTAGGCGTCGTTGGTCGAGGCGCCCATGCCCTTGTATTTTGAACCGACTTTCGAGCCAGAGCGGACAATGCCGCCGGGGAAGGGCGTAATCGCGCCATGAACGCCGCGAATGGCTTCGACGCCCGCCTCGGTGGCGCGCATCGTGCTGTCCCAGTCGGCTCCCATCACCAGCAGATTTCCGCCGCCGACGCATTTCTTGGTCAGGCCGACCTTGCTCTCGACGAGAAATTCGCCGTCCATTACCGGCACGCGCCAGTAGCGGCGCCCGTCGAGCGACTTCGAAATCTGGAACTTGTCGCCGAACTGCCGCACTGCGTCGCCGACCTTGATCTCGAACTCGCCGTCGAGGGCGCGGAAAACGGCGGTGCCGGGGCACGTCAGCACGCATTGGCCAAGGCGGTTGACGAGTTGCTTCTCCGCGTCCTTCGAGGACATCGCGAAAAGCAGGATGCGCACGCCCGGACGCCCGTCAGGGGTTTCCTTCGCCGAAAGCTCCGTGTCGACGCCGGCCTCGCAGCCGCAGCCGATAACCGAAGTGGCGAAGCCCGTCATCGTATGGGCGGCGATCATCGCCCATTTGCGATTGGGCGCGGTGATGACGAGCCCGGTTCCGCTCATCGGGAAGGCTTCCGCGAAACTGTCGTCGATGCGGACGCCCTTGCGAACTAATTGCGGCATGGAACCTCCGCGAAAGCCTGAGCGGCCGGCAGCGCCGCGTCCTCGACCGCGAACATGCCACGCGGCAGGCCATAGAGATCGTCGTAATAGGAATCCAGACGCTTGTTGATGGTCCGGTTATAATCGGGCTTCACATGCAGCGTCCTGCCGCGCGTGTAGCGCGCCACGTCGCCATTGCGCACCACGAGTTCCCCATCCTTGAACACATAGGCCGCATGGCGGAACATCTCCGCGCGATCTCTCTCGTTGTTCTTGTAGACCGCCACATCGGCGACCGAGCCCGCGCCCAGCGATCCCCGATCCTCGAAGCCATAGAGCTGGCGCGGCGCCGCGCGCGTCATCGTGGCGATCTCATAGATCGTATATTCGCGCTTGATCGACGGCAGATTAGTCAGCGCCACGACATCGGCCGGAAGGCGCGACAGCCATTGGGCGCGCTTGTCGGCGCTCATGAGCAGCGCGAAGACCTCCGGATAGGTCGTGAAGGGCGCGCCGTTGGGATGGTCGGTGGTGAAGAATACCCGCATCGGATCGTTGGTGAGCAGGAACAGCTCCAGCCCAGCCGCCCATTGAATCGCGTTGAAAAAATCCGAGACACGATAGGAATATGGCAGCACGCCCGAGCCATTGCCCTCCGCGTCGAGGATCACGCCCTTCTTCGGCCGCGCGCCGGGCAGGCTGTTGAATTGCTTCATCACATCGGACGAAATCGTCACGATGTCCGCGAACATCACCTGGCCGACGTCGACCGAGACGTTCTTGTTGGCGTTGATCTTCTCGGCGAATTGCGCCGCCGCAGAGGAGAAGCCGTTCTGGCCCTCCTTGCCGTAGGCGTAAAATTGCACATGGGCAAGATGCAGCCGCAGGCCCTGCGACGCGTCTATGGTGGCGAGCGCCGTTTCGACATTGCCAGGAAGGCCAAGGTTATTCATGTGCAGATGCAGCGGATGACGAATGCCGGTGGCGTGCGTCGCCCGCTGCATGCGCTGGAATATCTCGCGCGAGGTCAGGCCATATTCGGGCACCACATCGTCGAGCGAGAAGGCCCTGACGTTCTTTTTGAATGCGTCGACTCCGCCCGCGTTCACGCATTTGACGCCAATGGCCCGCGTCGCTTCCAACGTCGCGCCGATATAATCCTGAACGACATTGAGGCTCTCATTGTCGCGGAATGATTCCAGCACGAAGGGCTCGTTGCCGAGCACCGTCAGAAACGCCTTGTCGATGATCGGAATATCCGCCAGCTCCAAATGGGCGTGCAGTGCGTGATGCGGCGACACGGCGGGTTCGATCACCGTGGTGTAGCCCATTTGCGCGTAAAGCCGCCCGGTCTGGAATGTCGACCAGCCTGCTGTCGAGAGAGGCGTCGCGGCGGGGCGCGCCTTGTGGGCGCGATGCGCTTCGGGCAGCAGCAGCCGCGCGGTGTTCACGCTGCCGCCAGCGATATGGGAATGGATGTCGATTGCGCCGGCCATGACGGTATGGCCCGAGACGTCATGCGTCACATCGGGCTTGCGCCCATCGGGGCGCGCGACGATGCGGCCGTCCTCGAAATAAACGTCGCCAACGCCGTCAGTCCCATTGACGGGATCGACCACATGGCCGCCGGAAAGGCAGGTCAGCACGGCACATCCTCCGAAAATCTCGCGACGATCGCGTCGATAACCTCGGCGACGGTCGGCGCCTCTCCGGGCGTTTTGGCCCGGCGTAACACGAATGAACTGCTCTCTTGCGCGAGCTCAACGGCGTCATGCGTCTCGCCGGGACGCCCAACCTCGATATAAAGCCCGTGCTTGGCGCCGGCGCCCTTGGGTGCGAGCGTGATCAGCGGCAAATCCACGCGGGTCCAGCCCGGCGCCTCGCCACGATGTGCGGAAATCCAGAGGGCGGCGTCCGCCTCGCCGCTATCTACCAATCTTTTCGCGTCAAAACGCCAGGGGTCGTGTTCGGGATAGCCGCGGCCAAAGCCGGTGCGCGGGGGAAAGCCGGTCATCCAGCCGCTGACTTGCACGACGCCGGAGGCGCCGCCGCGCGCGCCGATCGGCACGCCGGTAAAGCGCGTCACTTGGTTGAGATCGGTCACGAGGCCCTGCAGCGCCTCGACCGTGAGGCCGTCGATCACCGAGCCGCTCCAGACGACCGCGCCGAAGTGGGCCGCCTTCAAGGTCGCGGCGACGGCGTCGATCTTCTTGGCGGCTGCGCCTTCCAGTGCGATGGATCGACCGCCGACGCGGGCGCGAATGGCGGCGAGCACGCCCGGCAGGCTTTGCGGCGTCGCGGCTATGGTCTCGATCTCCACGCCCGCGACCTTGGCCTCGTTGCGCTTGGGACCGAGCCACAGAATTTTTCGCGGCGCGCCCGCATTGAAGCGTGCGGGCTTATCCAGCGCTAGGCGCTCGAAAAGCTCCGGCCACTGATCCGTGAGGCCGGGGCCGACGAGCAGCGCGACGTCGGCGCGAACGCGCGCTTCGCCCGGCGTCGTCACGAACATGCCAAAGGAACGGGTGACATCAAGGTCGTTGAAGACTTCTTCCGACGCCAGATGGTCGTATGCGCCGCGCAGCCGCTCCGCGAGCAAGATCGCCGCGCGCGCTCCTGCTGCGTCGGTCCCGAGGCCTGCTACAACGGGAAAGGTCGCGCCAGCGAGTATTTGCGCGGCATGACTATAGGCGTCTTCGATCGCGATTGGCGCGCCGTCGAGCGTTGCGTAGCTCATTTTCTGCCCTGCGGATATTCCCGTTCCGTCCCGACGATTTTCCGGTTTCCGCGAAACTGTCGCCGGTCCGAATTGAGGTGTTTTAAGGTGTGGTCGCGATGCGGTGGGCGCGGAAACATTGGCCGCCCCGAATGGCGGCCATGAGCCTGAAAACAACCATCACTCCGTGCTCAGCGATCGACCACTTCCCGGTCATGCCTAGCAGCCGGAACGCCCGCTGTCGAGACGCCGCAGCGACACATTTATGCTATGGTCACTTCATTCAACAGATTCGGGGCCGCCGCGATCACCACCGGCGCTAAGGCGTGACGCGCTTGTGTCGCGACGACCAAATTATTTCGCGGGGTCGTATTTGCAGTGGGCCCCGCCGCCGCCCCCCTGTTTGACCTCGTCGGGGTCGACCGTGCATTCAAGATTGGAAATGGCTTCGATGATCGAGCCCGCCGCGCCTTCAAACGGGACGCCGATCTCGACAAGCGTCGCGTAGAGTTCATGCGCCTTCCTGCCTTTTATCGTGTCCTTTTTCGCCCCAAAAGCCAGTTCGCAGGAGTGGGCCGTAATGTCGACGTCGCTGATCCTGCAGGTCACGAGTTCGGCGTTCACGTTGATTTTCTTGCCGGGAGCGTGCGCGGCTTTGGCGTCGCCTTCGAGATATTTCAACAGCAGGGCCTTTTCCGCCGCTTTCACCGCCGGTGAGTATTCCGCCACGAGGGCGGAGAGCGACAACGCGCCGCTGCCTTGCTCCGTGCCGGCGAGAGCTGGGCGGCCGACGAGCAGCAATGGGATGGCGACAAGCGCTATTTTCTTCATATCCATTCCTTTCCAAACGGTTGCCTTGATTTCCAATAGAGGCGGCATTGAATATTTATGTACTCGCCAACCGTCGAGTTAACCAGCCTTCGGCATGCAATAAGGCGAATTGCGCAGCCCGCGCGGCCATGATAGATAGAGCGCCGAGCTCGAACCTGCGTTAGCGGAGAGGCCAAAAGCCATCGTCGCATAATCAAGCAGGACGAGGCCCTCGTTAATAGTTCCAACTGGAGGAAACACTATGGCCTGGACCACCCCTGTGATCGTTGAAGTCTGCGTCGGCATGGAAATCACTTCCTACGAGTCCGCCGAAATCTGAATTTCGGGGATCGACGCGCCCCGGCAGTTGCTGGGCTGATCGTTGCATATTTAAGCCGGCGTAAGAAACCCTGATTGGCCCGTTTACGAGGCGATTTGGTTTCTCGCCGGTTTTTTGTTTTTTGGGCTACAGGCATTTAGAGTCGCGCATGCGCGACGGTTATTTTCGTGTTGGCGGGTCAGGAAGAGGCGAAGGGGGCAAGAATGCTCAGGCGTTTGACGTTGACTATGGCCTTTTCAACCTTGGTTGTCTCAAGCGTTTGCCTCGCGCAAGCCGCCGCGAACGGCGCCGAAACGAAAAAGCTTATCGAGGACGCCAGAAAAGCGGGCCTGGCGGCGCTGCCTCCGGCGCCCCCTGCCAGCGACGCCGCAGCCGCAGCGCGCGTGGAGCTCGGGCGGCGGCTTTTTTATGAGAATCGCGTTTCCCAGGACAGCAATGTGAGTTGCGCTCATTGTCATCAGGCCGATTTGGCCGCCAGCGACGGTCTGCCCAAGGCGATTGGCGTGTTCGGCAAGGTCAATCCACGCAACGCCCCCTCGATCTTCAACGCCAGCCTGAACTTCAAGCAGCATTGGCGCGGCGATCGCGAATCCCTGGAAGATCAGGCGGAGAAATCGCTGCTTGGCCCCGCGAGTTTCGGCAATCCCGACTATGCGGTCCCGATGAATGCGCTCAAGGCGATTCCGGCCTATGCGGAAGCCTTTTCCAAGGCTTTTCCGGGCGACAAGGACCCTATCAATTCGAAAAACTGGGGCGTGGCGATAGGCGCCTTCGAGCGCACTCTGCTGACGCCGAGCCGCTTTGACGCGTTTATCGCCGGCGACGCAAAGGCGCTCTCGACCGGGGAACAGGAGGGTTTGCGGAAATTCATCGATACAGGCTGCGCCTCATGCCACAACGGGCCGGGGATTGGCGGCGGCTCCTTCCAGAAATTCGGCGTGGTCGAAGATTACTGGAAGGAGACAGGCGTCGCTACGCCGGACCGGGGGCGCGCCGATGTGACCAAGAACGACGCCGACCTCTATGTCTTCAAGGTTCCGGGTTTGCGCAACGTCGCCAAGACGGGCCCATATTTCCATGACGGCTCCATAAATGAGCTGCCGCGCGCGGTGCGGATCATGGGCAAAGTCCAGTTGGGGCGGGATCTGTCGGATAAGGATGTGTCCGAGATCACTGCTTTTTTAGGCAGCCTAACCGGCGCGGTTCCGACGCAATTCGCGCCGCTGGAGCCCTTTCCCGACGCGCGCGCGAAATAGACCGTCGACCTCGCGCGAGCGGACGAGTGGGCGCGCTTCACGCGTCTTTTTCGCTCGCCGACAGTATCCATGTGCGGTCGCAAAAAGCGACGTAAAGCCGATCCTGTCCGAGCGCAGCTCCAAGTTGGGCGGCCAGTTCGTTCAGCATTGCTTCGAGTTCGGCGTCCGATAGATGGCCCAGATATGCATGAACCGCTTCGCCGGTGAAAATCGCGACAGGCTCGCGGTCTGAGCCGACCGCGCCATCGTCGCGCCGCCATGCGTAGGTGACTTCTCCCCGCGTGAACATTCCCGAAAGCGCGGGCAGGCCTGCCTCCATGCGGCGCTTCATCCAGGCGCGCGCGGTGCGCACCGCCTCCGAAACATCGAAAACCCGGCCTTCGGGGTCCCATCCCTCGCGAAGTCCCACGGCGATTCTGAAATCGCGGCGCGGTCCGATGGAGCCTTGCACGACATCATAGTGGCGGGGCGGGAGTTCTTCGTCGGCCATCGCCCCTGCTCCTTAATGCCCAATGGTCAGATGAGAGACGCGGAAGAATGCCGAAAACAGCCGGATCGCAAGACCGATCAGCCCAGATCCGCCGTAGAAGCCGCTTCTGTTAAGCTGGACATAGATCACGGCCGGTTGGCGCGAGTGGTTGGTCATTTCGCAGACGAGAAAACCTTCCCTGGCGCGCATCGATTCAAGCAAGGTCCTTGTCGCGGCGCCGACTCCGCGCAAGCTCGCCGCGATACCGCGCCGAGCGCGCGGTGCTCCCGGCCTCGTCATAGTTTCCGGATCGCTGGCGTCTGGGCTCCCATGGATTGCAGCTTTGTAATCGTCTGGATGGCACTGGCTTGTCGGTCTCAGGCGTGACGTGAGATTGACGCTTGCGGCGATCACATTGCCGAGAGCGAAGTCCCGGCTTTCTCCCGGCTCCAGTCTTTCACTCCACACCATTGTGCGTCCGGAGAGACAAAGAATGGCGGCCCGTGACCTGTCCCTGACGGGCAGCGCCCGATAAACATAGGGAGCTCGCGCCCAACTCATAGTCGAGGCGTCGCACGGCGCGGAAATGAACTCCACCCTGGCGCTCGAACACAAATAGGCCGGCTGCAGAAACTGCAACGGCGGCACGCCGTCATTCGTCAGCTCCGCAAGATCAAGCTTTTCAACGACGGCGCCGTCCCCCGCCGTGAGCAGTATTTCGCGCTGCTTTCCAAGTGTCTTGATCTTGCTCAGCCTGACGTCGCCGCCCCCGAAGATGATGCGCATGAAGGTGTCGCCCTCATTCCCGAGCCAGCTGCGCTTTGGGATAGGATGCGGGGCCTGCCGCGCCAAGGTCTTGGCGCCCGGCAAGCGGCTGACGGTCGTGCCCGGCCGCGAAAAGATCGCCGTTTCGGGACCTAGCGTCGCCACGAGTCCTTGCGCGTGATGTTGGACGTGGAAATCGCTTTCGCCTTCGCGCAAGACGAGATGCGTCAAATTGAAAAAGGGGTGGCGCATCTAGTCTGGGCCTTTGTCCGTCAATGCGAGGAGCTCGGCTTGGTCGCGGCGACCAGCGTGTCCACGCCCTCTCGATATTCGATGCTCACGGGACTGAAGCCCACTTCATGCAAATGCTCGATCGCGGGCGAAAAATACATGATGTGCTCGGGCGACTCGTCGCTGAAGAGATGCACGACCCATTCCTGGAGCAGGTCGTAGCGATTCAACGCGGCGAAGGTCTTGAACCAGTGCCGCACCTCCGATTGCGTGAGCGCCAGATGCGCGGCCGGGTCGTCGATGGCGAAGCGGTCGCCATTCAAGAATAGCCCGCCGGGCTTCAGGACGCGCAAGACTTCCCGCACGACGCGCCGGCGATAGCCGTCTTCAAAATTATGCGTCGCGTAATTGGATGCCACTAAGTCCAGACCGGCGTCGCCCAGCCGTTCGAGCGCGCCGAGCGCGTCGGCCTCGATGAAATCCACCCGCCCCGCGTCGACCCACTCGGAGAGATTGCGCCGAGCCTGTTCCAGCATTTTTGCTGAAGAATCCACGGCAGTGAGATGAAGGTTCGGGCATTTCGCCAATAGCGCGACCGTGCTGATCCCGGTGCCGCAACCGATCTCGAATCCCTGCAGGGCAGGGGCCTTTCCTTGGGATCCCCCCCAGGCGCCGACATAATCTCCCAACCTGCCCGCCAGTTTCGCGGCGTTGGGGCAGATCAGACGTAGCATCTCATACTCTTCCCCGATGGGTCCCGTGAACAGATTTTCCTCTTTGCGCAACGACATGCCCACCTCTGTGATTCCTTCCCCTCTGCTCTTGCGCTGCGCGCATCGGCAAGGGGCTGTTATCCCAAATAGGTTTGGATTTGGGAAACCCATTTTAGCAACAAAGCGCAGGTCCAGCCTGGCTGGTAAAAATTGAGGACATCCGCCGTTCGAGCCCCCTCATTCGCGTGCGGCTCAAGCGGTCCGGATTTGCGACGCCTTTCGCAAGCTACTGAACTGGCGTGGCTAAGAGAATTTTCTAATTTTTGTGACAGCTTTCTGTTGACATGTAAAAGTTGGTTAGCTTATAACGCGTTCATCGACGGCGGCGCTGTTAGGGATGCAGCGCCCGATGTCGTGTCTTCGTTATTTGGATGACTGGGCCGCCTGGCTGGGTTTGTCGGGACGAGGACGCGTCTTTTGAAGCT
>Ga0182013_10005466_pt1 | contig 14764 bp, 16 predicted proteins | sample 612S2MmetaG_FD_120487 | JGI IMG/M metagenome (GOLD analysis project Ga0182013, IMG submission 120487) | Permafrost microbial communities from Stordalen Mire, Sweden - 612S2M metaG | ecosystem: Environmental > Terrestrial > Soil > Wetlands > Permafrost | place: Sweden: Stordalen | collected... | reverse complement strand
TTTCGCTTGTCGCTGGAGGGCACGTTGAGCGGGGATCTCTTCGTGGAGTTCTTCGAACCCCAGGTCATGCGACTGCTCTCGAAGATGCATCGCGAGCCGGTTGTGGAGTTCACGGAAGTGCATAGTGGAACTCTTGCCAGGTTTATCGTGTCGGTCACTGAAGGACTGGTGGCCTCGCGCTCGGAAGAATATGGACAACTTCGGTTCAGGGTTGAACGCGTATCAGGATTGGCGTTTGGCGGCATGTTCGTAGTGCCGATTGCGACTTCAGAAGAGGAACCGGACATTCAGGTATTGCTCTATTTTGGTGGCGAGTTGCTGGACACGCTGTCGCTGCTGCAGGACTCCAGAGATGAAAGTCAAGGGGATAAGTCGGTCGTAGCCCCTCACAATCTAAAACTCGTAATGGATGTTGAGCTGAACGTATCGCTCAGGTTCGGGCAGCGGCAGTTGCCACTCCGTGAGGTTCTGGATCTAGCCAGCGGTTCGGTGATAGAACTCGACCGCATGGCGGATGAGCCAGTGGAACTCTATCTGGATGGAAGGCTGATTGCTCGCGGCGAAGCCGTGGTGGTAGATGGAAACTACGGATTGCGCGTGACCGATATTCCACAGCCGGTTGCATCTTACCTGATTAACTGATCTGCAGAGGACATTGGCTATGAGGGGATTACTCAAAACAATTGCACCGGGAGTTGAGCGTCATTTGACGAACCTTCGAGCGGCGTGCGGAAACAGGCTGTGTCACAATTCGCAGCTCATGCGCAGTATTCCCGGGAGCCGTCCGGGCGTTTGCGCGGGACGAGAATGGTACTGTTGCATTGACTGTTTTGTGATCGCGGCTTGCGTGCCGCTCGAGCGTCTATGCAGACAGAAGGTGGTTGAAATACCGCGCCATCCGCGTCTATCGCTCGGATTGTATTTGCTGTCGAAGGGCCATCTAACATCCGAGGAGATTCGTGTAGCAACGGCTGAGAGCCACTTCCTGGATGAGGACATTGAGGAGACACTGGTCAAGCTGGGAATGGTCACTGAAAAGCAGCTTGCCGCGGCGAGGTCTGCACAATGGGGCTACCCTGTCCTGGCTCCCGAGTACGTTGGCCAAATGGTAGAAATTGATATTTCGAAGGTAATTCTAAATGCTTGCAAGGCGGTCCCACTGCATTACTCGGCAGTTGCCAAACGACTTCTGCTCGGTTTTAGCGGACGCGTGGAACACAGCCTTATCGAGTTGATCGAAGAGGTTATACATTGCAGGGTCGAGCCTTGCTTTATCACCCCCACGGATTTCGAAGAACAGATGGAGAGGTTGTCGACGCCGCCCGATTATGAGGAGGTGAGAGTTGACGATCCAGGGTCGCCGGAAAAGATGGCGCGCACGGTTGGCCGGTGCGCGGTTCAGGTTGCGGCAAGGGAAGCCAGCTTTTCGCAATGGAGAAACTTTGTTCTGGTGAGAGTTTTTGGAAAACGAGGAAAGACAGACGTGGTCTTTGATCTGGCGCGCAATGCCTCACCGAATACTTGTGAACTCCGGGGAAGTTTTAAGGAAGCAATTGCCATTTAGGCATAGATAAATCAGCGCCTGCTGCCGATAGGAACAGCAAGGGGTGGCAAGTGCTGAGCAGGAAAGTTGTCGAGATCCGGGCGGGCCGCAGGCCCAGCGAGCGTGCACAGATCAGTTCTTGCGCCGCGCTTCCAGATGTTCCCGTGCTGCCGGGGACGCTTCTGCTAATGGATCTTGGCGCTCAAGAAAATCCAGTAGATCTGCACGAGATGACGCGGGTAGTGCTTAGCGACCCTGGTGCAACGATCCAGATATTGCGCATGGTTGGGCGCGAGCGCTCGTTTGGCGAAGAGCGCCCCAGCCGCATTGAAGATTGCATCTCGGTTCTGGGCGTGCAGTCGTGCATTGAGGCTGTATTCCGGCGGACCGCCTCCCGAGCAATAGACAAAACCGAAATCATGAAGGCTTGGTCGCATGCGAGAGAGATTGCGGAGGCATGCCGATTGATGGCGGAAGAGGCGCCCGAGAGAGTCGGCCCGAACGAAGCCTATTTGACAGGCCTTCTCCACGAACTTGGTTCTCTGCCTACCATCCTCGGCTGGGAGCCGGCGTTTGCGGTATCGAGCGACCCTGTTCTGTCAGGACTCAATATGGCCGAGGAATGGTTCCTTCCTCAGTGTGTGGTGGATTACTTTTCCGAACTCGGGAGTTTGAAGGCCACCAACGTATTGAGCAAAATGGTGCATCGAGCCCATGAGGTCACGGGGGCGTCATCTAAAGGGAGCCCATCTGATCCCAGGCAAGAATCACAGGCATCAGCTTCTGGGAAGGCTTAGCCGACCACATCTCGATATTTGTGTGTCGCTGCGTGCCTACTTTCTGCCGAGGAGTGTGTGCTTCGCATGAGGAAAATAATTCCTCGGCTGGACGCACACGACAGAACAACATCTGTTCTCATCAAACCCTCATCAATCGGGCTATTTTGCGCCCAAAATGGGCCATTCCAGGCAAATTTTGCCGTCCAAAATGGCACGCCCCGTGCATATCTCATCACCGAGGGGTGCCCATGGACAGTGGATACTATTCCGCATGTACAGCTCTGATATCACGCATGCAAGCGCTGGATACTATTGCCAATAATCTAGCCAACACCAGTACAGCTGGTTTCCGCGCTGAGCACAATGTGTTCAGCTCAGTGCTTGCGAGTAAAGGCGGCCTCGATCAATCTCCTCTGAATCAAGCAGTGAACGACTACGGAATCATGAGTGGTACGACGCTGGACCAGGGCCAGGGCGCACTCCAAAAAACCGGGAACGCCCTTGATGTTGGGATTGAAGGGCAGGGATACTTTGTTGTTCAAACCGCCAACGGCCCGATGTACACGCGTAACGGAGCATTCCAGGTTTCGAGCAAAGGACAACTGGTCACGGCAAACGGAGACGCAGTCATGGGTGACAAAGGCGTGATCACCATGCTTCCAGGAGAGGTCTCTATCAGCGCGAACGGAACAATTTCGTCGAACGGAGCGCTGTCGGGCAAGTTGAAGGTTGTCGAGTTTCCAGCGGGGACGGAATTAACAAGTGTCGGGGACACGTATTATTCAGCACCGCCGAACACCGCCGCCCCAGCGACTAATTCCAACGTCAGGCAAGGCATGCTGGAGAGTTCGAATGTGAATCCAGTTGCGAGCATGGTCGAGCTGGTAACAGCGCAGCGCTCGGCGGAGATGATGCAACGCGCACTTTCGATGTTCAATTCGGAGATCGACAAGACAGCAACCCAGGAGTTGCCGAAGGTCGGCTAAAGGAGACTCAATGTTCCACGCACTCTACACTGCGGCAAGCGGGATGACCGCTCAACAGATCAATCTGGATAACATCGCGAATAACCTGGCTAACTCCAGTACAGCCGGCTTCCAGTCGCGGCGCGTCCAGTTCTCAGATCTTCTTTATCAAAGCGATGTGATGCCGGGCGCAGCAGCTACTCAGCAGACCACGGTCGCATCGGGCCTGCAAATCGGACTCGGAACCAGACCTGGAAATACCGAGATCGTACAGACCCAGGGAGATCTGAGCAGCACCGGCAATCCTCTTGACTTTGCGATTCAGGGCAACGGCTTCTTTCAAATCCTGCTGCCGAGTGGCCAGGTTGGCTACACGCGCACGGGGTCATTTCAGCCGGACGCTCAGGGCAACCTGGTTACGGCGAATGGCGACGCACTTCAGCCGGCCATCAATATTCCTTCTTCGGCGACAAACATTACAGTGGGGAGTGACGGCACTGTGAGCGCTACGTTGCCGGGGCAGACGCAGGCACAGCAGGTGGGCGTTATCCAACTCGCGATGTTTCAGAATCCCGGGGGACTGAACAGCGTAGGCAACAACATCTATCTTCCTACGACCGCATCGGGGGAACCGATTGTGGGGAATGCAGGAAGTTCTGACGGGCTAGGGACGATTCAGCAGGGCATGCTGGAGCAATCGAATGTCAACGTCGTTGACGAATTCGTGAGCATGATTCTTGCACAGCGTTCCTACGAGTCGAACTCGCGCGTAATCAAGGCAGCAGATGAGATGCTGCAGCAATTGAACCAGCTGGCTCAGTAGAGTGAAGATCCGATGACTCGATTCAACCTGATCCTTGCATGCATTGTCTTCGCTGTTGTTCCGCAGCCGGTAATTGCTTCGGCAGGACGCTATTCAATTAGCGCCGAGCAGATAGCGGTTGCGGTTGGCAGGATGGGCGTGCGGGTTTCCCCGAGGCAGATAACGATTCTTGCGGACGTGGTAGCTACCACGCCGGCTCCGGTGCTGCAGGTTCGTTCTCTGGAGAGGCTCGATGCCGACCGGTTCATGGTGCGGTTGGAGTGTATGAACGAGGAGAATTGTTTGCCATTCATGGCCGGCATCCAGGTAGACAAGAATGAGGCTACTCAACTGGCGTCGATTTCCTCGCGGGGGTATCTGCAAAGCGGAGCGATTCCGGAGCCAGCACAGCAGCCAGAGCCGGGGGCAGTCGTGATTCGAAGCGGATCGTCGGCAATCCTCCAGCTTGAAGGTCCGCACATTCATATTCGAATTCCGGTTATCTGTCTTCAAAATGGTGCAGCGGGCCAGACGATTCGAGCAACCGACAAGGATCATCGGCGAATTTATGCGGCGCAGGTGATTGATTTCGGCATCTTGCGCGGGAGGCTGTGACGATGACGAGCGTGAGCCGGGTTGTTTCACTTTCGGCGTTCATTGTAATTATGGGCGTGATGTTGGCAGCTCCTTGCGCGAGCGCTACAGGAAACAAGAAAACCAGTCCGGCTGAATTGCGGACTGACTATATTTCGCGGCTTCAAGAGCAAGAGCCTGCCAAACCGGAACGCACAACGGGGAGTCTCTGGACATCGAGTGAGGTCAGTGATCTTTCGACTGACTTCAAGGCGCGCAAGGTGAACGACACCGTGGTGATTCTTGTTTCGGTGCAGACGAGCGCGGCGCAGAGTGGCGATGTGAACAGCCAGCGGACCTTCCAGACTGCATCCGCAATCACCGGCCTGGCAGGGCAAATCAATACCGCTGGACTGAATCCACTGCTCAATGCGAACTCAGCGACGACTTTGAAGGGAGCAGGGTCAACGGATTCAAGCACGACATTCCAAACGAGCATGACCGCGCAGGTTGTGGCTGTGCTGCCCAGCGGCAATCTTGTGGTTGAGGCCCAACGCAAGATATTCATGAACAATCAACACGAGGACGTAACGATTCGCGGAGTTGTGAGGCCAAAGGACATCGGTCCGAGTAACACGGTACCTTCAGCCGCTCTAAGCAATCTGGAGATCGAAATGAAGGGCAAGGGAATAATCGCCGACAGCACGCGTCCACCTAACCGCCTGATGAAGGCATTGCTCTGGCTGGTGGGATTCTGAAACCGATGAATGTTGCATTCACAAATCCGAATGTCCGATTGGTGGCGTTGCCGACCTATGCGCTGATTGCCGGCGCTCTTTTGTCAATGCTCGCGCCGATTGCTCTCGCAGCGACTCCAGATCGCCGTGTCCTTATCCGGGACATTACCAGCGTCGAAGGGGTGAGGGACAACATGCTGGTGGGTTATGGACTTGTGGTCGGACTGAATCGAACCGGCGACACCCAGCAGACCTACTTCACAGTACAGACGCTTGCCAACGCGATGCAGAAGATGGGCGTGTTGATTTCTCCGGCGTCGGTCACGGTGAAGAATGTTGCCGCGGTCTTTATTACAGCTTCTCTGCCGCCCTTTGCGCGGCCTGGCGCAAAGCTTGACGTTACGGTTTCTTCGGTGGGTGACGCAAAAAGCCTGGCGGGCGGGGTGCTGCTGATGAGCGCGTTACACGGGCCCGATGGTCAGATCTATGCTGAAGCGCAAGGTCCTCTGGTGATGGGAGGATACACGGCAGGCAACGGCACGAACGGCAAGGAAGTGAATTCGGTGACTGTCGGGGCAATCCCCAATGGCGGCATCATCGAGCGCGATACATCGGTCGATCTCCACGACTTCAAGACGGTTTCGCTGTTGCTGCGCAATCCGGACTTTACAACCGCGAAGCAGATTGCGGACGTCGTGAACGAAAACTTCAATAAGACAGTTGCTTCGGCCCTCGACAGTTCCCGCGTCGACGTGAGCGTGGCCGACGCCGGAGTCTTCTCCGTGCCGGTGCTGATTTCGCGCGTGCAGAATCTCGCGCTCAGCGTTTCAACGCCGGCCATGGTTGTGGTTAATGAGAGAACCGGCACGATCGTTCTTGGCGGGGATGTGAAACTCACGCCGGTTTCGGTGATACACGGAAGCCTCTCGATTGAGGTAGTCACGACCTATGCCGTGGAGCCGATTCCGGGTGCGATGGGGCCAGGCTGGGTTGGATCCAACAGCGAGCGAGGCGGGGGCGTACAGGGAGCGAACACCGGCGGAGCTACGGGAAACAAGCAAACTACTACAACTCCGGAACCGGAAAATGGAGGCCGTGGGGGTGACAGGCTCACCTTTGTGAATCCGACCGCAACCCTGGTTCCGCAGACGAGAGTCGATGTGACCGACCTGCCTGCGCAGAATATACGCCTGGATGAAGGGGCGAACGTGGAAGAGCTGGTGAACGGACTCCGTGCTATTGGAACAACATCCCGGGACGTCATCGCAATTCTGCAGGCAATCAAGGCAGAGGGTGGATTGCAGGCCGATTTGGAGGTTCAGTAGATGGCAACGCCAATTTTCGCGGGTTCCCTCGCGGCCTCAGCGCAATCAAGTCTTACTCAGTCGCGAGAAGACCGAATGATGCAGCAGATCCAGGCAGGCACAGGCAAGCAGGACGACGGCCGGATTGAAAAAGGCGCTAAAGAGTTTGAATCCATGCTTTTAAGCAGCTGGCTTCAGCAGGCGGAGCAGTCGATGGCTACGGTACCGGGGGCAGAGGACGAGGAAGATAGCACGGGGCGGGACCAGATGATGAGCCTGGGGGTACAGTCACTATCGACTGCAATGGTTGCGTCAGGTGGCATTGGAATTGCAAGCATGATTGCGAAAGCCCTGCATGTACGGGCCGACAAGGCAGATTCAGTCGCTGGGGCGCCAGCTAACCCGGAAAAGCCGTGAAGAAACATGGGGAAGCTGAGATTTCGATTAAACTTTTTGGCTTCAGGTGCCGATAGTGATGCAGGTTTATACGAGGAGTTGACATGAGAATCGATTTGTCGCAGTTGACACCGGGACAGGTGTTGAACGAGCAGAACACAAAGAAGGTGAGCGATCAGCAGGCTGGCGCGTCCGACGCATTGGGCAGCGTGGATCGCACGACCTTTACATCGGATTCAAGCTCCGTCAGCGCTCTTGTGGGCAAGGCGATGAGTTCGCCCGAAATCCGCCAGGATCTGGTGAGCACACTCAAGCAAGCGGTCAACAGCGGGCAGTACAAGCTTGACCCAAATGCGATCGCGTCTTCGATGATCGACGAGCACGCCTGAGGCACTGACATCGACAGGCTCTCAGGCCGGGGCAAAGAAACGGAAAGTAACAGGAATGATCGAGACTGTCGTTCAGGACCGGAACAGGAAGCTTGCGGAATATCTTCAGCTCTTGCGCCTGCTGGCATTCGAATTGGACCGGGCTATAAAGGCGATCACACAGAATTCACTCACGGCGCTCGAGGATAGCGTTGCAAACCAGCAGGTATTCAGCGACCGCCTTGTTGAATTGGCAGAGGATTTGTGCAGACCGGCTAGCGAGCGGCCTTTACCCGCTCCGCCGCCGGCAAACAGCGAATTGACGGATCAGATCTGTGCTGCCTCGAATGCGCTTCAGAATCTAAATCGACGTTACTCGGGGCTGTTAAAGCATTCCAGCCATTCGGTGGCTTTGATGGTTTCGCTTTTCAGTTCGTTTCAAGGAAAAATGCAGGAGGATTCTGGCCCCAGGTTAAAGCAGACGACCTGGTCCTGCCAGATTTAGCCAGTATGGGTGGATTGAATACCTCGCTCTTGATCAGCACACAGGCGCTGGAAACAGCGCAGGGCGCTATCAGTGCCACGAGTAACAATATCGCTAACTCCAACACTCCTGGCTATACCCGCGAGGTGCCGCAGTTCACCGAGAGCCCTCTGAGCCAGACGGGCAGTACGGTTATCGGCGGCGGTGTCAGCCTGACAGGACTGCAAAGCGTCCGCGACGAACTGCTGAATCTTCAGATTCAGAACCAGACCTCGTTGCAGAGCAGCGCTGACACGCAATCTTCCCTTCTGCAAGAGGTCCAGACGAACTTCACGACGACGGGCGGAGACATTACGAGTGCGCTCTCCGCATTCTCGAGCAGCCTGGCCGAGTTATCCGCGAATCCATCGAGTTCGGCTGTCCAGCAGGGAGTGATTTCGAGCGGGCAAAACCTGGCGAGGGCCTTCAACACAACGGCAAACGGGCTGACAAGTGCCCAGTCTGGTGCAGACACTCAAGTGACCCAGACAGTGGCGCAGATCAACTCGCTGACTGCGCAGATTGCGCAGCTGAACGGGCAAGTTGCTCAACTGACGGCGGCAGGAAAAGATGGGGGCACCGCGGAGGATCAGCGCGACGAATTGGTGTCGCAGCTTTCGCAGTTGACCGGTGTCACCGTGATGCAGACCAGCGATGGAGAGACGATCACGACGGGAAACGGAACTCCGCTTGTAATGGGCAATCAGAGCTTTTCATTGCAGACTACTACCGGCTCTGATGGAATGCAGCATGTGCTGGACTACAGCGGGAATGACATTACGACTTCGATCACGGGAGGCCAGCTTGGCGGCGCGATTCAATTTCGGGACCAGGTGGTTCCCGGCTTGCTCACGCAACTCAACTCTCTGGCAAGCCAGTTTACGGCGAGCTTCAATGCGGCCCAGGCGAAGGGTTTCGACTCGGACGGAAATGCCGGCCAGAATTTCTTCACAGTACCGGCATCGGGCGCCGCGGCGGGCATGAGTGTCGCGATCAGCGATCCATCGCAGGTGGCCATCAGCTCAGATGGATCCACGGGCGGTAATGGAAATGTAGCAAACCTTTCTGCGTCGCTTACGAATGCTCTTCCGTCCGGACAGACGGTGGCACAGGGCTACGCCGATCTTGTGGATCAGGTAGGCACAGCAGCATCGGATGCAAGTACACAATCAACGGCGATTGGTCAGAATCTTCTGCAGTTGAACAATCAACAAGGTTCCATATCCGGAGTCAGCATCGATGAGGAGACGACCAACCTAATCCGTTTTCAAACGGCTTATCAGGCTGCGGCCAGGGTCGTGAGCACGATCCAGGAATTGGATAGCGTGACCTTCAACATGATTTCGTAGGGGTATAGATCGCTATGCGCGTTAATCCGAATATGGTTCCAGATGTTCTCGCCGGTCTTCAACAGACTCAATCGGCGGTCAATACGGCATTGCAGGAAGTATCGACCGGCAAAAGCGTCAGCGTGCCCTCAGACAATCCGGCAGCGTCGGCCAGCATGGTGCAGAATACGATCGAAACCAGCGATGTGGATCAGTATACGCAAAACACCAGCAGTGTTTTGTCCATGGTGCAAACCGCCGACTCCACTCTCAGTTCAGTCGTCTCCTCGCTCACAAAGGCAGTTTCGCTCGGGACTGAAGGCGCAAATGGCACGATGAGTGCGGCCGATCAACAGTCGATTGCAACGGAGGTGCAGGGGATACTTTCCAGTGTTGTGTCGATGGCGAACACGACGTATCAGGGTTCGTACCTGTTTGGTGGCACGGCCAGCACGCAGGCACCTTATACGGCCGACTCAAGTTCAGCTTCCGGTTACACCTACAACGGCAATAACGGAGTGAACTCAGTTGTCGTGGGCGACGACCTCACCGTTCAGGCGAATATTCCGGGCAGCCAAATCTTCTCGAACTCGAGCAACGATGTGCTGGGATCGCTGAGTTCCCTTGTTAGAGCACTCCAGAGCGGCAACACCTCCAGCATTCAATCGGCAACGAACGCTGTAAATTCTTCTCTGAACTATGTGAGCCAGCAGCGGGTCACTTATGGCAACGTTGAAACGCAACTGAATTCTCAGGAGACCTATCTCCAACAGGAAACAGTCACACTGACATCACAGGAGAATTCTCTGGTGGGCGTGGATACGGCGAAGGCTGCTACGGCGCTAGCCCAGGCTCAGACTGCGAATAGCGCCGCGCTGGCTGCGGCGTCGAAGGCTATTCCGACAACACTGCTGAACTACCTGGTCCCCACGCAGTAACTGAAGCAGGCCAGCTTGATTGCCAAGACGGGGTATCGCGCCTTGAGGTCGGATCAAAATAATCGTGTTGTGGGTATAAATTGAACGGCGCTGGATTTGATCCAGCGCCGTTCAATTTGAGTTAGAGGCAGGGTTCTACGCCGACCAATTACCGCGCAAGCCTTGAATCTGCGGGGCGGGGTACCTGGCAGGCATCTGGATTACCGGCCGGAGAATTTCTGGTCCTGAAGGCTCGTTACGCAGCTCGATCTGCTGCCAATGTTCCCGCAACTCCAGCACACGGAACATCTGTTTTTCGAGAATCTCAGCTGAATTGGCGGCTTCAGCTTCGATGACTTTGCGTCGCAGGCTGGAATAGAAGGCAGCCAGCTCCTGCGCCAGCACTCCGCCTGTCCCCTGCTCGACCCAATTCTCGAGATGTCCAATGACGAGCAGGGCGTGGCGAACTTCCCGGCACCGCCGCTCGATGTCTCTGTCGCGCTGGGCCAGTGCGGCACGCCGCAGGTTGCCTGCAAGCGTGTCGAACAGGGAGATCAGGAGCCCCAATCCGCTGGCCGCCTCGGCCGCAGTTCTTCGATATGCAAGGTCTGTTCGATTCATGTCACCGTTCCGATTACGAGCTCTTACTGGTATTCACGCCGAGTTCCGTATTGATCTCCTGCGTCTGCGACGGCAGCTGCTGGAGCAGGATTTCAGCCTGGCTGTACTCGTTCTGTAATTGCGTTTTCAGCGGGGTTATGTAGTTTGTCTCAAAATTGTCGATGGTGTTTTGGAGATCAGTGTTTTCGCTACTTATGCTCTGCAGGTCGACTGTAAACGCACCGTCGCTGGGGCTAATGAAGCTGGTGAGTTGCTGGTCCATTGAGTTTGCAAACCCGTTCAAGGCACTGCCCTGGAAGAAGCTCTGGACATCGCTGAAGTTGCTTTGCAGCGTATTCTGCAAGGTTCCGGAGTCCACCGTCAGCTTTCCGTCATTTCCTACGCTGATGCCTAACGAAGTGAGGTTGGGTACGGTTGTGCTTCCAGACGTTGGCGAATAGGTATAGGAAATGGCTCCGAGCACCTCGCTCTGAAGATTGCGCACCACGGAGTCACTTGCCAGCACACCTTCGCTGGAGCCGCTAAAAGTGAACTGCGTGGTCAGGTCGGTGACGAGCTGGTTGTAGTCTGTTACGAACTGGTTGATGGCACTGGTGGCCTGTGAGGTATCGGGAGCAATGGCGAGGCTCACATCGACTCCGGGATCCGCGCTTAGTAAATTCAGTGTCAAGCCCGGGATGGCGCCGGTAACGGTATTGGTCGCACTAGAAATCGTGATGCCATCGACGGTGAGTGAGGCATTGGCGCCGGTGGCGGCCTGGGTGAATCCGAAACCTGACGTTCCTGTAGAGACCGTAAAATTTGCAGTGCTTCCGGACGAATTGGCGACGATTGCCAACCGCGAGCCGGTGGCGTCAGTCACCACGCGGGCGGTGACGCCCACATTGTCAGTGTTGATCTGATCAGCAACTTGCGAAAGCGTCTGTGTACCATCTGTGGTGACGGTGGCCGTGGCGCCGCTTCCGGTTGTAATGGTGAAACTGCCGGCGGGCAAAGCGGTGGAGCTGCTGGCGAAAACGCCGGAACTCCAGGAGGCTGTAGTCGCCAGATTGTTAACGACCACGACGTGATTCCCGGGAGTACTGCCCGATGCTGCAGCGGCGGAAACAATGCTGGAGTTTGAAGATGAGACCGTTCGCGCGGACAAGGGGCCGACCAGGCTATTCAAACTCTGCACGTCATTGTCGAGGTTGGTAGCGTCAGTCTGAAGGCCATTCAGGGCGGTTGTCTGGCTCTGAAGGACAGACTGCTGATTTTCCCAATTTGTCTCCGGCTCTCTGGCAGCGGAGATTGCAGAGTTCACGGCCGATGTGACATCGATGCCGGATGACGATGCTCCCGTCGCTGCCTGGAGAATGGAGCTCAGGTCGATTGAAGAGGACGAAGTCGTCGAGGAGAGCAAGGAATCGAGTGACGAAACAGAGCTCATAACGGTACCAAATCCTTCTGAAGCGAAATGCGGTTAACCTATTTGCCAGATCCAGTTCTCAAACCGCAATACACTATCGGCACCTTTAGCTCAGGAGTTCAGGCGCGGAGGGAAAAAAGTGGCGGCGCCAGGATTGGCGCCGCCGGACAGAAGTGATCGGTTGGTGATACTACTGGAGCAGCTTGAGGACGGACTGCTGAGCCTGGTTGGACTGCGAGAGGGCCGCCATGCCGGTCTGCTGCAGTACGTTGTATTGAGTCATGTTTGCAACCGTCTTGCCCACGTCGGCGTTTTGAATATCGTTTACCGCGCTTTGCAGGTTGGTAACTTCGGTATTTTCGACATTCTGGCTCGCGGATAACTGGTTCACAGAGGCGCCAACGGCACCACGGTCGGCGGCGACTGTTGCGATTGCTGCGGTGATGTTGCTGAGTTCCTTGATGGCGTCCGCACTGGACTTCAAGTCGCCTGTCAAGCCCAGGGTCTTAGCATCCACGGCTGTGATTGCGGAGTTGGCAAGGGTTGTGCTGCCGCCGGTGCTGCCGTCGGTTTCGTACACAGCCGGCGTGGAACCGAAGACGGCTGTTCCGTTGAAGTTGGTCGTGCCGCTGATGTTCGTGATTTCAGTCAGAATCGATTGATACTCCGTATCCAGGGCGGTTGATTGGTCTGTGGAGAGGCCGCCATTCGAGGCTTCGGTGGCCAGCGTGACTGCGCGGTTGAGGAGAGTGGTAACCTGCGACATTGCGCCGTCGGCGGTTTGCAGGACGCCGATGCCATCCGACGCGTTGGATGAGGACTGGGTGAGGGCTGCAATGTTGGCCTGCAGACCGTTGGCAATTGATAGGCCAGCGGCGTCATCGGATCCGGAATTGATCTTGAGACCGGTGGACAGTTGAGTGAGGGACTTCTGCAGGTTGGCCTGAGTCGAGGACAGGGCGTTCTCTGCATTCAACGACGAGATGGAATTGAGAATCGTCAGCATTTTTGTTGCTCCTTATATCGAGTTCCGCCTGCACCGACCCGGGTCTATCAGAAGGTCCGGAATCGCTATTTGGAGCAGGTGGTTGTTTGTTACGTGCACTCTATCGGCCTATGGTTTTCGAGATTCTAGGTGAGACCGAGATTTTTTTCACGGCTACCTGCAACCTCTGTGCGAGGAGGCTCATAGAGGGTCGTCAACCCAACCGGAAACAGTCGATCGCCGGCAACGCGCAGGCTTAATACCATTCCGGGCCTTCGCAGACACCCAATGCTGGATCGTGGTTCACGAGTGCGTGGATTGCGCCAGCGGGAAGAGTGGTGAGCGTGAGCAGTTTCACGGGATGTTCTCTTCGGCCTCGTGGCGTGAGTTCGATTGCCTTCTCTTCTGGGGTCTGGACCGACTCAGCCGCGAGGGAACAGTAGACACTCTGAACCACCTGCAGAGGCTTATCCGCTATGGCGTCAATTGCCGGTCGTTCACGGAGCAATACCTGGACGGTACCGGCATTTTCAAAGAGGCTGTCATCGGCATCCTTGCTGGCCGTTTAGCGGACACTTCACTTGCTAAAAACACCGGACATATTATGTGCTAACGACAGTCGCAAACCCGTCAGTGACTCAAGAGTTAACAAGCTGAAGGAGCGGTCCATCAACCACCGGTGACTGACACCAACCTGCCTACAAAGTAGGTTCAACACAGGATAGGGATATACATGAAGAATGGAAAGCCCTCTCGAATATGTGCCGTAAATGCCCTGATTCTAGGTAACCATGAAGCGCTGACGCAGAGAATCCAGCGTTTTCACGTGTGTTAGCAGGGTGTTCGAACTGGAACTCTCTGGGGACGCCAAATAAATACACAGCTTAGAGGAATCGGCTATTTCCAGGCTGGGACTCGGGCGCATGTGTTGCGCCTGTTTGGCTGTCATCAGGAGCGGTTCCCAAGGGCTTTCGCGTGGCGGACCGCGGTCAGGCCATTCCGCATGAAAAACTGGTGCCGCACTCTCCTAGATGCTGACAGCCGGAGTTATCAATCAAGCAAGACGGCCTCCGCCCGATAGGGCAGGTACCGTCCTAGGTTCGCCCCTCTCCAGCTAACCTCAATGCGGTCGCACTGCAGGTAATTCTCCCGATAAACTTCAGCTAAATAACTGCAGCTCCTTTGTCCTAGGGAAACCATCTCCGCTCGAAGTGTGACTAAATGATCCTGATCGTCTTCACGATATCCATGTTCGTCAGCGCGACGCTGCTGTTCCTGGTCGAGCCGATGATGGCCAAGATGGCTCTGCCCTTGCTCGGCGGAAGCCCCGCCGTTTGGAACACCTGTCTGGTCTTTTTCCAGGCGGTATTGCTGGCCGGTTACTTATATGTCTACGCGGCCACAAAATGGCTTGGCCGCAGGACGCAGATTGCAATGCACCTCACGCTTGCGTTTACGGCCCTTGCCGTACTGCCGCTGCGTATCCCGGCGGGTTGGGAGCCCCCGTCCCAGAGC
>Ga0182013_10005463_pt1 | contig 14766 bp, 13 predicted proteins | sample 612S2MmetaG_FD_120487 | JGI IMG/M metagenome (GOLD analysis project Ga0182013, IMG submission 120487) | Permafrost microbial communities from Stordalen Mire, Sweden - 612S2M metaG | ecosystem: Environmental > Terrestrial > Soil > Wetlands > Permafrost | place: Sweden: Stordalen | collected... | reverse complement strand
GGCGGCGGCGGTGGGTTCGGTGGTGGCGGCGGTGGTGGTGGTGGCCGTGGCGGGGGCGGCGGCGGAGGGGGCGGGGGTGGGGGTGGCGGCGTGCGGGGTGGGGGCGGCGGCGGCGGCGGCGGAAGCGGTTCCAACACCGGGCGCAAGTACAACCTGTCGCTTGGACTCCAAGTGCTGAACCTGTTCAACGAGGTCCCCTACGCAACGCCGGTAAGCAGTCTGTCCAACTCTAACTTTGGCAAGGTCACTTCGATCGGCGGTGGCTTCGGCGGCTCGAATGCGGTGCGGCACATCACGCTGACGGCGAACTTCAACTTCTAAAGCAGTCCGCAGGAATCAAAATCAAATGGGGCGCAGCCAAAATCCGGTTGCGCCCTTTTGATTTGCGGCGCACACAAACTCCGCGATGCGTTGGAAGCCGTGCCTACTTTGCGGGTTTGACGCGGTCCTCCAGAAAGTCGCGGAAGGGCACGGGGGCAGATTCGGCAGGGGCGGGCGCGGTATCTCCGTTGACGCGCTGCTGCGCGGCCTGGGCCGGATGGGGTGCGACTGGTTCGGCGATAACGACGGTCTTGGCATTGAGGAACTCGCGCATGCCGGCGGCCGAGAGTTCGCGCCCATAGCCGGAGTGCTTGACGCCTCCGAAGGGCAGGCGCGGATCGCTGGCCACGGGCGCGTTGACGAAGACGGCGCCACATTGCAGCCCGGCGGCGAAGCGCCTCTGCTCGGAGGCGCTGCCGGTCCACACCGACGCGCCCAAGCCGAACGGAGTGTCATTGGCCACGGCGATGGCGTCTTCGATGTCGCGAACGCGGAAGAGCATTGCCACTGGCCCGAAGATCTCCTCGCGGTAGACGGCCGTGTCGCGCGGCACATCGGCGAGTACGGTCGGCTCGTAGTAGTTGCCCTTGCCTACCATGCGTTCTCCACCGGTGAGAAGGCGGCCACCGGCATGGATTGCGGCCTGCACCTGGGCGTCGAGTTCGTCGAGCTGCGCGGCGGTGGCGAGCGGGCCGATCTCGGTGTCCTCGAGGCCGGGGTCGCCGATCTTCATCGCGTCCATGGCGGCGACGAAGCGGGCCTCAAAGTCGTCGTAGATGGCGTCGGCAATGAGGAAGCGCTTGGCCGCAATGCAGGACTGACCACTGTTGACGCAGCGGGCGCGCGCGGCGGCGGCGACGGCGAGGTCAAGGTCCGCCGAGGGCATCACGATGAAGGGATCGCTGCCGCCAAGTTCGAGCACCGACTTCTTGACGAGCCAGCCTGCCTGGGCGGCGATGGCACGGCCGGCGGACTCGCTTCCGGTGAGGGTGACCGCGGCCACTCGCTGATCGGCGAGCACCATCTCCACCTGGCTGGCCTGGATCAGCAGCGTCTGGAAGACGCCGCGGGGAAAGCCTGCGCGGCGCACCAGCGCTTCAATGGCGAGGGCGCACTGGGGCACATTCGAGGCGTGCTTGAGCAGGCCGACGTTGCCCGCCATCAGCGCAGGCGCGAGGAAGCGGAAGACCTGCCAGAAGGGGAAGTTCCAGGGCATGACGGCGAGCACGATACCCAGCGGGTCCAGGCGCACATAGGCGTCGCTCGCGCCAATGTCGATCGGCTCCGGAGCGAGGATGCGGGCGGCGTGCTCGGCGTAGTAGCGGCAGACGATGACGCATTTGGCAATCTCGGCGCGCGACTGCGACACCGGCTTGCCCATCTCGGCGGTGATCGTCGCAGCCAGTTCGGCGCTCTCATCTTCCAGCAGGTTGGCGAGCTTGCGCATGCACAGCGCGCGATGGCTGAGCGGCACGTCGGCATAGCGAAGGAATGCGCTCTCGGCAACGCCGATCTTCTGCAGCAGCGCGTCGCCGGTGAGCGGGGTGAAGCTGCGCAGCAGGATGCCGTTGGCCGGATTGACGGATTGAATGGGCATACGACTCTACTCCGAGGCCAGCTTACCAAGAGTGGAGGCAAGCACGCGCGTGCCCAGTGCGATGTCGGCGGGCGCGGCATACTCGTCTGGCCGGTGGCTGACACCCGCGCGGCAGGGGATGAAGATCATGGCGATGGGCGCAATGCGCGCCATGAACAGCGAGTCGTGGTAGGCGCGGCTGACCATGTGTTTGGGTTGAACGCCATAGCCGCGGCACACTTCGTCGAGGACTTCGACGATGTGGGGCGAGCAGATGGCAGGGTCGTCGGCGTTGACCAGCGACTCAGCGATGCGGACCTCGCGGCGGACGCGAATGGCTTCCACATCGCGGCGCACGGCTTGCATCACGCGCTCGCGACGCGCAGGGTCGGTGTCGCGGATGTCGAGCTGCAGGGTGACGCGGCTGGGGACGCTGTTGACCGCGCCGGGGTACACGTCGCAGGTGCCCACGGTGGCGACGGTGTCGACGGCGCCGGTGGCAAGGGTATGCTTTTCGATGGACAGGATGAGCTCGGCGGCGGCGCACAGGGCGTCGCGGCGGTCGGGCATCAGCAGCGCGCCGGCATGGCCGCCAATACCTTCGATGGTGAAGCGATAGCTGGCGGGCGCGGCGATGGCGGTGACAATGCCGATGGGCAGGCCTTCGCGCTCCAGCAGCGGCCCCTGCTCAATGTGCAGTTCGACCCACGCATGGTAATGGCCCTGGGGCAGGCGCACGCTGGGGAGCGTGCCGGCGAAGCCTGCGGCGGCGCGGACCTGGGCCAGCGTCTCATCCTCGGCGCCACGCTGCGCACCGTGAAATGCATCGGCTTTTCCGGGATCGAGGGTGCCCGAGAGCAGACGGCTGCCCAGGCAACCGATGCCGAAGCGGGTGGGCTCCTCTGAGGTGAAGAGCACGAGCTCGATCGAACGACGTGGGCGCAGGCCGCTGCGTTTGAGCGCGCGAATGGCCTCCAGGCCGCCCAGCACGCCGACTGTGCCGTCGTACATTCCGGCGTGGGGGATGGCGTCGATGTGCGAGCCGGTGGCGACGGCGGGCAGATCAGACTCAGCGCCGACCCAGCGAAAGAAGGTGTTGCCCACAGCATCTTCGCGGATGGCGAGGCCCTCGGCTTCGGCGAGCCGCTTGAGCCACGCGCGCGCGCGCAGATCGTCGGGCGTGAAGACGACGCGGGTGACGGCGGTGCCCGCGGTCGAGGGCTCGGCGGAGGTGAAGCCGGCAAGCGTTTGCAGTTCGCTGATCAGGCGCGTTGCATCGACTGCAATCGCGCGGGACTCGGCTCCGGCCGGCGGATTCTGTGGCTCAGGCTGCACGGTGGATCCTCCCTCCGGTTGCGAAATAATTGCGCGATATGGGCAAAAACGGGCGATCCAAGCTGCGGATGCGACTATAACGGATGCCGGTTCCAATCTTTATAGATGAGGTATTTGGCGGGCTGTTTGCCCAGCGCGCCGAACCACTGCGGGCAGAAGGGCGCCATCCAGATAAAATCTCCCGCGGTGACCGGGTACCACGCGTCGCCGAGGCGATAGATGCCGCCGCCTTCCAGCATCAGCAGGCCGTGCTCCATGACGTGGACCTCGACCATGCTGAGCGACGCGCCGGGCTGGTAGGTCATAGTGTTGACGGCGAAGTCGAAGGGTGGCTGATCGGGCAGCAGAGCGCGTACCTGCAAATCTACATCGTCCAGCAGCGCGGTGGAGGGGACACTGGCCTCGCTGCCGACGAACAGGCCGGGCGCGGGAACGTCCTTAAGCGGCCGGTAGATTTTTTCAATGACGGCGAGACGCGTGGCCGGCTGCGCAGTCAACGAGTGGGCGAGGTCCGCCGGGATGTAGGCATAGCCGCCGGGTGAGAGCGACTGGGAGCTGCCGCCGGCGAAGAGATCGACCGCGCCACTGAGCACGTAGACGAAGCGCTGGGCGAATGTAGTACCAAGCGATCCGCCGGGATCGAGCTCCGCGGTGTATTGGGTGAAGGCCGCACCGGCCGCGGGCGAGATGTGGACTACGGCCACGCCGCCACGCATCCCGGGCAGCGGCGTGCGCACGAAGGTGTCGGGCGTGTGAAGGAGGTGGTCGCGCTGGTTGGCGCTGCGGGAGTGGCCGAGATTATGCATGGGAGTCTTCACGCTCCGGTTGCGGCGGGCGGGCGGCGATTCGTTCGAGCATCGAGCATCGTTCTATCATCGCGCAAGCTCCGCAGGAACTCCAATCCGGTGGCCAGAGCGACCTCGACGTCCTCGGGCAGGACGGTCTCGCCGGGGTGGTGACTGAGGCCGCCGGGACTGCGCAGGAAGAGCATGGCGGAGGGCACACGGCGGGCAACGATCATGGCATCGTGGCCAGCGCCGCTGGTGATGACGCGGGCGGCATGGCCGGTACCGCGGGCGGCCGCATCCGCCAGCAGCGCGGTCAGCGCGGGGTCCATGGGGACGGCGCCCTGGTCGAGCGCAGTGGTGTGGGCGACGGTGACGCCGCGCGCTGCTCCGGCGGCGTGAGCGGAATCGAGATAGTGATGGAGGGCGGCGTGACGCACGGCATCCTGTGCGTGGCGGACGTCGAGCGTGGCGATGAACTCGCCGGCGATGACGTTGCTTGCGCCGGCGCCGGTCTCCAGCTTGCCCACGGTCGCGACCAGGCCGGAGCACTCGTTCGCGTAGCGTTCCACCTCAACCACCCACTGCGCGGCAGCGGCCAGCGCATCGCGCCGCAACGGGCCCATGGGCGTCGCGCCCGCATGGCTGGCCTGGCCAGTGAAGACGAGCTGCATGCGGGTCTGACCGGCGATGGCGTCGACCACGCCGAGCGAGTGCCCCCCACTTTCCAGCACCGGCCCCTGCTCAATGTGGAACTCGATGTATCCGAACGCCGACCGGTCGACGACTGCGGCGGGCAGCTCCGCGGGGTCGAGGCCGAACTGGCGGATCGCATCGATCACGCTGACGCCGCTGCGGTCGGTGCGCGCGAGGGTCGCGGCATCCAACTCGCCGACCAGCGCAAGGCTGCCCAGAAATGGCTTGGAGAAGCGCACGCCTTCCTCCTCAGAGAAGCCGATGACCTCGATGGCGAAAGGTAGCTGCAGGCCGGCGGCCGATGTTGCGCGAGCATGTTGTGCAATTTCCTCGACCAACGCCACGCCGAGCACCACACCGAGTACGCCGTCGAACGCTCCCGCATTGGCGATGGTGTCCAGATGCGAGCCGATAAGGAGCCGAGGCGCATTGGGATCAGATGCGATCAGGACTCCGCGCAGATTGCCGGCGGTGTCGACGCGCACCTGCATGCCGGCGGCCTGCATCCAGCCGCCCAGCAGCGTGTGGACGCGGCGCATGGAGGGCGCGAGGAAGGTGCGCGTGGTCTGGCCCTCGACCTCAGTGCAAAGCGCCAGCTCACGGCAGCGGGCGATGATCTGCTGCGCCCGTCGCGCAGTGGGACGGCCCGCCATCTGCTGGCTGGATGCACTCAAGCCTTGCGCCTCACGCGTGCCTCGATGTGGCCGGCGGGCTCGTCGGTGGGCACGAAGATCTCATTCGGGTTGTCCTGGCCGAAGCGCGCGAGATCGACCAGCAGGCAGTGCTTGTTGGGCATGACGAGATCGATCTGGTCGACTTGGGAGACGCGCTCGAGCGCGCTCCTGCCCATTGCGTAGAGCGTCTCCTGCACCGACTTGCTCTTGTGTTCGGCAAAGGTTTTCAGCATGGCTTCGCGCAGCGCGGCGCGGGTCGCGTCGAAGTCGAGCATGGCCGTCGTATAGCGCCACTCGGCGGTGACGGCGGTGCAAAAGAGCCGGTCGCTGGTGGGCTGGAGCGTGGTCAGCTCGTCCTTGATATAGCCCTCGAAGCCGGAGTCCGCCGTCTTCATAACGACCAGATTCTTGAAGCCAGAAGAGATGTGGAATGCGCCGTCTTTCGCGCGCGAGACGCTGGTCGTCTGCAACTCGCCGGAGCCGCGCATGAAGCTGGTGGGATGAGGCTTGCCGTCCACGGTAAGACGCTTCCATATGGCGGCTTCAATGGCGACCGAAGCGGATGACACCTGCGGATTCCGGCCGAGCAGAAAGTCGATCAGGTCCTTCGCGTAGTGCTCCATCGAGGTCGCTGAGGAGTTGCGCGCCACCGAGTAGACGGTGTTCTTCATGGTGTCGGTGGGCAGGATCTTGCTGTTATCGCCGTCGTAGTGCGCGGAGTCGAAGTCGCCGGTCAGCAGCACCTGCACGGTCCACTCGCGCAGGTCGTTTCCTTGTGGACTGCGCGTGACTTTCATCAGGCGGACGCGGGATTTTCCGTAGCGATTTTCAGCGAGCTCGATCATTCGTTCTCTTTCCGGTTACAAGATTCCGGACCCTCAACTCCCACGGTAAGTTGTGTAACCATTTGCGGTCAGTAATAAGGGAATATGGTAGTGCTGCTCGGAGTCGCGCACCGCGAAGGCGATCTCCACGTACGGGTAGAGGCCGGCGAGATGTTGCGACGCGTAGTAGGAGGCGGTCTCGAACCGAATGCGATAGAGGCCGGCTTCGAGCGCCGTACCCTCGGGCAGAAGCTGGCAGCAGCGGCCATCCGCATCGGTCTGGTTCTTCGAGAGCTGCAGCCATTGCTGGTCACGCAGGAACGACAGAGCGACCGGGACCTCGGCGGCGGGACGGCCTAACGCGGTATCGAGGATGTGGGTAGAGATGCCCATTGCTATTCAACTCCCAGCCATCGACGGAGGCGAAGCTGCGTGATCTGGCGCTGCTGTTCGGCGGCTTCGAGCAACTCATCGGCTGTAGTGTTGCCGATGCGCCGGTCGAGCAGGGCGAGAATTTCGGCTGCGCTCTTGCCTGCGGCACACACGATAAAGATGCGTCCGAATCTCTCTTCATACTGCCGGTTTCGCTCGGCGAGGGCAAGCCTGACGTCAGCATCCGGTGCAATCCCCGACATCGCGGTGCGCTGCTCGGCCGACGACCAGGAGAGTGATTGCGACGTCGCAGAGCGGGCGTATTGCTGGCCGATGCAGGGATGGCTCTCAAAGGCCTCGCGCCAGTCGCGCACCGCCAGGCCTGCCCATACCCAGTCGGACTCCTCGAACAACTGATCTGGCGTGAAGAATGGCCTGCGGCAGGCCAGCTCACTTGCCCACGCACGCGAGCCGCAACAGGGAAGGACCTCCAGCGCCGCGGCCTCCGCGTCGAGCGAGTTCCAGCGGGCGAGGATTGCATCCGAGTTCGAAGATGGATCAGGCGCGATGGAAATATCTGGACTCCTCTCCTTGCGATTCAGTACCCGTTGGCCAGCAGGGCCTCGACGGTAAGTTCGCGACGGGTTGATTCCGCACGCTGCCGGCTCTCCGCATACTTGCCCATCACGTCCACCTCGATGTTCAAGGACAATCCAGGCGTGAGCGTGTGCAGGTTAGTGGCGGAATAGGTGTGGGGCAGAATCGCAATCCAGATCTCGTTGCCCGCGATGCCGGCGATGGTCAGGCTGATGCCTTCCACAGAGATTGACCCCTTCTCCACAACGTAGCGGGTGAGCGCCTGGGGCAGGCGCAGACGCAGCACCCAATCCGTGGGCAATCCCGCAGCGTCGGCCTGCGGCGATACGGGATCGAGCGCAAGCAGCGCGGCGGTGCCATCCACGTGGCCCTGCACAACGTGCCCGCCCAGCGGCGAACCGGCCGGCGTGGGCAGTTCGAGATTCACCAGCGAGCCGGGGCCAAGCCGGGAGAGGGTAGTGCGCGCGATGGTCTCCGCCGCCAGGTCCGCGGAGAAGCGCGGAGGCGAGGCGTTGGGCTCGATCTGCAGCGCGGTGAGGCAGACCCCGCTGACGGCGATGCTGTCGCCGGTGCGCAGGCGGCCGGCAACCGAGGGAGCGGCGATGGTCAGGCGCGCCGCGCCGGCGGTGGGGGTAAAGGCGATGACCTCGCCGGTAGTCTCGATGAGTCCCGTGAACATGCCTCTAGCCTAGCTCATCCCCAAGCCCATCCCAAGGATCGCGGAGAACGCCGCTGACGCAAGTGTCCGGACCGAATGCCTTGCGCGACACCGAACTCAGCGATGGTTCGAGCGTGGAGGGTGGGCCAAACGCAGCGGCAAATGGAATGGCGTGCTCGCCCAGCGTGACATCGGAATCGGAGTGGAAGAGCACGACCTTGTCCACCAGATTCTGCGTGAGGAAGGCCCCGTTCAGCTCCGAGCCACACTCCAACAGAAGGCTAAGGATCTGCCCCTCGCCCAGCAAATCCAAAACCGCGCCGAGGTCCAGGCGGTCGGATTGGCGGCCGGATTGGCCTGCGATGCATTCGACCTCGACACCAACGGCTCGAAGCGCGGCAGCGCGGGCAGGCGAGGCCTCCGCAGCGCAGAGCAGCAGAAGATCGTCGTGAGCGGAGCGCACAAGTTGCGAATCGAGCGGGGTTCGGAGCTGCGAGTCGAGTACTACGCGAAGCAGCGGCCGCCGGCGCGGCAGGGCGGTACGGTCGGTGAGGGCGGGATCGTCCGCCAGCATGGTGCCGATGCCGGTGAGTACCGCGTCCGCGGCGTGCCTCATGCGCTGGACTTCGGCACGGGATTGGGGGCCAGTGAGCCAGTGCGGCTGCCGGCCCGTCCGCGCGGAGTTGGGCGGAGCCAGCTTGCCATCGGCGGAGAGCGCGGCCTTCAGCGTGACCAACGGCCTGCCGGTGCGGATGAACTTGGCGAAGGCGTCGTTGAGCCGGCGCGCCTCGTGCTGCAGCAGGCCCACGGCAACTTCGATGCCAGCGGCCCGAAGCCGGGCAATTCCCTGCCCGCTGACGCGCGGATTGGGATCGACCATGGCCACGACAACGCGCCGCACGCCGGCGGCGATCAACGCATCGGCGCAAGGCCCGGTGCGGCCATGGTGACTGCATGGTTCCAGCGTGACGTACGCAGTGGCACCGCGAGTCCGCGCGCCTGCCTGCTTGAGGGCAACGATCTCGGCGTGGTCGAACTGGTCGTAGAGATGCGCACCCTGGCCGACGATCTCGCCGTCGCGCACCAGCACGCAGCCGACCTGGGGATTGGGCGAAGCCAGCCCGACGGTCGCCTGCGCCAGATCGAGCGCGCGCCACATCTGGGTCTCGTCACCCGGATGAATCGCCATAAAGAATGACCTCAGCGGCTAAAGCCGGATTGCAGATGTGCCACTTACGGCACGGATAAATCCGTGCCCTTAACGAAAGAGCGCCTTGTCATCAGATTCTGAAGCCCATTGCTTCTTAAAACTAACCGTCATTTCACCATGGAATCGACAAAGGCGGCGCTGTCGAAGGGCAGGATGTCTTCCATCTTCTCGCCCACGCCGACGTACTTGACGGGCAGGCCTAGTTCGGTAGCGATGGCGAGCACGATGCCTCCCTTGGCCGTGCCGTCGAGCTTGGTCAGCACGATCCCGGTGACCCGCGCCGCCTCGGTGAAGAGGCGAGCCTGCTGCAGGCCGTTCTGGCCGGTGGTCGCGTCCATCACCAGCAGGGTCTGGTGGGGCGCGCCGGGGACCAGCCGCTCGGCGGTGCGGCGCATCTTGTCCAGCTCCTTCATCAGGTCGGTCTTGGTATGGAGGCGGCCGGCGGTATCGACGATCAGAACATCGATCGCGCGCGCCTTGGCCGCGGTGCAGGCGTCGTAGAGCGCAGCCGATGGGTCGCCGCCGGTCTTGGTCTTGATGATGGGCACATCGGAGCGCGCGGCCCAGACCTCAAGCTGCTCGATTGCCGCGGCACGAAAGGTGTCCGCCGCGCAGAGCAGGACCGACCGGCCCTGATCGCGATAGAAGGCCGCCAGCTTGCCCGTGGTGGTGGTCTTGCCGGTGCCGTTGACACCCACCATCATGATGACTTCGGGCGCGGCGGCGGGTATCACGTCGGGGGTGGAGACCGCGTCGAGCACCTGCTTCAACTCGATCTTGAGCAGCCGCTTCAGCTCGTCGCCGCCCTCGATCCCCTGGCGCAGGCCGCGCTGGCGCAGATTCTCAATGATGGTGCGCGCGGTCGCGCCACCGATGTCCGCGGCCAGCAGCACCGTCTCCAACTCGGCGAGGGAGGTCTCGTCAATCTCGCGGGTGAGTGCCAGCACCGAGCCAATCGACTCCGAGAATGAGTCGCGGGTGCGGGCGACGGCCTGCTTCATGCGGTCGAAGAAGCCGCGCTTGGCTGGAGCCAGATCGGCTGCGGGAGTCGAATCGTTGGGGGGGGTCAGATCTTGGCGCGGTCCTTCCGCCTCAGAATCGGGCCTGCGCTTGCCAAAGAGAGAGAAAGCCATGCTGAGTCTAGTCTACCAACCGCGCCGGGCTCGCAGTGTCAGCCTGCGTTATTCGTCGCGGCCAGGCCTGGTCATCAATTCGCGGATCGCGTCTTTTGGACTCTTGCCGCGGTGTAATACGGCGTCCATCTGCTCGGTGATCGGCATCTCGACGCCGTAGCGCGCAGCCAGCCCCAGCGCCGCGGAGGTGCTGCGGACGCCCTCAGCGACCTTCCCCTCCAAGCCCTCCAGAATGTCGGCGAGCTGCCGCCCCTTGCCCAGTTCGGTGCCCACCGTGCGGTTGCGCGAGAGCGAGCCGGTGCAGGTCAGCACCAGGTCTCCGAGCCCGGACAACCCGGCCAGGGTCTGCCTGCGGCCGCCACAGGCTACGGCCAGCCGCGTGATCTCCGCGATGCCCCGGGTGATCAGCGCGGCGCCTGGGTTGTAGCCAAGGTCGAGGCCATGCACGACGCCGGCGGCCAGGGCGATCACGTTCTTCAGCGCCCCACCGAGCTCCACGCCGGCAACATCGTCGTTGGTATACAGGCGCAGGGTGGGCGAGCTGAACTCCCGCTGGACGATCTGCGCCACTCCCGGCACCGCGGACGCAGCGACGATGGCGGTGGGGGCCCCGGCGGCGACCTCAGCCGCGAAGGACGGCCCGCTGAGCACTCCACAGGCGTTATCGGTCAGCGAGGCGATGACCTGCGACATGCGCAGCAGGCTGGTCTCCTCCAGGCCCTTGGTGGCACTGACCACGATCTGGTCGCGGGTCAGCAGCGGCGCAACCTGGCTGAGGGTGCCGCGCAGGTGCTCGGACGGAGTGACGCATACCACCAGGTCCGCCTCACGGACCGCGGCCGGCAGCTCCGACGTCACCAGCACGTCGGCGGGTACGGTATAGCCGGGCAGGAACAGTAGATTCTCTCCGGTCTCCCTCATCTGCTCGGCGAGGTCCGGCAGAAACGACCACAGGGCGATCGAGTGACCGCCGCGCCGCGCCAACGAGATGGAAAGCGCTGTGCCCCATGCGCCCGCACCCAGAATCGCAATCCGGCTCATGCCTCCGCCTTTCGTTCCGACGACCCAGATGGAGGTCCAGGGCCGGATTTAGACCCGAAGCGGCTCTCGGTCCCCTTCAGCAGCCGCCGGATATTTGCGTGGTGTTTGGCGATGATCAACAGCGGAATGAAGAGGAAGCCAAAGATCACCATGGGTGTGCGCGATTGCACAAAATGGAAACCGAAGAGCGGAAACATCGCCGCCGCGACGATCGACGCCAGCGAAACGTAGCGGCTGAGTGCAAAGACCGCCAGAAAAACCAGGAAGGTTGCCAAGCCCGCAGGCCAGGTGAGCGCCAGGAAGATGCCCAGCGCGCAGGCCACGCCCTTGCCTCCGCGAAATCCCAGCCAGACGGGAAAGATGTGGCCCACCACGGCGGCGATCGCAGCCGCCACCTCCACGTCATAGATCGCCGGGACGCCGGCGGCGGTGGCTATCTGGCGGGCGATCATCACCCCGGCGTAGGCCTTGCCGGCGTCGAGCAGCAGCGTGGCCACGCCCAGCCCGGTTGACCCCGAGCGGGCCACATTGGTGGCGCCGATGTTGCCGCTTCCCTGCTGGCGGATGTCCTGCTTGCGGAAGATACGGACCAGCAGATAGCCGAAGGGGATCGACCCAAGCAGGTAGGCGACCGAGAGGGAGACGATCCAGGGATGGTTCAACGACGGATTCATGAGCGACGGACGTGCCTTCTTGCCACGACCTAGAGTCTACCAAGCCGGGAGATGGTTGCGCGCGGCCAGAGGAAATCTGCGGGATGCGAGCTATGTGCGCTCCAGCAGGCTGAGCCGGAGCTGCTCCAGCGCGTGCTGGCTGGCCCACAGGCGAATCCGTTCGCGGTCGCCGGTGAGGTTCAGTTCGACCACCTTGGTTTCGCTCTCGCCGGCGAAAGAAATCGCTACGTAGACCAGGCCGATCGGCTTGTCCGCGTCGGGTCCCGGCGCGCCCGGCCCTGGCCCGGCGATGCCGGTGATGGCCACCCCCACGGATGCGCCGGTGCGGCGGCGAATCCCCTCAGCGAGCGCGCGGGCGACCGGGCCGCTGACCGGCCCCTCGGTGCGAACCATCTGTTCGGGGACATCGGCGAAGATGGTCTTCAGCTTGTCCGCGTAGACCACCGCGCCGCCGAGGAAGTAGCGCGAGCTGCCCGGCACTGCCGTGAGCCTCTGCGCGAGGAGCCCGCCGGTGCAGCTCTCCGCCGCCGCCAGGGTCATGTAGCGCAGGCCGAGCATCAGCAACACAACCTCCTCCAGCGACTCGCCGTGCGAGGAGAAGACGGCCTCGCCCATCTCCTGCTCGATCTTTTCGGCCAGCTCGTCGACGCGTACCTGGGCCTCGGAGCCGCTGGGCTTGGCGCAGAGGAAGTGCAGCTGGATCTCGCCAGAGCCGGCCAGGATGGTGGTCTCGACGTCGGTGTACTGCTGGTAGATGGGCGCGGTGCGCGCATCGACCTGCGACTCGGGAATGAGGGCCATGCGCAGCAGCCGCTTGGCCAGATGGCGCTCGGGGAGGGTGGCCGCAAGGCGCGGGCGGCACTCGGCCTCGTACATGGCCTTCAGCTCGTTGGGCGGGCCGGGGAGCAGGATGACGATCTTGCGGTGACGCCCCACCACGGTGTCGATGTACTGGCCGGGCGCGCTGCCATTGGCGTTCTCCAGCACCTCGGCGCCGTCCAGACGGTCCGCCTGCTTGGCATTGTTGGGCGGCATGGCCATGCGGCGGGAGGCGAAGCGCTTGTACATGCCGGTCAGGATCTCGGCGTCCCGGCGCAGGCCGAGGTTGAGGGCGGCGGCGACGGCCTCGCGGGTGAGGTCGTCCTCGGTGGGGCCAAGGCCGCCGGAGAAGACGACAATGTCCGCGCGGGAGATGGCGATGCGCGCCGCGTTGGTCAGGTGGTCCAGGTTGTCGCCGACGATGGTCTTGAAGGCGACCGCAACGCCCAGCTCGTTGAGCCGCGCGGTGAGGTAGAGCGAGTTGGTGTCCTGCCGGAACGGCGTCAGCATCTCGGAGCCGGCGGCAATGATCTCAGCAATCATCTACTTAGTTCTACGCTGTCGGGCCCGGTTTGCTCTAGTCCTGACTCCGGTCACAGTCTCAATCTCGCCAAGCAGCCGGATTCGTGACGTGAACGGCGTTATGTGGAGTAATCCTGAGAATTGCGCGTAACCCAGGCTCAACGAGTGACAGGGCCTGTTATCTCGCCAGTCGAGATTTACCAGCGCTGGCGACTGGTCAACACGAGGCTACTTCCAGAGACCGAAGTTTGGCCCGGGAAGTAGCGTACCTCTCAGCTGGGCTACGAGCGAAAATAGCCACTTTGCTCCAGGTCAGTGAACAGGTTCGGGTGTGTGGGCTGCCAGCCCGTTCTCTCTCGTGTCAATGCGCTCGACACGGGATTATCCACGGTCACGAACGGTGCCAGGAAGCTGAACTGCTTTGACGCCTCTGCGGGCGGCTTGCCGACGACGGGCAGCTTGAGTTCCTCTCCGATGCGCTGCGCAATCTCTCGAAACGGAATACCTTGCTCCGCTACGGCGTGGTAGGCAGCACCGGCCTGCCCCTTTTCGAGCACCAGGCGAAAGAGATGCGCTGCATCCTTTTTGTGAACGGCTCCCCAGCGATTCATGCCGTCGCCGATGTACGTCGATTCACTCGACTTCCGTGCCGTTTTGATGAGCATCGGCACGAAGCCATTGCGATCGTTCTCACCATGCACGATGGGCGGCAGGCGCACGATGGAGGTGCGGACACCCTGAGATGCCAGCTTCTGCATGACTGTTTCTGTTGCGCCTCGCTGGGCTCCTGCCGAGCCAGGATCGGGCGCTTGGTCTTCCGTTGCAACTCTGCCTGCCTTCAATGCGAGCGTCGCAAAGGTGCCTACGAGTGGCCTGTCGGTCCCCCGCAGTGCGCTGCCCATGGTCTCCAACGCACGGCGATCTGCGTCCAGTGCAGCCTGAAGAAAGCGCCCCACGATGCCCGTGGGCAGCCCGCCCAGAAATACCTTGAGACGTGTTCCCAGTGGAATGTGTGAGATCTCATGATAGAAGGCCGTATGGATCACGCCATCCGCGTTGGCCGCCCCCTCGCGCAGGACTTCCAAACTTTCGATGTCGCCGCGCAGGCTCTTTGCCCCTGCATCGGCCAGCCTCTTCGCGGAGGCGTCGGAACGCGCAAGACCGGTTACCTGGTGCCCCGCAGCCACCAACTCGTTGACGGTTGCAAATCCGAGGAACCCTGTGGCTCCGGTAACAAACACTTCCATATGGTCTCCGTCCATTCTGAGGTGCGCACGTCGCGCCCTTCATACCAATAGATAAGAAAGACGGAATTAGAATTACACGCAGACGCCGAAGTTTTCCTCTGATCGTCCGGGAGACGCATTAACACCGCTTGAGATCACAGACTGTGATTTCAAACCAAGCATCTCATCCTAACCCGTCACACCAGCTTGCGGCCTTCGATGTCCAAGGCAACATGGTAGAGCGCGTCCTTGGTGGCGAGGGCGGCGCAGCCATCCTCGAGGAAGGCGAGGCCGACCAGATTG
>Ga0182013_10005460_pt1 | contig 14771 bp, 12 predicted proteins | sample 612S2MmetaG_FD_120487 | JGI IMG/M metagenome (GOLD analysis project Ga0182013, IMG submission 120487) | Permafrost microbial communities from Stordalen Mire, Sweden - 612S2M metaG | ecosystem: Environmental > Terrestrial > Soil > Wetlands > Permafrost | place: Sweden: Stordalen | collected... | reverse complement strand
GTGGAGCACCGACCCGGCGTTCGGCTCGGTCACCGGCAGTCATACCTTTGCCGCCAACGGCACCAAGGCCAATGCCTGGATCCTGAACACGATCAACGAACCCACCCTTAGCGGCGCGGGCCCCTTCTACTTCCGCACGACCGCTGCCTCGTCGGGAACCACGGCCGGCACGTACTACTCCTCGATCCAAGGTCCAATAACGATTGCCGCGCCGACGGGCGCCAATACGGTGAGCGGCTCGGTTAGCTTCTCTGAAACACCCAGCGGGCCTCTCTACGTGGGCTTCCTGAGCGATACCACGGGCGACTTTTACTCGGAGTACTTTCCCAACCCGGTGAGCGCGCAGGCGTATAGCATCCAGATGCCCTCCGACACCTACCAGTTCTTCGCCATTCTGGACCAGAACAACGACGGCCTGATCGATGCCGGCGACATCCAGGATGCCACGGACAATGGCAGTGGCAACAACGCTCCGACGGTGATCTCCGGACCCACGTCCAACCTGAACCTGACCTTGCCCAGCGCCAATGCGGCGGCGACGGTGACGACGCAGAACTACGAGTCGGTCTCGTCTGGCAGTGTCACCTATCAGAGCTATCTCCTCAGCTTTCAGGTGAACGGGGAAGTCAAAGTGCCGGTCGCGGTCGAGCTAGTCTCCGGTCCCAACCTGATCCATCCGGTCGACATCGCGATATGCGGCGGCGCGGGCAGCAGTTGCGGCCATGGGTTCCAGATCTACTTCCCGGTCTACGGCGACACCCCGAACGTCGGCGACAGCTACAGCTTCAGCGTGACCTACAGCGACACGACAACGGCTACCGTGACCGCCACAGTCAGTGCGGTGCTCAACGTCTTTCCCACCAACCTGTCGCCGCAGACCGGGACCAGCACCAGCACCACCCCGACGTTTAGTTGGAGCTACCCGGCCAACCCCGGCAACTACACGTACCAGTTCATCCTTTGCTGCTCGAGCAACAGCGATATCTGGGACATTCCCGGGAGCAACTCGAATGCGAATGGATTTACCAGCGCCCAAATACCGCTGGGGCAGATCCCCTGGAACACCGATCCGACCGGACAGGGGAGCTTGCCATCGGTCCCGAACCTGACCCTGGGGACGACTTACACCTGGTCGATCCAACTGCAGGATAGCAACGGCAACTCCGCCCAGACGCAGGTGCAGTACACCCCATAGCGAGTGAAACCCTCTGGCGTGGTATGCTTGTAGAGCGTTAGAGTGCCGTCCCGGCGGCAAAGGTGAAGCGCGCCGGTTGATCTGGCGACTCGAGCTTCTGCGGCGTCGGTTGTGGCCTGAAGTCCGCCACCTGAGCCTCTGCGATCCCAAGATTGGAGCGACATCATGGCAGCTAAATGCGACATTTGCGGCAAGGGGCCGCAGTTCGGCAACAACATCTCGCACGCGAACAACACCACCCGGCGGCGCTGGAATGTGAATCTGCGCCCGGTAAAGGCCACGGTGGCTGGAGCGAGCAAGCGCGTCCGCGTATGCACTAGCTGCATCAAGACGGGCAAAGTGGTTAAGGGCTAGCTATTAGCTGTTAGCTGGAAACAAGACAAACCCCCGGCTGCTGAGGCGGCCGGGGCTTTTTGTGTTGGCCTCCCACATCTCAAAATCGAGACCCTTCGGCGGGCTCAGGGCAGGTTGTGGGGCACCCGAGTGAGTGGCCGGACCGAATTATTATTTCTTTTCGAAGGCGAGCGAGGCGCTGTTGATGCAATAGCGCATGCCGGTGGGGCGGGGGCCGTCGGGGAAGACGTGGCCGAGGTGGGCGCCGCAGGTGGCGCAGGTGACTTCGACGCGGCGCATGCCGAGGGTCGAGTCCTCGTGGGCTTCGATGGCGTCGGCCGAGACGGGCAGCCAGAAGCTGGGCCAGCCGCTGCCCGACTCGAACTTTTTGTCGGAGGTGAAGAGCGGTGCGTTACAGGCTCCACAGTGGTAGATGCCGTCGTCGTGGTTGTCGACGAGGGTCCCGGTAAAGGGGCGCTCAGTTCCCTTCTGGCGCATGACGTGGAACTGCTCCGGGGTGAGCAGCTCGCGCCACTCGGCCTCGGTTTTGTGGACCTTTTGTTTGGGCGCGGCGGTTGAAGGTGTTGTGTCAGCCATGGCGAGGTCCTCTGTGGGATTCGATGCGGGGTTGTTGTTTTAGAGGCAGGACGCTAAGGGCGGATGGCGATCAGGTCGATCTCGACCAGCGCGTCCTTGGGCAGGCGCGCCACCTCGACGGTGGAACGCGCGGGGGGCACGACCCCTTCGGGCGCGAGGTAGCGGGCGTAGACCTCGTTCATGGCGGTGAAGTCGGCCATGTTCTTGAGGTAGACGGTGGTCTTGACCACGTGCTCCAGGTCGAGGCCAGCCTCTCCGAGCACGGCGGTGAGGTTGTCGAGGACGCGGGTGGTTTGCTCGCGAATGCCGACGGCGACCAGCGCTCCGGTCTCCGGATCGAGCGCGACCTGGCCCGAGGTGAAGACCATGTCGCCGACGCGCACCGCCTGCGAGTAAGGCCCGATCGCGGCGGGCGCAAGGGGGGTAGCGACCATCATTTTGTTCTGTGCCATAGGCTTCGATTGTCGCGCTTGGAGGGGTGTTGCGCAACCGGGGTGGCGTCAGGGGCGGGTGCGCAGGAGGAGCCACTGGTCGGTGAAGGGACCGTTGCTGCCGTAGGTGCTGGTGTAAGTGGGCTGCCATTCGCCGGATGCGATTTTCTGTTCGATGAGTTGATCGAGGGCGCGGTGAGGCAGGGGCTGGCCGTGGTTGAATATCTGTTCGTGCAGGGCAAGGTTGTAGGGCTGGCGCTGGTAGACGATCCACTTGGGCGGCGCGGATTGGAGCTCGGCGATGAGGGTCTGGATGGTCTGGCGGCTGGAGGTGTCGTAGAAGGTCTGGACGTATCCGTGCCAGGGCGGGACGGCGCAGAAGTAGTTGGGGTAGGAGTAGGGCAGGGAGAGCAGGCCCTGGCGGGCTGCGTCGGCTTGGACGGCATCGCAGATGGGCTGAATGAAGGCGATGCCTTCGCGCTCGAGGATCATGGGCCCGTAGCCGGGATGGCGGTACCACTGGCGGCCGGTGAACAGGGTGGCGACTTTGTAGCTGTGCCAGAGGAAGGGCGAGCGGTATTTGCAGGCGGCGCAGTCGAGGGCGAGCAGCGCGAGGAGGGCGAAGATGAAGGCGCGGGCCGGTTCGCGGCGGACTCGGACAGGAGAGGCGACGGGCAGCAGCAGGATGAGCATTGCGAGCGGGCCGTTGAGGCCGATGGGCGATCCTCCTGAGGACATGGAGCCGGAGGCGAGCTGGCCGAGCGGGATGAGCAGGAGGATTTCGCGTGGGTTCCAGGGGGGGGCGGCTGGAGCGAAGCGGTGAAGCAGGAAGCGAAGGACGATTGCCAGCGCCAGGGCGTAGGCGAGCAGGGCGCCGACAGCGGGAAAGACGATGGTGGGAACGGCGTCGACCAGGTTGTGGCCGAGCCAGGGGATGGGTAGAAGGATGAGGGCCGCACCGGCGGCGAGCTTGAGGAGGTTTGCTGGGCTGGCGGCGAGGAAGATTGGACGGACAAGGAAGACCCAGACGAGGGGCGCGCCGAGGAACCAGGCGAGGAGCAGGATGGCGTAGGGATTGGCGAGGAAGTGCAAAGCGTTCCGGGGGACTTGGAGGGGATAGGCGAGGACATTGCCGGCGCCCCCCTTGCTGCCAGCGGCTTGCAGGATGGAGTAGGTTGCCCAGTCGTGGAGGGAATCTCCGGTAAGGCGGACGATGAGCACGACGGTGAGCGCGGTTGAGGCCGAGAAGACGGCGAGCGAGGTGCGGCGTCGCGACTGCGCAAGGAACAAAATGGCGATTACGACGCCGACGAAGAGCGCCGCGCCATCGTTGAGCCGGGTCATCATGGAGAGGCCGGAGAGAATGCCAAGCGCGGTGGCGGCGAGAGCGCTATGCCGAGGCGGCGTGGCCCTGTCGAGCGTGAGCAGGATGACGAGCGAGTAGACCTCGAAGCAGTCGGCGAGGACGTGGTAGTCGTCGAAGCGGTAGGCCACGAAGTTGATCGACGCGAAGAAGGCGCAGGCCAGGACGATTGACTTTTGCCGGCTGGAGAAGCTGGAGGAGCGCGCCAGCAGCAGCAGGCCGATGCAGTAGGCCAACAGATGGAGGACGGCGGGAAGTTTTGAGACCAGCCAACCTTTGCCGAAGAGCGCGAGGAAGGAGGCTGTCTCCAGCACGAAGAGCGGCTGCAGGGCGAGGTGCATGCCGGAGTAGAGGCGCTGCCCGCCGCGAAAGAAGGTGGCGTACCAGAACCAGCCGCCATCTCCGGCGGTCTGGGTGTCGGCGATCATCGCCAGACCGAACAGAACGCAGAGGAGGAAGGTCAGAGACTGGGAGCGGTTTTCCCGGTTGAAGGCTTTGCGAAGATGTGTGGCTTGGTTCCGTGCCATGGTCGACTTTCATCCCCCAGAGCTTTAGCGCTCTTTTGATCCGGCGCAAAGCGCTAAAGCTATAATCGCAGTAAACATCAACAGGCACTTAGCAAACCAGGAGACCCGTTGCCCCCGATCTCTTCTTCCCCGGAACGAGCCGCTTCCGCTGCTCCGCGCGAAGAGAACAAGCTGTCGCGATTGGATGTGATTTCGCGGTGCAAGCGCGGCTATGTGAGGGATGAGAGCTATCCATACATCACGGTTTACCATCGGCGCGCGACCGAATCGGCAGTAGCGAGATGAGCTATATCTTCTGGACGCGCTGGACGTCGCGTACTCCCTGCACCCGCCGCATCTTGTCGACCAGGCGATTGAGGTGGCGGACGTCGACGGTCTCGATGACGAAGTCGATGACGGCGCCTCCGTCGGCGGTGGCGTTGGAGCTGGAGGCGCGGATGTTGGTGCCGTCGTCGGAGATGATGGCGGTGAACTCCTTCAACAGGCCGGCGCGATCGTCGCAGAGCACGGTGAGTTTGACGGGGTAGGTCTGGGGCTTGGGGGCACCGGCGGCGCCGGCATCGCCTGGCAGCGGCGCCCATTCGACCTGGATTCTGCGGTCCGACTCGTAGAGCAGATTCTGCACGTTGGGACAGCTTCTTGCGTGGACTGCGACGCCTTTGCCGCGGGTGACATAACCGATGATCTCTTCACCACGGATGGGGTTACAACAGCGTGCGCGGTAGACCAGCAGGTCGTCCTGGCCCTCCACCTGGAGCGAGTCCGATCCCTTGCCGAAGAAGACGCGCTTGACCGCATCCGACATCTGCCCGAGCGTGTTGCCGACGACGCCCTGGGCCGGCGGTTCCACGGCGATGGTCGAGCCCGGCTCCAGTTTGTTGAGCACCTGGCGCGCGGAGTACTTGCCGAAGCCGATGCCTGCCAGCAGCTCCGCGTGGGTTCCGAGACCATACTCGCTGGCGACTTTGTCGAAGTCGGCCTGGGAGTATTTGGAGAGCGCCATCTTATACTTGCGGGCCTCGCGGTCGAGCAGCTTGCCGCCAATCTCAATGGCGCGTTCGCGCTGGTGCTCGTTGATCCAGTGCTTGATTTTGTTGCGGGCGCGGGAGGATTTGGTGAAGCTGAGCCAATCGCGGCTGGGAGCGTGTCCGGTCTGGGTGGTGATTTCGACGATGTCGCCGTTGCGGAGTTTGGTGCGGAGCGGAACGATGCGGCCGTTGACCTTGGCGCCGATGGTGGTGTTGCCGACCTCGGTATGGATGGTGTAGGCGAAGTCGATGGGACTGGCGTCCTTGGGCAGGACCACGACCTTGCCCTTGGGGGTGAAGGTGTAGACCTCCTCGGGATACAGGTCGATCTTGAGGGTCGACATGAACTCGTTGGGGTCGGACATCTCGCGCTGCCATTCCATGAGCTGGCGGACCCAGGCGAGGCGGGCTTCGTCCTTGGCGGTGACATTGTCGCCGGCCTTGTACTTCCAGTGGGCGGCGATGCCTTCTTCGGCGATACGATGCATGTCCTCGGTGCGGATCTGCACTTCAAACTGATGGCCGCCGGGCGCGATGAGGGTGGTGTGGAGGCTCTTGTATCCGTTGGGCCGGGGCATGCTGATGAAGTCCTTGATGCGACCGGGGACGGGAGGCCACTTGGCGTGGAGCAGGCCGAGGATGGCCCAACAATCGTTTTCCGACTGGCAGATGACGCGGACGGCGAGCAGGTCGTAGACCTGGTCGACAGGGATCTTTTGCGAGGCGAGCTTCTGCTGGATGGAGTAGAGGCGCTTGATGCGCGCCTCGACGCGGCCCGGCTTGCCGTTCCGAGTGAGGATCTGCTGGATGTCGGTGACGATGGAGGCGAGAAAGGTCTCATTGGCGTCGCGGAGGTTTTCCACTTCGGTGGCGAGTTCCTGGTAGGCGAAGGGGTCGGTGTAGCGGAAGGCGAGGTCCTCAAGCTCGCCGCGCAGCTTGCCCATGCCAAGGCGATGCGCGAGCGGGGCGTATACGTCGAGCGTCTCGCGCGCGATCTTCTGCCGCTTCTCCGGCGGCAGATGCTCGAGAGTGCGCATATTGTGGAGGCGGTCGGCGAGTTTGATGATGACGACGCGGACGTCGGTGACCATGGCAAGGAGCATCTTGCGGATGTTCTCGGCCTGGTGGTCCTCGCGGTTGGCGAATTTGATCTTGTCCAGCTTGGTAACGCCCTCGACGATGTGCGCGACCTGCTCGCCAAAGAGCTTTTCGATCTCCGGGGAGGTGACGTCGGTATCTTCGACGGCGTCGTGGAGCAGGCCGGACGCGATGGCGGTGGAGTCCATCTTGAGCTCGGCCAGCACCAGCGCGACTTCCAGGGGATGCACGGCGTAAGGATCGCCCGAGGCGCGCTTCTGCCCATCATGCTGCTGCAGACAAAATGCCCAGGCCTGGCGGATGATCTCGAGGTCGTCGCCGGGCCGGTTCTCATGCACCTCGTGGAGCAGGCGGGCGAACTTGGCATCCACCTCCGTGACCACGGCCGGGCTGGACCCGGCGAGGTGCTCCGCGGAGCTCTCCCTGGGAGTTCCGGGCAGATCGGACGTGGCTGGAGTGATTGCCATACTCCATTATAGGAGGCGGGTCAAGACAGCATGGCTGTCTGCGGCAATCGAATGGATTTGTGAGCTCTAAGATGGGTGTAGAAGGAGCTATGCCGACCAACTGGAGACGCTGCGCTCGTCCAGCGACTCCGAGGCGCTGGGATACTTTTGCGGTTCGGAGGAGGGCGGGACCCCCAGGGTGGACGAGGCGCGGAGTTCGAGGTCCTGCCAGGTGCCGCGAATCGACACGACTTTGGCCATTTGCTCTTCCAGCATCTCGGTCGACTGCCTGGCCTGGGCCTCAACCAATTTTGCCCTCATCGTGGAGTAGAAGACGATAAGTTGCTGGGCAAGTTCTCCGCCGTCTTCGCGGTCGATCCAGTCCTCCAGATAGCCAATCACGAGCAAGGCGTGGTTGATCTCCTGGCACCGCTTCTGGATGTCGTTGCTGCGTTGGGCATCGAGTGCGCGGCGAAGATTGCCGGCAAGGGTGTCGTAGAGAGCGATCAACAGGCCGAAGCCGCTGGCGCCTTCCACGGCTGTCTTTCGGTAGGCGAGTTCCATCGGATTCATATCTTTTTTCTCCGGCCAAAGCAACCGCTGCGGCCTTCCGGAAATGTTGCGCCCGGTCTTCCTGTGCGGGCGAGCGACGGCGCGCGCTCCGCCAGGAGTTATAAGTTGAGCGATCTGCTCTGCGAAGCCGGCCTAGTGGCCGTTGGATGAGTTATTCAATCCAAGTTCCGTGTTGATCTGCTGCATCTCGGTGGGCAACTGTTGCAGCAGAATTTCAGCCTGGCTGTATTCGCTCTGCAACTGAGCCTTGAGTGGGGTGATGTAATTGGTTTCGAAGTTGCTGATGTCGGTCTGAAGGCCGGAGTATTCGGTGTTGAGGCTGGACAGATCCACGGTGAAGGCGCCGTCGGCCGGACTGATGAAGCTGGTCAGTGTCTGGTCCAGTGAGTTGGAAAAGCCATTCTGCGATGCGCCCTGGAAGAAGTTTTGAACGTCGGAGAAGTTGTTCTGGAGTGCGCTGGTGAGGGTCCCGCTATCCACGGTGAGGGTTCCGTCGTTCCCCACCGAGACGCCGAACGAAGACAGGTTGGGCATGGTGGTAGTTCCCGAGGCGGGTGTATAGGTGTAGTCCAACGCATCCTGAAGGGTGGTTTGCAGACTGCGCACATCGGAATCGGCGGCCAGCACGCCTTCGCCGTTGCCAGTATCGGTGTATTGGGTGTTGAGATCCTTGATGGCGGCGTTGTAATCGGTGACGAACTGGTTGATGGCGGTTGACGCGGAGGTAGTGTCGGGCGCGATGGCGAGATCGACGTTGGTTCCGGGGCTGGCGTTGAGCAGGTTGAGGGTGACGCCGGGCAGAGCGCCAGTGACGGTGTTGGAAGCGCTGGAAAGGTCGATGCCGTCGACGGTGAGAGAGGCATTGGCCCCCGTGACTGCCCGGGTGAAGGTGAGGCTCCCGCCGGTCGGCGCGGCGACGCTGAAGTTGGCGGCGCTGCCTGAGGTATTGCTGACGATCGCCAGGCGAGCGCCATTGGCGTCGGTGACGACGCTGGCGGTGACGCCGAGATTATCGCTATTGATGGTGCTGGCGACATCGGTCAGGGTGCTGGTCCCGGTGCCGGTGGAGATGGTCGTCGTATTGCCGGTTGCATCGGTGATGGTAAAGCTTCCGGCGGCCAGGGGAGTGGTGGCGCTGGCTACTGTATCGGAGGCCCACGAGGCGGTGGTGGCAAGGCTGGTAACCACCACGGTGTGATTTCCGACTGCGGCGCCCGACGCTGCGGATGCGGTGACCAGAGTGGAGTCGGAAGAGTTTACCGTCCTCGCGGACAAGGGGCCGGTGAAGCTGTTGAGCGACTGCATGTCGTTATCGAGGTTGGTGGCGTCGGTCTGGAGTTGGGTCAGGGCGGCGGCTTGGCTTTGCAGGGTGGATTCCTGGTTCTGCCATGCCGTCTCCGGAGCCCGGGCGGCGGTTACGGCTGCATTGACGGCGGAGGTGACGTCGATGCCCGCGGAGGATGCGCCGGTGGCCGCTTGCAGGATCTGGCTGAGGTCGATGCTCGAGGTGGGGGACGTCGAAGCCAGGAGCGAATTCAATGCGGAGACTGAGCTCATAACGTTTGCCTATTCCTTGCGCAGGCTGCGGTGCGTACTCGCGAACCCTGGGTGTTATCGATTTCAAGCGCGATATGATATCGGCATATTCGACTGCGATTTTCAGAGCGGCAAAGAAATAGGGGTGGCGCCGTGAGGCGTCACCCCTGGAAGCGAATCAAGAGGGTTACTGGAGCAGCTTGAGCACGGCCTGCTGCGCCTGGTTGGACTGCGAGAGGGCGGCCATGCCGGTCTGCTGCAGGACGTTGTACTGCGTCATCTTCGCAACCGTTTTGCCGATGTCAGCGTTCTGCACGTTGTTCTGGGCGCTGGTGAGGTTGGTGACCTGGGTGTTTTCCACGTTCTCATCCGCGGTCAGTTGGTTGACGGATGCGCCGATGGTGCCGCGAGTTGCGGAGACGGTGTCGATTGCAGCGGTGATGGCGTCCAGCGAGGCGGTGGCTTTCGCAACCGTGGTAAGATCGCCGGTCAATAGCAACGAAGCTGCCGAGAGCGCGCCGGTGGTGGTCGACGTGGTGGTGGTGCCGGCGCTGGTGCCGTCGCTGGTGAAGGTGGTAATGGGAGTTGCGCTGAAGACCGCGGTCCCGTTGAAGTTGGTGGTTGAGCCGATCTGGGTGATCTCAGACAGGATGGATTGATATTCGGTGTCCGCCGCGGTGGACTGGGCGGTGGTGAGCTGACCGTTGGAGGCTTCCGTCGCCAGGGTAACCGCGCGGTTGAGCAGGGAGGTGACCTGGGAGAGCGCGCCATCGGCGGTCTGGAGCAGGCCGACGCCGTTGGCTGCATTCTGGCTGGACTGGGTGAGTGCTGAGATACTTGCGCCCAAGCCGGCAGCGATCGAGAGCCCGGCGGCATCATCGGAGCCGGAGTTGATCTTCAGACCGGTGGACAACTGGAGGAGAGTGTTCTGCAAACTTGCTTGTGTGGACGAGAGCGCATTCTCCGCGCCCAACTGAGATACGCTGTTCAGGACACTTAGCATTTTTTTATTGCTCCTTGTATCGAATTCCGCCTGCTACCGAATGAGTCCGCGTACATTGTCAGAATCGGTACTTGGAGCAGGTGGTGGTTATTACAGGCAATCTATCGGTTAGTGGTTCTGGGGATTCTAGTGGTTTAGGAAAAATCCTTTTTATTCAAGAATCTTTCGTGTTAGAGGCAGTTGCGACCTTCGTGCCATGGAAGAAAAATGCGGGACAGCGGGATAGCGAGACAGCAAAAGCGCGCCATTCCCACATCACGACTATTGGGCGGCGGATGCGGGTGGGGTGGTGGCTGCCACCACCACAAGATCGACGCGGCGATTCATTCTTCGGCCTTCCGGGGTTGCATCGTCGGCGATGGGCCGGTATTGGCCATACCCTGCCACGGAGATCTTTCTTGGGTCGAAGCCGGCGTCGTCCACCAGGAGCTGCACCACAGCCATGGCGCGCGCGGTGGATAGCTCCCAGTTAGAGCGGAACTGGGCGTTATGGATGGGCTGATTGTCGGAATGGCCTTCGACGCGCAGATCCAACCCATGCTGGGTGAGGACCTGGGCGATGCGCTCAATCTTGGCCGCGGCCCCCGGCAGCAGAACAGCCTGCCCACTATTAAAGAAGCCGAGTTCTTTGAGGCTAATCACGAAGCCTTCGGGAGTAACCCGGGTGTCCACCTCGTGGTTCTTCAACTCCTGGCCGATGGCCGTTTGAAGCTGCTGGCGCAACTCGACGATGTTGACGCCCGCGGCGGCCGATGGGTCGCTCCCAGTATGCGGATGCAGCACCTGAGGCGTATAGCTGGAGGGGTCCGGCCGGAGATTCGGATAGGCGACTCCGCTGGTGCTTGCACCTCCGGAGAAGGCGCCCATCTGTTGAAAGCCAACGTGGATGGCCTGAGAAATCTTCTGAAGCGTTTGCTTGTCGCGATACGACGATGCAAAGAGCACGACAAAGAAGGCAAACAGCAGGGTGATGAAATCCGAGTAAGAGACCAGCCAGCGGTCGTGATGGACCGGCTCGTCGGCCGGCCTTCGTCTCCGGGTCCTCATCGCGCGGCAACTTTCTGCGGACCACGCTTGGCAGGCGTAGCCAGATAGCTGCCTAGTTGCAGCTCCAGGGAGCGTGGATTGACACCCTCGATGATGGAAAGGACGGCTTCGAGGGTCATCTCCTGGATGACCTGCCGCTCGCGCATGCGGATCCTGAGCTTTCCGGCCCAGGGCAGGAAGAGAAGGTTGGCCGAAGCGACACCATAGATGGTCGCGACGAACGCAACCGCGATGCCCTTGCCCACCTCATTAATATCCTGCAGGTGCTGCATGACCTGGATGAGGCCGAGCACTGCGCCGATGATGCCGATGGTCGGCGCGAAGCCGCCGGCGGCTTCAAACACTTTGGGAATTCGCTCCTCCTTTTCTCCCTGATAGTCGAGTTGCAGTTCCATCATCTTGCGCAGGTCCTTGGAGCTGACGCCGTCGACGGCCAGCATGAGACTCTCCCTGAGGAAGGGGTCCTGGATCTTGGCCAACTCGGCATCGAGGGAAAGGAGTCCTTCCTTGCGGGCCTTGTATGCGTAGCGCAATAGGTTCTGCACCAGGGCATCGGACTCGGGCTCGGAATCGAGAAAGACGTGCTTGAGCTGGGCGAGCGCCTGGAGGACGATGCGCAGGGGGAACTGCACCATGACTGCTCCCAGCGTGCCTCCAATGACGATGAGGGCCGCGGTAGGCTGCAACACCTGCGCCAGCTTGCCCCCATCCAGCACCAGGCCGATCCCAATTCCGGCTAGGGCGAGGGCGATACCGCCGATGGTGCTCTTATCTAGTGCGATCTTCATGACGTCCATTCATCGATGCGTGAGCAGGAAGCCGGGCTGAATCGCTGAGGGGTTGCGGCGCGCTCACATGGCAGACCCAGAGCATTTCCCTATTGCGTGGACCGGACGAAGCGTAGAGAGCCGTCTTTTCTGGAAAGAGACAGCGGTTGTGGTTGGGGTCTCGATCTAGACCTATAGGGAAAATGCTCTCGCCCTCCTCGGATTCCGGTCTCAACTCGTGCACAGTCAACTGGATGGTCACTATCGGCAGGTAGGGGTAAAACTTTCAGGTCATCGGCGCGCAGGCCAACTAGAAATTCCTGTTCTCCATGCCGATAGAAAGCGGACGATCCGGACGCGCGGCTACAGCCTGATGTGCGTCCGGCCGAACCGAATCCACCGTCCAGGCACGCGGTTACTGGAGAACGAGGCACATGTTTTCGATTATTGGAATTCTCATCGTTTTTGGCGCGGTGCTGGGCGGCTTCATGATGGAAAAGGGGCCGTTGCTGGTATTGCTGCAGCCCTCGGAGTTTCTGATCATCGCCGGCGCGGGGATCGGCACAATGCTGGCGGCGAACCCACCGCACGTGCTGAAGAAGATTGCCGCCGGCCTGACCCAGATCCTGGCCGGCTCGAAGTTCAACAAGCAGCGCTATCTGGATTCACTGAAGATGATGTTCACTCTCTTCAACAAGGCGCGCAAAGAGGGACTGGTGGGGATTGAAACCGATATCGAAGAGCCGGAGAAGAGCCCGCTGTTCTCAAAGTATCCCGCCTTCATGAAGGACCACCACATCCGCGACTTTGTGTGCGACACGATGCGGATGGCGATTACCGGAGGGGCGAGCACGTTCGACGTCGACCAGATGATGGAGCTGGACATGGACGTGCATCATGCCGGGGCGAGCCAGCCTGCTTCGGCGCTGACGACGATGGCCGATGCGTTGCCCGGCCTGGGTATCGTAGCCGCGGTGCTGGGGGTGGTGGTCACCATGAGTTCACTGGGTGGACCTCCCGAGGAGATTGGCCACAAGGTGGCGTGCGCGCTGGTGGGCACGTTTCTGGGCATCCTGCTTTGTTACGGGATGGTAGGGCCGCTGGCGTCAAACCTTTCCAAGCTGATCGACGACGAGCATGCCTACTATCATGTGCTGCGGGTGGTGATGCTGTCGTTCATCAAAGGCATGTCGCCGATGCTGGCGATCGAGATGGCGCGTCGAGCCATTCCGGAGCATCTGCGTCCCAGCTTCCAGGAAGTGGAGAAGACCTGCCGCCAGAAGGACGATTCCAGCGCAGCGGTCGCGGCGTAACGGACTGAGAGAGGATTGCCATCGTGCCTGATTCACAGCAAGTCATCATTATTAAGAAGCGGCCGGCAGGCCATGGAGGGCACCACGGGGGCGCGTGGAAGGTCGCTTACGCCGACTTTGTGACGGCGATGATGGCGCTGTTTATCGTCCTGTGGCTGATGAACGCCAGTAAACAGGTGCAGGAGGCGGTGGGCGGGTACTTCAAGGACCCGCGCGGCACCGCCAAGGTGGTGGGCACCAACAAGAATGGCGCCGGGGACTATGTGGCCATCAAGAAGGAGGACATGCAGAAGCTGAAAGAGGAGCTTCTGCAGTCCATTCACCATCTCGATCCGATGAACAAGCTGAAGGACCAGATCGAGATCACGATCACGCAGGAGGGATTGCGGATCGAGTTGATGGAATCGGCGAAGGGCACATTCTTCGAACTGGGCAGCCCGCAGCCGACTCCCGCGCTGACGGAGCTGCTACAGGTGCTGGCAGAGGAGCTGGGCAAGCTGCCGAACAAGATTTCGATCGAAGGACACACAGACTCGAAGCCCTTTTCGGGTGGGCGCGCGTACGACAACTGGGACCTGTCGTCGGAGCGGGCGAACGAGGCGCGGCGCCTGATGCAGGCCAAGGGGGTCCGGCCCGATCAGATATCGCAGGTGCGCGGCTTTGCCGACCAGCGCCTGCGCCTGCCGAAGCTACCGGAGGACCCGTCCAACCGGCGGATCTCGCTGATTGTGCAATATCTGGTCACCAATGACTCCGAAGTGGCCCCTCCCGATGCGTTGACGCGGCTGGGCATGGCGACACCTGCGGCGCAAGGTTCGACCCCGCCGAGTCCAGCAAAGTAGCGGGCGATTATCAAGTTAGCTCCGGCCAGACTCGGCGGCGGGTATGGTCATGTGCCTGGTGGTTTGGGGCAGCACCTTATGTCGGGCCTTCAGGCCCGGCCCATTCACGCCAGCCGGTGCGAATATAAGCAATGTAATAGCTTAGATACAGGGGGAAAGGGAGGGAGCCTACGCAACAAACATCGCGAAGCCACCGGCAACCGCCGCCGGACGACATAAAATAGCCCCATGTCTTTCGTTGCGGCAGTCGATCATCTGCACGCCCTCACCCAGGAGCTCGCACCCGATCCATCCGCGCCGCGCCGCAAGTTCGATCTCGCCCACATGCGCATCCTCGCCCGCGCCCTCGGCGACCCGCAACAGCAGTTTCCCTCAATCCTCATCGCCGGGACCAACGGCAAGGGCAGCACCGCCGCCACACTCGCCAGCATCCTCGCCGCCGCTGGGTTGCGCACTGGCCTCTATACCTCGCCGCACCTCTCGCGCGTCACCGAGCGTATCCGTATCTCGCAACCTGCAACTGACAACCTGCAACCTGCAACTCTCTCCGAGATTCCGGAAGAAGACTTCGCCCGCCTCTACTTCCGCGTCGACGAGACCGCCCAGCGCCTGGTCTCCGCCGGCCAGCTCCCCCACCACCCCAGCTTCTTTGAGTCCCTCACCGCACTCGCC
>Ga0182013_10005459_pt1 | contig 14772 bp, 14 predicted proteins | sample 612S2MmetaG_FD_120487 | JGI IMG/M metagenome (GOLD analysis project Ga0182013, IMG submission 120487) | Permafrost microbial communities from Stordalen Mire, Sweden - 612S2M metaG | ecosystem: Environmental > Terrestrial > Soil > Wetlands > Permafrost | place: Sweden: Stordalen | collected... | reverse complement strand
GCGGCCACCGCAGAACCTACATCGGTGCACTGCCGGGGCGGCTTGTCCGGGCGCTTCGCGATGCCAAGACGATGAACCCGGTGATCCTCCTCGATGAGGTCGACAAGGTTGGCGCCGACTGGCGCGGCGACCCGTCCGCAGCGCTGCTCGAGGTGCTGGACCCGGCGCAGAACCATTCGTTCCGCGACCACTACCTCGACGTCGAGCTGGACCTCAGCAAGGTGATGTTCATCGCGACGGCCAACGTCGCGGACACGATTCCGGGGCCGCTTCTCGACCGCATGGAGGTCATCAGCTTCGACGGCTACACGTCCGAGGAGAAGCTGGCGATCGCGAAGGGCTACCTGTGGCCGCGTCAGCGAGAGCGCAACGGACTGCGCGAGAACGAGGTCGAGATCTCCGATGACGTGCTGCGCCAGATCATCGGCGAGTACACGCGCGAGGCGGGTGTTCGCAGCCTCGAGCGCCAGCTCGGCACGGTGCTGCGCAAGACCGCGACCAAGATTGCGGCCGACGAGGTCACGGCAGCGGCCGAAGATGCCGCCGCTGCCTCCGACGGCGCCGAGGCAACCGAGAAACCCAAACGTCGGCGGCGTCGCAAGACGGTGAAGATCGACACCGACACGGTGCGCGAAGCGCTGGGCCGGCAGAAGTTCTTCCAGGAGTCGGCAGCGCGGACGGCGACGCCTGGAGTCGCGACCGGCCTTGCTGTGACCGGCACGGGCGGCGACGTGCTGTTCATTGAGGCGACCGCGATGCGGACCGGCGGCAAAGGCAACGCCTCGCTGGTGCTCACCGGACAGCTCGGCGACGTGATGAAGGAGTCGGCGCAGATCGCACTGTCGTACGTGCGAGCGCACGCCGAGGAGCTCGGCATCGACGAGCACGCCTTCGAGGGTCGTGAGTTCCATGTGCACATCCCGGCGGGCGCGATCCCCAAGGACGGCCCAAGCGCGGGTGTGACGATGGTCACCGCACTTGCCTCGTTGCTCACGGGACGCGCGGTCAAGCACACCGTCGGCATGACGGGAGAGGTGACGCTCCAGGGACGCGTGCTGCCGATCGGGGGCCTCAAGCAGAAGGCGCTTGCCGCGCACGCGGCCGGGCTGACCGACGTGATCCTGCCGGAGCGCAACCGCGGCGACCTCGACGAGATCCCGGACGAGGTCCGCGAGCAGATGAAGTTCCACCCAGTGATGACGGTCCGCGAGGTCCTCGACCTCGCGCTGGAGCCCGCCGTCGATGTCGCGCACGTCTAGACACTGCGAATCGGTGCCGATGGAGGTCCGCCGCGCGGCGGACCTCCTCGAGCGCCGATGGCAGATCTCGATCATCTACGCGGCAATGAATGGTGCGGAGCGCTTCAACGAGTTCTCGCAGGCGATCGAAGGGATCTCGCCGCGGATGCTCACCGAGCGTCTGCGTGACCTCGAGGACGCCGGCCTGCTGGAAAGGCGCGTGCTCCCGACTCGGCCCCCGAGTGTGGAATACCGCATCACCGCTCGCGGCCGCCGGCTCGAGCCGCTGATCATCGCGATGCGCGAATACGCCGCTTTCGGCGACTAGCTTCCCGCGGGGTCACCGACGAGCGCGCGGCGTACTCGGAAGCGATGCTCCGTCCGCGGGCGCTCAGCCGAGAACGAGCTCTGCCATCGTCCGAAGGGTCGCCGCGTCGCCGGAGACCAGAAGCGTCGTGACGATCGACTCGCGCCACGCCTCTAGGTCCTCGCGGATCTTCGCCGGCGGACCGATCAGCGACATCTGTTCAATCAGTTCGAGCGGGATCTTCGCCGCGGCCTCGTCCTTCTTGCCCTCGAGGTAGAGATCCGTGATCGCGTCGACCTCTGCCTCGTAACCCATTTTGATCGCGACGTTCGCGTGGAAGTTCTTGCCCTTCGCCCCCATGCCCCCGAAATAGAGCGCGTAGTAGTGGCGCAGCGCGTCGGCGGCCACCTCGACGTCATCTGAGATCACGACCGGGACAGTCGCCGCGACCTCGAAATCCGAGAAGCCGCGCCGCGCGCCCTCGCGCGCGAAGCCCTCTTCGAGCGAGCCGCTGTAGAGGTCCTGATGTTCGGGTGCGAAGAAGAGCGCCAGCCAGCCGTCACAAAGCTCCGCGCACAGCGCGATGTTCTTCGGCCCCTCGGCGCCGAGGTAGATCGGGATCTCCTCGCGCAGCGGGTGGATCGAACTCTTCAGAGGCTTGCCGAGGCCGGTGCCGTCCGGCAGTGGCAGCGGATAGTGCGGGCCGGGCGCCGTCACTGGGCCCTTGCGTGCCCAAATATCACGCAGGATCGCGATGTACTCGCGCGTCCTCGCGAGCGGCTTCTCGAACGGCATGCCGTACCAGCCCTCGACGACCTGCGGCCCCGATACGCCGAGCCCGAGGATGAAGCGGCCGCCCGAGAGATGGTCGAGGGTCAGGGCCGCCATCGCGGTTGCCGCCGGCTGGCGCGCGGACATCTGGACGATCGCGGTGCCGAGCTTGACGCGCTCGGTGCCCGCGCCCCACCATGCCAGCGGCGTCAGGCAGTCCGAGCCGTAGGCCTCGGCCGTCCAGATCGAGTCGAAGCCGAGACGCTCGGCCTCGGCGATCGATTCGGCGGCGCCGGGAGGCGGCCCGCCGGTCCAGTATCCGGTGTTCAGCCCGAGCTTGAGGTCTTTCGCCATCGCGCGCGCAGCCTACCCGCCGAGGAGCGCGAGCGTCAGCCCGTCGTGACCCTTGTCGCCGACGGTCTGGATCGTCGTCGCGCGCACGCGCGGCTCGGCGGCAAGCAGCTCGTGCAGACGACGCACACCGAGCACCGACGGATCGCTGCTGGCCTCGTCGGCGAGTCCGCCGCCGCGCACCGTGTTGTCGAAGATCAGCAGCGCGTCGGGGGCGGCGAGCGGCAGGCAGGCAAGGAAGTAGTCGCCCATCGGTGCCTTGTCGGCGTCGAAGAAGATCAGGTCGAACGGGCCTTGTCCCTCTGCGGCAAGGGCCGCGATGCCCTCGAGGGCGGGCGTCGTGCGAATCTCGACCAGCTCGCCGAGCCCTGCGGCGGCGACGCTCTGCCGCGCAACGTCGGCGTGGTGCTCGCTGAGCTCGAGCGAGAACAGCCGCCCGCCGCCCTCGAGTGCCCGCGCCAGGCAGATCGTGCTGTAGCCGCCGAGCGTGCCGAGCTCGAGGATCAGATGCGGTCTGCGCAGCCTTGCGAGGAGCTCGAGCAGGCGCCCCTGCGGCGCGCTAACTGCGATGTCGGGCAGCCCCGCGCGCGCCGCGGCCTGCGCCGCTTGCGCGAGTGCGGCGTCCTGCAGGGCAAAGACATCGCCGACGTAGCGATCGACCGCGAGCCACTCGGGCCGGGCGGGGGTGGCCATCAGCGCTCCCGCACCGTGATCAGCGCCACCGGCACGGCGAGCGCCGCGTCGCGGGTCAGGGTGGCGATCGTGCGCCCCGCCTGCACGGCCGGCCGCGGTGCCCCCAGACGCGGTCCGAGCAGCGCCACGGCGACGTCCATGTCGCGGACCGCGAATGCCATGCCCCACAGCTTCGCCGGGCGCTCGCGTCCCCGCTCGGCCACCACATCGTCGGGCTCCTGCACCACCTCGAGGATCGTCTCGCCGGTCCGGAAGAACGCTTGGCGTGGGGCGCCGGCGGGCGTCGGCTCCTCGCGGACCCGTCTCAGTTCGAGTCCTGCCTCCCCGAGCGCGGTGATCGTCCGGTCCAGGTCGGGCGAGAAGACCACGAGGTGGTCGAGGGCGAGGATTCCGTTGGGGTGCTCGCCGGCGTCCGGGCGGGTCGCCTGCGCGGCAGCTTCGAAGGGCAGACCGTCGCAGTCCCCTTCGCCCAGACCGTTGATCTGCACACCAATCAGGCCGCGGCGTCCGTCGGGCTGCTCGAAGACGAGCTCGGCCGCCCCGACTGCGCACCGCCCGTCGTCGAAGGCGAACCCGGCCTCGCGCCAGGTGTCGGGATCGTCGGCGATCGTGACCGTTGCCAGTGCGGGTACAGGGGCCTCATCCATGTCCCGCAAACGCTACCCCCTGCGCCGACTCATATGCTTGGAGGGTGATGCGGCTGCTGCGGGAGAAACCTTGGATGTTCGGTGTGCGGTACGTGCTGCCGATGGTCGTGATCGTCGTCGGCGTCGTGCTGATGCTCGGCGGCGGCGAAGACAACCTGCTCGGCGGCGCGGGGATCGTGTCCGCGGGCGCGGCGATCTATCTGGTCAACTTCCTGTTCCGGATCGGGGCGAGCGGTGACGACGAACGCCGGCGCGAGCAGCAGGCCCGCGAACACTTTGACCGCCACGGCCACTGGCCGGACCAGGCGCCCAAGCACCAGGACCGCTGAACGCCCTCACGGCATGTAGCCCGACAGCAGCCGCGAGAACTCCGGCGGCTGCAGGATGTTGCTAGCGCAGCGTGAGCGTGTAGCTCTTCCAGCCTCCCCCGGCGGCGCCGACGCGGTCGTAGACCCGCTGCGCACGCAGGTTCTCGTCGGCCGTCACCCAGTCGAGGCTGCGGGCGCCGGCTGCCCGGGCGAGGCGGGCGCAGTGGGCGATCAGCTCGTCCGCGAGCCCGGCGCCACGCGCGGCCGGGGTTACGAACAGGTCGTTCATCACGGCGATCCGTGCCGCGACCGTCGTCTCGAGCGTGAAGAAGACCGTCGCGAACCCGACCGCCGAGCCCTCGTCGTCGCGGGCGATCAGCTGGAATCCCTCGCGCTCGGGTTCGCGGAGCAGCGCGCGTGAGATGGCCAGCAGCGCGTCGTCGCTCGGGCTCGTTTCGTAGAAGTCGCAGTAGGCGCGCATCAGCGCAAGCAACTGCGCCAGATCGGTCTCGCCGGCGACGGCGATCGCGAAGCCCATCGTCAGCTCCCCGCAGTGGCGGGATCTTTCGGCGAGCCCGGCAGCGCGTGGATCGCGTCAAGCACTTCGCGCAGACCGCCCTGCGTGTGCGTGTCGAGCCGGTTGAGGATCTCCTCGGCGTCGCGGTAGGTTTTTTCCGCGCGCGCTTCGGCGGACAGGTTCTGTACGCGCTGGCCGACGATGATGATCGACAGCAGGACGAGCTGCAGGAACGTCTGGGCGACCCAGGCGACGAGGATGATCAAGCCCTGGTTCTTGAAGAAGTGAGGGACGTCGCTCGCCGGAACGACGCCCGCGGTGACGAGCACCTCAGGGAGACTGATGAAGGCGATCAGCCCGAAGACGTAGGCGCAGGCCATCGTCCCGACTCCGTTCGTGATCAGTACCGCGAACTTCGCGTTAAAGCCCTCGACGTCCTTGACAGCACCGCGAATCGCCTTCGGCCTGAAGTTCGCCGCGCTGTTGAACATCGAGTGAGTGACCGCGTTCTGCGGCGGTTGCTGCTCGCTCACCATCCACCTCCTACGTCGATTAACCGGCGAAGGAGAGGCTACGGTCCGCGCGGGCGGCGCCGTTCCCGGCGGCCCTGCGGCCGCCGGGTCGGTACAGGCTCTCAGGCGGTCGCGAGTGCGGCTTCGTCGCTGTAGCTCTCGCCGGCCTCGGCCTTGGCGACGAGCGATGCGGGCGGCTCAAAGCGCTCGCCATAACGAGCGGCGAGCTCACGCGCCCGCTCGACGAAGCCGGCCAAGCCGCCTTCGTAGCCGTTGACGTACTGCAGTACCCCTCCGGTCCAGCCGGGGAAGCCGATGCCGAGGATCGAGCCGATGTTCGCGTCGGCGACCGACTCGATGACGCCCTCGTCCATGCAGCGCACGGTCTCGATCGACTCGATGAACAGCATCCGCTCCTCGAGGTCCTTGAGGTTCAGCTGCGAGGGATCCTCGACCTGCGGGAATGCTTCGCGCAGTCCTGGCCAGAGTCCGACGCGCTTGCCGTCCTGGTACTCGTAGAACCCCTTGCCCGCAAGACGCCCGCCGCGTTCGTACTCGTCGAGCATCCGGTCGACGACTTCGTCGGCGGCGTGGACCGGCGGCGTGCCGCCCGCGGCGGTGACCGCGTCGTGCGCGGCCTTGCGGATGCGGCGCATCAGGTTGAGGTTCAGCTCGTCCGAGAGCTGCAGGACCGGCGCCGGGTAGCCGGCCTGCGAGGAGGCCTGCTCGATCGACGTCGCGGGCACGCCCTCGGTCAGCATCGACATGCCCTCGTTGATGAACGTTCCGATCACACGGCTCGTGAAGAAGCCGCGGCTGTCGTTGACGACGATCGGGGTCTTCTTGATCTTGCGCGCGAGGTCGAGCGCCCAGTAGAGCGTCTTGTCGTTGGTCTTCTCGCCCTTGATGATCTCCAGCAGCGGCATCTTGTCGACGGGGCTGAAGAAATGCAGGCCGATGAAGTCATCGGGCCGCGAGACGTTCTCCGCGAGGTCGGTGATCGGCAGCGTCGAGGTGTTCGAGCCGAGCAATGCGTCGGGCGCGAGGTGGGGCTCGATCTCCGCGAAGACCTGCTGCTTGACGCCCGGGTCCTCGAAGACCGCCTCGATGACGAGTTCGGCGCCCGCGGCGTCCTGCGCCTTGTCGGTCGCGTGAATCAGGGCGAGCAGGGCGTCTGCCTTCTCCTGCGTCGTACGACCGCGCTCGACTGCCTTTGCGAGCAGCTTCTCCGAGTAGGCCTTGCCCTTTTCGGCGGCCTCGAGCGAGACATCCTTGAGCACGACCTCGATTCCTGCTTTCGCGCAGACGTAGGAGATCGCGGCGCCCATCATCCCGGCGCCGAGCACGACCATCTTCTTGGGGTCGAAGGTCTCGATCCCCTCGGGCCGCTCGCGGTCACCTCCGGCGCGCTGCAGGTCGAAGAAGAACGCCTGGATCATGTTCTTCGCGACCTGGCCGGTGGCGAGGTCGACGAAATAGCGGCCCTCGATCTCGATCGCGCTGTCGAAGTCGACCTGCGCGCCCTCGACCGCGGCGGACATGATGTGGTGCGGCGCCGGGTAGTTCGCGCCCTTGAGCTGCTTGCGCAGGTTCGCGGGGAAGGCAGGCAGGTTCTGCGCGAGCTTCGGGTTCGAAGGCGTGCCGCCCGGAATCTTGTAGCCCTTCTCGTCCCACGGCTGTTTCGCCTCGGGGTTCTCGGCGATCCACTTCTTGGCGGCCGGGATCAGGTCCTCGCGCGTCGCGACGATCTCGTCGACGATGCCGAGCTCCTTGGCCTTCGCGGGCCGGTGGCGCTGGGCCTGCAGCAGCAGCTGCATCAGCGCTTCGACGATCCCGAGCATGCGCACGGTCCGCACGACGCCGCCGGCGCCGGGGAGCAGGCCGAGCTGGACCTCGGGGAAGCCGAGCTGCACCGAGGCGTCGTCGAGCGCTACGCGGTGGTGCGTCGCGAGACAGATCTCGAGCCCCCCGCCGAGCGCGGCGCCGTTGATCGCCGCGACGACCGGCACGCCGAGCGTCTCGAGCCGGCGCAGCTGATGCTTGACGTGGCGGATGCCCTCCGCGAACTCGCCCGCCTGCTCCGGCGTCACGGCACGCAGGTCGTGCAGGTCGCCGCCGGCGAAGAACGTCTTCTTGCCGGAGGTGATCACAACGCCCTTGATCGAGCCCTTCTCGGCCTCGAGCCGGTCGATCGTCGCGCCCATCGACGCGATGTAGTCGGCGTTCATCGTGTTCGCCGACTGGTTGGGGTCGTCGAGGGTCAGGATCACGACTCCGTCGTCGTCCTGCTCCCACCGAATCGTGCTCGTCTCGCTCATGTTCCCGTTCCTGTTAGAGGTTTTCCGTGGCGACCGGCGGCGCTAGATGCGCTCGACGACGGTCGCGATGCCCATGCCCCCGCCGACGCAGAGCGTCGCGAGGCCGTACCGGCCGCCCGTGCGGTGCAGCTCGTCGATAAGCGTGCCGAGGATCATTCCCCCGGTCGCGCCGAGCGGGTGGCCCATCGCGATCGCGCCGCCGTTGACGTTGACCTTGTCGAGGTCGAGCCCCATGTCGCGCACGAAGCGCAGGACGACCGCGGCGAAGGCCTCGTTGATCTCGACGAGGTCGAGATCGTCGACCGTCAGGCCGGCCTTCTCGAGAGCCTTGCGGCTCGCGGGCGCCGGGCCGGTGAGCATGATCGTCGGGTCGGCGCCGGAGAGCGCCGTCGCGAGGATCCGGGCGCGTGGCTTGAGGCCGAGCTCGTCGCCGACGCGCTCGTTGCCGATCGTCAGCAGCGAGGCGCCATCGACGATGCCCGACGAGTTGCCGGGGGTGTGGACGTGGCCGATCTTCTCGACCCAGTGGTAGCGCTGCAGCGCAACGGCGTCGAAGCCGCCCATCTCGCCGATCGCCTCGAAGGACGGTTTGAGGCCGCCGAGCGACTCCACCGTCGTGCCGCGGCGGATGTGCTCGTCCTGTTCGAGCAGGACGTTTTCGTTGATGTCGAGCACCGGTACGACGGACTCCTTGAAGCGCCCTTCGTCCCAGGCCTTGGCGGCCAGTTCCTGAGAGCGCGTTGCGTAGGCGTCGACGTCTTCGCGCGAGAAGCCCTCGACGGTCGCAATCAGGTCGGCACTGACGCCCTGCGGGATGAAGTAGGTGTCGTAGTTGGTCTCGGGGTCCATCGCCCATGCTCCGCCGTCGGAACCCATCGGCACGCGCGACATCGACTCGACGCCGCCCGCGAAGACGAGGTCCTCCCAGCCCGAGGCGACCTTCTGGGCCGCAATGTTCACGGCCTCGAGGCCTGAGGCGCAGAAGCGGTTGACCTGCAGGCCGGCGACCGTGTCCGGCAGACCGGCCTTGATCGCGGCGGTCTTGGCGATGTCGGCGCCCTGGTCGCCGACCGGCGAGACGCAGCCGAGCACGACGTCATCGACGCGCGAGGGGTCGAGTTTGTCGTTGCGGATCAGGGTCTCGTGCATCAGGCCGACGACCAGGTCGACGGGCTTTGTGGTGTGCAGCGAGCCGTTGGACTTGCCTTTGCCGCGGGGGGTGCGGATCGCGTCGTAGACGAAAGCGTCGGTGGCGGGCATGCCGGGTGCTCCTTACGGACGTGGCTGGAAGTGGGTACGCGGAGAACCGAGGCGCCCGAGGGCACTTCGGCAACAAGAACAGAGTACCGGACAGCCTCTTGACTGGCTAGTCAACCAGCGCTTCGGCCGCCGCGCCCGGGCCGGCCGCGTGGCCGGGCCCGGGCGGCGAAAGGCGGAACGATCAGTCCTGCGGCTGCGGGACGATCCGGATGTACGGGCGGGGCTCCTCCCAGCCATCCGGGTAGATCTCTTTGGCCTCGTCGTTGGAGACCGAGCCGGCGATGACGACGTCCTCGCCGCTGTGCCAGTTGACCGGCGTGGCGACGCGGTGCTTGGCCGTGAGCTGAAGCGAGTCGATCACCCGCAGCACCTCGTCGAAGTTGCGGCCCGTCGTCATCGGGTAGACGAGGATCAGCTTGACCTTCTTGTCCGGCCCGATCACGAACACGTTGCGGACCGTCTGGTTGTCCGCAGGCGTGCGCGTCGCGGCGTCGCCCTCGGTGGCCGCGGGCAGCATCCCGTACAGCTTCGAGACGTTGAAGTCGGCGTCGCTGATGATCGGGTAGTTGGGCGCAGTGCCCTGGGTCTCCTCGATGTCCTTCGCCCACGCCTCGTGGTTGTCGAGAGCATCGACCGACAGGCCGATGATCTTCACGCCGCGGCGGTCGAACTCGGGCTTCGCCTTGGCCATGTAGCCGAGCTCGGTCGTGCAGATTGGGGTGAAGTCCTTCGGATGACTGAACAGGACGGCCCACGAGTCGCCGATCCAGTCGTGGAATTTGATCCGGCCCTCGGTGGTATCAGCCTCGAAGTCCGGAGCCTCATCGCCAAGTGAAAGCGTCATTTAGTCCCTTTTCGATTGTTCAGTGAGCTGGTGATCTAAGACTATAAGCCTGAACCCTGAGTCTAGGAGCCCACGCGAGCGGCAGGCACGTGCCGCAGCCGACCGGGCAGCAGGGGCACGAGGAAACGTCGCGCGTAGCCGGCGTGCACGTCGACGACGGCCCGGCGCAAGATCGCCGGCGGCAAGGGCGAAAAACCGTACTGCTCGCGGATCGCGTCGGGCAGCAGCGCGATCGTGATGAAGTTCGCACCCTGCAGCAGCGGCCGCCAGGCCGGCGGCACCGGGGGCTCGAGCACGATCTGACGCGCCCGCTCGCGGGCCCAGTCGTTGACGAACAGCCGGTCGCCGGTGAGCATCTGGTGGCGGTATGCGTCGAGCTCGTCAAGGCCGCCGGGCATGTCGCGCACCCGCAGCCCGAACAGCCGGCCGACGACCTTGTAGTCCTCCCACAGGGCAGCCTCCTCGCCGCGGCTGATCGGCCCGACGTAGCGCCGGTAGACAACGAGCGCGGAGTCGACGAGCGAGAACAGGATCCACAGCAGCAGCTCCGGGTCGTCGGCGCGGTACGGCGTGCCCTTCGGGTACGGCCCGACCGCTTCGGGCAGGCGACCCTTGACCCTGCGGTGCATCGTGCGCACGCGCCGCGTCGTACGGTCCGCGTCGGCGCGGGTCCCGAAGGTGATCGTGCCCATCATCTGCGCGGTGCGGGCGAGCCGACGGTAGGGCTCATCGAGCGAGTCGGTGTGCGCGAGCAGCCCGACCACCGCGAGCGGATGCGCGGCCTGCATCAGCAGCGCGCGCTGACCGGAGAGAGCCAACACCCGCTCACGCTGGACCCGGCGAATCATCGACGCATCGGTGAAGTAACTCTCGACAGCAGCCACGAAGTCAAGGTAGCGAGCGGGCGCGAGCGGCTCGATACGGGTTCCCGCTCTGTAAAGATGGGCCGCCGGATGGCTGCAAGCGGGGGGCTGGGCGCACAGATCACTGGCGGGGAACGCAGCTCGCGGCGCGAGCTGCCCGGTCCGCGTTGGCCTTGGCTGTGGGCCCTGGCGATCGCCGGCGGCGTCGTTCTGTTCCTGATCCACCCCGGCGCACTGACCGACGACTCCTACGCCTTCCTGGACTGGGGCCGAGACCTCACCCACCACTACCTGCCGCTGCTGGAGAAACGGACGTTCCAGCCGCTTCCGATCCTCGTCGGCGCTGTGCTCTCGCTGTTCGGCTCCTCCGCCCCGACGGCGACGATGATCTTCACGCTGGCGACGCTGGTGCTGTCCGGCGTCGCGGCCTGGCGGGTGACCGAACTGCTGGGTGCGCCGCAGCCCGCGCCGCTGCTGGCCCTGGTCCTCGCGATGGGCCTGATGCCGATGCCCCTGATCGCGGACATCGCCTACAACAACGCGCCTTACACGACGACGGTGCTCTGGGCGCTCGTGTTCGAGCTCGAGGGCCGCCGGGGCTGGGCGTGGGGAATGCTGATCGTCGCTGGTCTCACGCGGCCCGAGGCCTGGCTGTTCCTGCTCGCGTATGGGGCGTATGACTGGTGGCGCCTGGGCAAACCGTTCTCGCCGAGGCGAGTGATCCCGATCCTCGCGCTGGCGGTCGGCCCGATCCTGCTCTGGGTGCTGCTCGAAGGGCTGCTGTTCGGCAACTTCTTCTACTCCGAGGACGTCACCTCGGGGAGCGCCGTGGCGACCGCGCACCGCGGCTGGGCGGGCATCAAACAGACGCTCGACTACGAGATCGCGCTCGCGATCTGGATCTTCGCCGCCATCGGCGCGGCGGCGATAATCGGATTGCGCCAGTTCCGGCAGGGCCTGAAGTTGCTCGCCCTGCTGGTGCTGTCAGCCGTCGGCATCGCCGTGCTCGCGAAGTCGAACTTCAACCTTCCATCGCGAGACTTCTCGCTGCTCAACTCGACGATCGGTATCTGCGCGGCCTTTGGTACTGCGGTGCCAGGCCTGCTGCTGCGCGAACGCGGTGGCGCGCGGGCCGCCGTGTTCGCCGTCGGGCTCGCGATGGCCGCGTTGCTCGTCGCGTTCAGCCTTGAACACACGCTGATCCGCGTCAGGCCGGCGATGAAGAGCGTCGCGTTCAGCCGCAACACCGAACAGATCTTCAACCGCGACGTCGGCTCCGTCGCCCACCTGATCGACAACAGCAACGCTCACGCGCACACGATCGCGATGATCGGAGCGGTCGACAACTCGCAGCTCGCCTGGGTCTTCGACGTGCCGTTCAACGTGATCACCGATGCGCAGGAACCGCAGACGAAGGTGATCGTCGAGCCCACACCGCTCACCTGGGGCGAACTGCGCAAAGCGAAACTGACCAACCGCGAACGGCGCCCGGTTCCTTCGAACTGGCAGCGCCTGCTGCTCACGAAGCATTGGGAAGTCTGGGCTGCACCGGGATCGCTCCCGGTGCAGCTCAATGGTCAGCAGGTACCGCCGCCGAGCGGCTGATCAGTCGACGACTGCCTCGGCCTTGTTCGGGTTCCAGAGAACCTTCGGCTCGATGACGCCGGGGATCACCCGGTCCTTGTAGCTCTCGATCGTCTTCAGCACGGAGGTGACGAGCTCCTCGCCGAGCAGATGGGGCTCGAGCCCGAGGTCGAGCAGCTTCTGGTGCGCGGCGTTGTAGTAGTGGTGCTCCATCTCCACACGCGGGTTCGGGTAGGACTCGATCTCGACGTCGAGGCCGATCGCCTGGCCGGCCTTCTGGACCTGCTCGGCGAGTTCGGCGACGCTGAACTGCTCGGTGAACTGGTTGAACACGCGGAACTCGCCGCGGTCCGCCGGGTTGCTCACCGCGAGATCGACACACTGGATCGTGTCGCGGATGTTCAGGAATCCGCGCGTCTGGGTGCCGGACCCGTAAACCGTCAGCGGGTGTCCGATCACGGCCTGCACGCAGAAGCGGTTCAAGGCCGTGCCGAACAACTCGTCGTAGTCGAAGCGGTCCATCAGCCGCTCGTCGAGCGCTGACTCCTCGGTTTCGATCCCGTACACGACGCCCTGGTTGAGGTCCGTCGCGCGCGTGCCCCACATGCGGCACGCGAAATGGATGTTCGTCGAGTCGTGGACCTTCGAACAGTGGTAGAGAGACGCGGGCAGCTTCGGAAACGGCAGTGTGTCCTTGCGGCCGTTGTGCTCGATCTCGATGAAGCCCTCCTCGATATCGATGTTGGGCGTGCCGTACTCGCCCATCGTCCCGAGCTTCACCAGGTGGCAGTCCGGAACGTGTTCGCGCATCGAGAACAGGAGGTTGAGCGTGCCGACGACGTTGACGACCTGCGTCTCCGTCGCGCGTTCGAGGTCGATCATCGAAAACGGCGCCGAGGCCTGCTCGGCGTAGTGGACGACGGCCTCAGGCTTGAAGTCGGCGATTACTGCGTCGAGGAACGCCGGGTCGGCGACGTCGCCGACGTGCGACGCAATCTCCTTGCCAGTGACCTCGTGCCAAGCTGAAAGTCGCTCCTCGAGGCTGCGGATCGGGGTGAGCGAGTCGCTCCCCATTTCCGTGTGCCAGCGACGACGGGCGAAGTTGTCGACGACTGCGACCTCGTGCCCGCGATTTGAGAAGTGCATGGCGGTTGGCCAGCCGAGGTAGCCGTCCCCACCAAGAATAAGAATACGCATGCGGGCATACTATGCGGCTCGCCCGATGAACGCCGCAGAACCCACTCGACCCCCTATGACGGAGCACCCTTGCTGCTGACCAACAGACCGACAGATGACCTGATGAGTGCAGCCGCCGGGGTGCCGGTGCGCTGCGGTGACGAGGAACTCGACGAGCAGCAGATCGCCGAAATCTTCGAGGGCCGCGTGGCGATCCTGGTCCCGGCGTATTTCGAGGCCGAAAACCTTCTCGAGTTGCTGCCGCGCATCCCCGACACCGTGGCCGGCGAGAGCGCCGTGGTGCTGATCATCGATGATGGCTCGCGCGACGCGACGACGTCGAACGGGCTGGCCGGCGGGGCAGTCGTTGCGACGCTCCCCGAAAACCGCGGAGGCGGCGCTGCGCTCAAGGCTGGCTACGCGCTGATGGTTCGCGCCCGCGCCCGCTGCGTCGTGACGATGGACGCCGACGGACAGCACCTTCCCGAGGACCTCGACCGGATTGCCGCGCCGGTGCTCGAAGGCCGGGTCCAGCTCGCACAGGGTTCGCGCGTTCTCGGCCACCGTGAGCCGGGCGTGTTCGCCCGCGAACTCGGCATCGCGTTCTTCAACCGCCTCGTGACGATCCTCACGCGAACCAAGGTCACCGACTGCTCGAACGGATATCGCGGCATCGATCCGGCGATGCTGCCCCACCTTGACCTCCGCCAGCGGCAGTTCCACACCAGCGAGTTCCTGATCGAGGCGCTGACCCGCGGCTACGCGGTGGAAGAGATTCCGGTCACCGTCGTCCACCGCCTCCACGGCGAGACAAAAAAGCCTCCGACGCTGCGCTACGGCTGGGGCTTCTCGAACGCGATCTTCCAAGCTTGGCGCCGAGCGGTCCGTCGGCGTGCAGCCGCGCGCGTCGGCCGCGGTTAGCCCGAGGGGCGCTGGACGGCGACGATCCGCGGGGCTGCGCCGGCGACTAGTACAAGCGCCCGGCCTACAGGGAGTCCCCGCAGTTCGTCCGGGCTGACGCGCCGGCGTTCGACACGCCGGCGCGAGATCGACTGCAGGGAGACGGGCACCAGCCCCTTTTCGTGCCTCGTCGGCTGCCAGTAGCGCTCCTCCCCGGCCATCCTGGAGAGCAGTTCCGCCGAGTCCGGCGTGTTCTGCCGGTGGGCCACCAGCGCGCCGACGTTCCCGAGCACCTGCGCATCAAGACGCCTGCCAGCGGCCTGGAGGTCGGCGATCTCCTGCGCGCCGAGCACGACGCTCACGCCGGCCGCGCGACCCCTTGCGAACAGCCGCACGACGGGCTCGGCGGCGACGGCCGCGAACTCGTCGATCAGCACCGCCATGTGAAGCGGCGAGCCCTGGTGGCGCGCGACCAGCGAGACG
>Ga0182013_10005457_pt1 | contig 14777 bp, 10 predicted proteins | sample 612S2MmetaG_FD_120487 | JGI IMG/M metagenome (GOLD analysis project Ga0182013, IMG submission 120487) | Permafrost microbial communities from Stordalen Mire, Sweden - 612S2M metaG | ecosystem: Environmental > Terrestrial > Soil > Wetlands > Permafrost | place: Sweden: Stordalen | collected... | reverse complement strand
GAAGTCGAGAAAGCGGCTGCGATCCCCATGCAGGATTGCGCCCGTGGTGACCATCTCAGTGTAAAGAACCGAATTGGGACTGAGCAGCCGCAGGAAGTGCCGGCAGTGCCGGTCCGTCCAGTCCATCATCGGGGCGACAGCGAGTATGTTCTGTTGCAAATTCATATAGTTATGCAGTCGTATCGATGTTCTAATCGTGGATGTGTGCACGCTCGCGCGCACTCTTTTACGCGCTATTTAGTTTTATTTCGATCTCTCGGTGCACACAGAGCGCACACGTGGCGACGAATCCTAAACTTGCATCTGGAAATTGGTGTTTCCAGGTCGGGCGCAAGGGCCAGTATGTCAGCGAGGCCTTTCGGAGACAAAAGGATGGCGAGGAATGGGCTTTCGACATCGAGCGAAGGATCGATCGGGGAGCGCAGATTGTAGTTTGAGCCAAGAAGGATCCGCTGACGGTTGGAGACTTGATCGATCTGCACGTGGCGGACATGATTGAGGTCGGCAAGCCGCCCGTTCGGTCTAGTCGTTCACTCTTGAAACGCTCAAAGCGAGCCTAGGAAAAGTAAAGATCGCTGCGCCCCCCGCCAGAAGCTAATCAAGAAGATCATTCGGTATCGTCGGTTCCTTGCGTCGTGACCTAATAGGACTCCTTCTCTCCAATTATGCCAGACCACACACGAAATTACTGACAGACCCCGTCCCAGGCGTCGGAGGCTGCATCGCTCCCTCCGGGCTTCCGCGCTCCTAATCAGTTCCCCTTAGCCAGCGCGGCGCGGACGAATTCGGGATCCTTCGCGATCAACTCCAACAACGCGGCTGCCGGTCCTGATGGCACGCGCCGCCCCTGCTCCATATCCCGCACCGCGCCTACGCTGAACCGGTAGGCGCGAGCGAACTCCGCTTGCGTCATATCCAGCCGCCTGCGCAGGCTCGCGACATCAACGGCCATTGCTCGGCGGCGCAACCGATCCGTCATGTCGGGCGCGACATCCGCGTCGGCCGCTATGTGCCGTGCGATTTCCTCATCTGTCGCCGCATCGGACTTAGACCAATCGTGACTCTTCAGCGCCTTTTGTGCTTCAGCCAGGGTGACTTTCACGGTAGGCATCACTCTCTCTCCTATTTGCCCGGCGCAGCGAAATGATTCGGAAGCCATCGCCGCGCATCGTGTAAACACAAACATGTACGCGCACAGCAATCTCGCCAGTGGCGATCATGCGGATTTCGCCATATTCGCGACGGTCATCGATTTCCAACTCGTGTGGCGCTGACAACAGGATTGCGGCAAAGGCAAACGGTATGCCCCGTTCGGCAATGTTGGCGGCGTCTCACGCGGCGTCGAACTCGATTTCCATATCCGGATAGTACGGCAAAGCCGTATCGCCCAGAAGAGGAAAATTGCGGCATTGCCGTAGTTAATTGGTGAGGAGGCAGGATTGGGAGTAATGGGTGACATTGCGCGCTCCAAAGGCGTTGTTTGTCATCTCATCACATTATCGCGACCAAAAAGATGCGAGGGATTTTGAGGCAGAGCGAGCTACGACGCGCACGCTTGTGTGCAAATTGAGAAGATTGCTTGCCCCGATATGACCGCGCGAATACGCCGCCCAAAGCCCCGCTCATCACGACGTGAAACGAGCAGTTTAGGCGACACCGCTCAAATACCGCTTATAGCGAAAAAATCGCTCTACTGCGGCCAATTGCAAATGGATATCGGATATTTGCGGCCGTGGTCGTTCACGCTGCTGCCGTATGTGATCCAGAGCCTCGGTTCGAAGCCGATTCACAGATATGACCTAATCAATCGGCTTATCGACGGGTTGCTTTTCAGAACGGCCAGAACGCCGATAGCGGAATTCCGAATATTCTGTCGCTGAAACTGAGCACGTCATTTCCCAAGTAGAAGACGATTCCTGTCACCTCCCAGGATTTGCCCGGTCCTTCGCTTTTGAACCAGCGGAGGTTCTTTAGATCGCCGCCGTTGAGGCTTACCGCCGCCTTGATTTCGATCGCGATTAGCGTCCGACCGGATCTGCGCCAGGAGTGGCCCGCGGCGGTTTTTTCAGGGTAACTCGGCGGGGCCGGAGTACCTTGTTAAAATGATCGATGAAGTCGGTGTCCTATGATCTTCATCGCTTTCCGCTTGATATATTCCGTCATCCGTTCTCGCTTTATTTCCGGTTCACGCTCAGCTTCCGGAATGTCGAAGATCGGTTGGCCAAATGTGCGATCGATGACAGTTTCGAGATGATGCGCTGTTGGACGTTGAAGTTTGGCCGGTTGTTTGTTCATAACCTGCGTCGGTCGCGATCATCCTCCGGGCGGCACCTGAATGAAAAGGTCGTCAGTATCGGCGGCCGGAATATGTCCTTATGGCGGGCGGTCGATGGCCAAGGAGAGGTGCTGGATATGCCGGTTCGGCGCCGCCCCAACAAGACCGCAGCATTGAATTTGTTGCGAAAGCTGCTCGAAAGTCATGCCATCCACCCCGAGACGATCGTCACCGATCGGCTGGCATCGTATCGCGCAGCGGCCAAGGTTTTGGACCTCATTGGTGGGCACAAATCCGGCGGGAGGCGTGAGAATAATAGGGCGGAAAGCTCGCATCTGCCGATCCGGCGGCGAGAACGCCAGATGCAGGGATTCAGGTCGCAGGGCTCAGCTCAAAGATTTCTCTCAACCCAGGCCGCGATCTACAACCATTTCAGCGTCCCGCGTCATCTGATTTCAATGGCAACTCTGCGCCTGTTGCGCACCAATACGAATGCTGTCCCGACGGCTGCAACTTTGGCCGCCTGAAATACGCGGTCAGGGTCATTTGCACCCTGGACATGTTAACTTGCCAGGACCGCTAGTGTTCGGCCTCGACATAGGTCATGACAAGGTAAGCGGCCGCATCTTCTTTCAGCGGGTTTCGGTAGGAATGAGGCTTGTCTGCTTCGAACAAGATCGCGTCACCTGCGGCAAGGCGTTGAATCTCGCTTTCGACAGTGATCTCAAGCGTTCCCTGCACAACCACCAGATTCTCAATCGTGCCGGCAGGGTGAGGCTCGGCGCTTTCAATACAGCCGGCCTTCAATCGAATTTCGTAAAATTCCGTCCTGCGTTCGCCATCGAAGGGGAAGAGTGCGCGTGAACTGAACTCGCCGGTGGCAGACGTCAGAATCTTCGTCTGACTCGCTCGCAGCACGCGCATGCGCTCTGCATCATGGGATGTGATGAGTGTTGAGAACGGCACCGCGAATGCGCTGGCGATCTTCCAGACGATATTGATTGTCGGAACGCTGCGCGCGAGCTCTATTTGGTTCAGCATTGCGCGGCTGACGCCCGACATTTTTGCCAGAGCTTCCAGTGAAAGATTACGGCGCTGGCGCAGCCGTTTCATATTCTGGCCGACCAGCACTCCGAGATTCTCGTCGCTGTTCTTGTCGGCGATTATAGTAGGTACGGGAGCTTCGGCCGTACCGATTTTTTTCTTTTGCGCACGTGGTGCCACTGGCTAACTCCGCATGAAGGGAACCCATGCGCCTTCCCGGCGGCTATGCTGCGTTCGCGCATCACATATGGAAAGGCCGCATTTATTCCGTATTCATGCAATTAGACCCGCCGCTTGCGCAGGGCAACCTCTAACCATTGCCTGTATGCATCGCAATTGCGCTTTCGTGTCAGTGGCCAACGAACTTCATCAATTTGAATGCATTGCCGGTAAGGCGAGATCCTCTGCTCTATTCTGCTGCCAATTGTGTGAGATGTGTCCCGCCCCGCACCAGCGGGATGACTTCTTCGCCGACGCGCAAAGCCTCCTCCAAATGCGGCGTACCGGCAAGAATAAAGCCCTCGACGCCGATATCGATCAGCGAGTCGATCGCTTCCGCAGCCTGCTGATAGCTGCCGACAACGCCCAGTGCAGGTGGGTCGCCCAAAGGCAGGAAGCCACCCCAAAATGCCCCGTGTTTCAAATCCTCAAGCCGCTTGTCAGGGCCGGGTTTCAAGTGCGCCGGCAGAATAGATCCGACTGCGTCGCCGCGCATTCTGCCATAGCGCCCCTCAAAGGCCGGCCAATCGACATTCGCCCATGCCCGCCGGATTTCTGACCAGGCTTCTTCCTCGGTCTGTCGGGCAAAGATATTGAAACGCACAGCCGGCTTCACGATGCGTCCTTCCTTTGACGCCAACTCCTTCACGCGATCGAACTTGACCCGCAACTGTTCGATTGGTTCCAAATGGGTCAGGTTGAAGTCGGCATGCTTGCCCTGGGCTTCGAGCGCCGCATCGGACGAGCCGGCGAAATAGAACTCAGGCCATACTTGGCCCGCCAACGGTTCCGGCAGACCTGCATTCTCGACTTGGAAGAACTTGCCCTGATAACTGAACGGTCCGCCGTTCCAGATTCCCTTAAAGACTTCCAGGAATTCTGTCGTTCGGCGATACCGGTCGTCATGGTCGATACGGTCGCCCCACCAAAGCTGCGCCGGGCCGCCGCCTCCGGTGATGATGTTGAAGAGAAGCCGACCTCCGGAAAGTCGCTGCAGACTCGCCGCTGCTTTGGCTGCATAGACGGGGTTCATCCAGGCCGGCTGGAAGGCGATCATCGTGCGGAATGTCCTGGTCTCTCGTGCTATCGCCGCAGCCGCCACCCAAGGGTCGTCCGTGTGGGGGAAAGACGGTATCAACGCGCCGTCGAAGCCGGCGATCTCGATGGCCTTTGCCACTTCGATGATATGTTCGTGATAGGGAATCCCGTCGCCATGGTCATCGCGCACGCCTGGGGCCTGATTCCCGGGTTGCAAAGGCGTCCAGTCGCCGCGTGTGGCCCGCGATGCGCCGATGTCGGACTTGTCCCCGTGCATGGGTATTCGCCAATGGAATTGGACCATCGTATCTCTCCTATAGGATCGGCTAGGCTGCTTCGCTGACGGATAGCCGGGCGCGGCTTCGGACCAGCGGAAGCAATTGTTCGCCGATCCGATAAGCCTCTTCTAGATGTGGGTTGGCCGACAGGATGAACGTGTCGATTCCCAATGTCCGATATTCTTCGAAACGATCCGCCAAAGCTTCATACCCGCCGACAAGGCTTGCGCCGCGCCCTGGTTGAATGAAATCGAGCCCACGCCACAAATTGTGTCCGCTCCCTAAAGTCTGCGGATCGCGGGGCAGGACGACGGCGGTTGGCAGCCCGGCCGTCTTCTCGCCGAACTCGTCCCAAAGGCGTCGGACCTGTGTCCAGGCCGCCTCGTCGGAGTATCGCGCGACGATGTCGGCCTGAAGAGCAAATTTCAATGTCCTGCCGTGACCCGCAGCCAGGGCATCGAGTGTAGCGATGCGACTGGTGACAGCTCCCGGCGTGTCCAGCGAGAGTATGTGGACATCGGCGTGCTTGGCGCTTAGGGCGAGCGCCTCGGGTGTATCGCCTGAGAGATAGACGGTCGGAAAGGGTTGGGCCGACAAAGCGCCAGCGAAGCCACCGTTTTCCACTTCGTAATAACGCCCATGATAGGTGAATGGCGCTTCGTTCCAGAACCCTTTGGCGACATCCAAAAACTCGTCGGCTCGGGCGACTTGCTCGACCACCGACCAGTTATGACCATGCCAAGCACCGGCGCCGGGATCTTCGGTTACAAGATGCCAAGCTAATCGGCCGGTCGTCAGACGCTGAAAGCTGACCGCAATCTTTGCCGCATAGACGGCGGACAGAAAGTGAGCGGGCAGGGCGGGCAAAAGGGTTAATCGCCTTACCTCCCGAGCGAACGCGCCGGCGACGATCAGAGGTTCTTCGCCTGATGCGCTTTGAGGGATCGTCAGCCCGGAAAAGCCGGCGAGTTCGGCTGCACGGGCGATCTGAGACAAGTGATTATAATAACTATACCCATCGCGTTTCGAGCCTGTACGGGCGAATTGATGCTGATGGGTATGCAGGCGATTATAGTCGCCGCGGTTCCATAAATCTTCGCGCAGTGAACGGCCGTCACCGTCTACGGGCAAGCGCCAAAAGAATTCCAAACTCATTGTGTTCTCCGACGAGACGATCCGGAATGAATATTCCGAACCGTCTCACGGAGTTTGCCCGTTTGTCAATTATATGAGACAAAGTGACACTATATAGGAGGATGGGAAGCGAAGAGCGTCAGCCTTTGGCTTCTGCTGCCCGGCGTTCGGATCTGAGTTTGATTGCCGCTTCAAGGGGACGTCGGTCGATCCAGTCTTCGAAGGAGAAATCATAGTCTGAGAAGCCGTGCAGCCAGAGGAATTTCTTCTGCTCCTCGAACAGCTTGAGCCGCTCGCCGGATAGGTTGGGGTGAAGCGATTTGTGAAACCCGTCGCGATAGGCCGCGGCGACCGCATCGCGGCTTCCGAATGTTTCGGTCTGCAGGATGTCGAGGACTCCATCGAGATTATCCGCAGCCCAGTCGGCGGCGCGCAATGTCTGTTCGAGAAAGCGAACGACGAGGTCGAAATGGTTCTCGAGCAAGTCCTCGTGGACGGTAATCGGGCGCGGGGTGCCATTATTGACGCGAAATCGCAGGTCCGGAATGCGATCGAGATCTATACCGACCACCACGCCGGCACGGCGCGCCGCATCGACCGCCGATGCGCCTTTGACATAGACCGCGTCGACCTTGCCATCGACCAGCGCCTGGATATCCCACAGTCCTTCGATCGCACCAGGTGCTCTAGTGGGGCCTTGGAATCCGCCTCTTGCGCCACCGCTGCCAACCTCTACCAAGGAAACGTCATCGAAAGTGAGACCGGCATAAGCCAGGGCGCCCTTGTAGCCGTGCAGCGACATGGCCCGACTGATGCTGGAGCCGCGTGCGTGTTCGGCGATCGGGTTCTGTACGTAGGACGGCAGGGCTAAGCGCTTATCCTTTAGGTCTTTCGCTTCCGAAATGCCGGAATTCGGCCTCACGAGTATGGATTGCCATTCCTCAATCCAGGTAAGCCCGACCAGGCGGGTCGGCGCGCCTTGGGCGCGAGCCGGGATTGCCAGAACGTTTCCCCCTTCGCGAATCAGTGAGGGCAGTTGATGGTCATAGTGATGGCGTCCAAGGCCAAGTTCCCGCGGAGCATCCTGCAGCGTGGAAATCGTGATGCCGTCATCGGCAAATTCGTTCGACAGCCATCCCAACTTATAGGCCAGTCCTGTCGCCGTCGGTACCGGGCACCGTGTAAACCATATCTGGTCGAGCGAAACGGCAAGCGCAGTATCAGGCATCGGTAGGCTTCCTTAATTCGTTGGCGGTCCCCGTCCAGCTGATCGGATCTGGCAGCGGGTCTCACGACGTTATCGACATGCGACGTAATCGTCAATATAACAGATAATGATCTCGCATAGTGCCGAAAGGGACATGCTTCGTCATTCAAATTCATGGCTTGATGATACGGGTCGGTGGGGGGCGTGCATTGGGCTGGTATCGCCCCAAAACCCGCACAAAGAGTGGCGCTTCCCTCACTCCGCCCCATGGCAGATTGCCTAAAACCTGATCGCGTTTGGAGGCGAGAGCGTCATTTGACTGTTCCAGACATCTGTTATATTAGCGCTTTGAATGTTATCACGAACGGCCCGCCGCGATGGACATCGAGTCCGCGAGCGACTTTGTAAAAGGGATGTAAAAAACGATGAATGCGATTCTCCTACGGTCAGTAAGTCCGCTTGCCATTGCCGGTAGTTTGTTGGTGATTGGCACCGCGACAGCTCAAGTAAATCCATCTTCCGACAATCTGGTTGTCGCTAGTTCGGATCAGATGCCCTCGGGCTCCAGCGATTCGGCAAATGGCGTCGAGGAAATTGTCGTGACGGCGACGAAACGCTCGGAGAAGGCGCAGGATGTTCCGATTGATCTAACGGTTATCGGGCAAAACGACCTTCAAGATCGGCCGCAAATCAAGTCGGCTCAAGACATCATTTTGTTCATTCCCAGTGCGCAGGGGCCCACGACCGAAGGGCAATCTCGGCCGCGCTACTTTGTCCGCGGCATCGGAACAAACAATGTGAACTTCAATGCTATCAGCCCGCTCGGTACCTATTTCGACGATATTTATATCGCCAATGTCTACGATCAGGCTCTTCCGCTCTATGACCTGGACCATGTCGAGGCCTTGTCAGGCCCGCAAGGCACGTTGTGGGGGAAGAACGCCAACGCTGGCGCGATCAATTTCATCTCAAAAGCGCCGACATTCACCCCAAATTTGGGGGGCTATGGAACGCTGGCTTATGGAAGCTTCGGCGAGATTCGCGCGGAGGGCGCACTCAACGGCGTGCTTGTCGACGATAAGGTCGCGGCTCGTTTGTCGTATTTTCATGACAGCCAGGATGGCTGGCAGACCAACATCGTTAACGGCGAAAAATACGGCAGTGGCTCCGACGACGCTGCGCGTCTTCAGCTTTTGGTCACGCCGATCGACGACCTCAGTGCCCTTGTGAATTTCCATTTCCGGCGCGCCGACAGTCAAGGCAGGGCCGCCGGATTTATCACCGATACTCTCGATGGCTTTAATCCCGCGACGACCTTCATCCCCTTTTACAAAGGGGTGCGGCAGCCTGCGAGCGCATACGATCAAGTGAATGTCGCCGGTCCTAACAACGACCAACACGACGAAAAGGGCGGATCGGTGAAGGTCAATTGGGATCTCACCGATGCGACGCTTACCTCTATCTCGGGGTATGAACGCAACGACCGCGAAGCGACGACTGGCGCCACAGGCGGTGTGCCGGTTGCGGGCATTCCCGCGCCGCCGGCAGCCTTGAACCCCGCTCTTCGTCAGTTTTATGGCCCGGCGCCTGCGAACTCGATTCCGTCGAGCGCGGTGACTGCCGACACCTCGTTCTGGCAAGTCAGCCAAGAGTTGCGCTTGGCTTCGCCAACCAATCAACCCTTCACATGGCTTGCCGGACTATATGCGTTCTGGGAACAGCAGAATACGCTGACCCAGACCGCAGTGCTGGCGCCCAACGTCGGCTCTATCGGTACCGCAGCCGCGGCTACTTCAGGCGCTTTCGGTCAGGGGCCGTCGTCTCCGCAGTTGACTTATTTTCCCTGGAAGCAAGACACGCTGAGTTATGCCGCCTTCGCCAATCTCGGTTATGAGGTTACGGACGATTTCAAGGTGAGTTCGGGCGTTCGCTGGTCGACTGAGCATACGTCCATCAATAGCTCGCTCAGCGATCTTCCAGGCGAAAGCCAGGCTGCGCTCAACGCCAATCCGGTGGCATTGAATAATATCAATTTGTCGAATTACACGAACGTCGCGACAAATCAGATCGCGAGCTTCGGCCAATCGCAAACCCATCGCCCCTGGACTTACGACTTCACACCGGAATACAGGGTTACAGAGGATATTCACGCCTATTTCCGCTATGCTCATGGTGTATTGCCGGCAAACTATTCGTTCCAGCCGCTCCTCAATTCAGCGGGGAAATCTCTCGGGACATTCCAGCCGTTCGCCCTCAAGCAGGAAATATTGGATGACTTTGAACTCGGCCTAAAAACACAATGGTTCGACCATCGTCTGACGGCGAACGGCAGCCTGTTCCATTATGATTACCAAAATCCGGCGATCAACGTACCCACCGTCGTTCCAGGATTGGCGGTGCCTGCGGTGCTGTTCCGCAATGCTGGTGGAGAGTCGGTGGACGGTGGCGATATAACGCTGAATGCACGGGTAACCGAGCAGTTCATTGTAGGTGGAAATGTCGGGCTCTTGAGGACCGTATATATCAATGACGCGGTCAATCAGGCGGCCGGTGTCGTTGGGCAGCAGGCACCGCGGTCACCGCACGTGACGCTCGCAGCCTATGGGTCCTATGATCAGACGCTAGGCGACTACGGCGATGTCGTCTTTGCGGCCGACACCAATTTCAAGACGACCACATATTTCTACCCAACGGCCACAACGCAATCGGTTCCAAATGCGGCCGGATTCGTCGATCGTCAAAAGCAGGGGCCGTACGCGCTGGTCAATGCCAATATAACCTGGAATCCGGTTGCCGACGGTCCCTATGCGTTTCAATTTTCGGTCCTCAACCTTCTTGACCGGCGTTATATCGATCTCGAACTGCAGAACGGTTACGGGGCGAATGCGGTCTATAACGGGCAGCCGCGGAGCTTCCTGTTTTCGGCAACCTATAAGTTTGGCGGTCCGGAAAAGTCCCCCGCATCCAGCCAAGCGGCCTATGTTCCGCCACCTGTTATTGCTCCCGCACAAGCGCCGCGAAGCTATCTCGTCTTCTTCGATTTCAACAAATCGGATTTGACGCAGGATGCGGTTCGCATCGTCGATCAGGCGGCGAAGAATGCGGCGCCGGCAAAGGTTACGAGGCTCGAAGTTACGGGTCATACCGACACGGTCGGATCGGATGCCTATAACCTGCGCTTGTCGCGGCGTCGGGCCGAATCTGTCGCCGCTGAACTTGAGGCGCAAGGTATTCCATCGAGCGAGATCGAGATCATCGCGAAAGGAAAAAGAGATTTGCTGGTACCCACTGCCGATGGCGTCCGCGAACCTCAAAACCGTCGGGTACAGATCGTCTATGCAGGCGTATCTGCCTGATTAAACGATCGGCTCGTTTGCTGCCCGGTTGCCGTAGGCGCCGGGCAGAAAACGATTCAAAGCTTACAATGGGGACGTCTCTAATGGCCGCAAACAAGCAAATTGCCTATGCGGGTTCGTAGCTTTCCAAATCCAATTGAACCGAGAATGTGTCATTCAGATATTGAATACGAAGGGTGGGATCAGCGAACGGCAATTTCGCGGCATAGATTGTACCATCCAGACGGACGCTTCTTGTCCTGCCGTCCGCCAGACGTCCCCATACAATGACGGATCCCAGCGGGGGCGAGGGTTTGACCGAGACATGCAGAGCAGATGTCACGGTTCCCGCCGGTACGCCTGACAGCGTAGTTTGAATATCGAATGGAAAGTCGTCCCAATCAGATCCGTTAGCTTTGTCGACCAAGTTATTGGGTGTGAACATTGCGCACCTCTCCTTCTGGCGGTTGCGAAGACCCCAGGGTAAAGGTTTTCGAATGATCGTCAATATAGCATATTATAATCCGCTATATTGTTGATTGCTTGCTTTCGTTGATATACCTTCGACCGCAGAAATACTGCAGTGCGATCTGCGGCGAGAGCGGTCGCGCGCCAGTTCGATGGACCAATAATGAAGAATTCCCCGCTGTTACGATGTCTGGCTATTTATCGAGAGATGCCGGTGCGGTTTTTGATTACCGCAACCCTGTTCACGATCGTGAATGGCAGCCTCGCCGGACAGCAATGGCTGATCGGTCGCGCAGTGAACGAAGTCGGTCACGGGCTGGTGGTTGTTCGTGCGGCAGACGGCAGTCTGGATTACCACCGCGCCATATTTTGGCTGATGCTTTTGACGGCGGTCGCCCTTGTCAGAGGAATTCTGCAGTTCGTCGCCGGTCTGACTTCGCTTAGCATCGGACAGGCGCTTTTGACCCGCATTCGGGCTCGGATTTTGACTCAGGTGCAGCGCCTCGATCTGGCCTATCACTGGCTGCATGGGGTGGGGGAACTGATCACGCGCACGACGCGGGACTCAGACAAGGTTCGCGACGCGCTGATCAATTTCTGGCGGCAGGTATTCGAGACAACGACGATCATTTTGGCGTCGGTCGGGATACTTTGCTGGTATGCGCCGTGGCTAGGCATCGTGCCTTTGATCCTGATGCTGAGCGGGCTTTCGATCCTGGTGCTGCAGACCGATCGCCTTGTCGCGCTCGATCGCGCCGTCGGAACGGCCTATGACGCAGTCAACCAGGACCTCACCGAAGGTGTGAACGGGGTTCGCGTGATAAAGGCATTCGGCTTGGAATCTGCGCGCATCGCGGGATTCAATGCTCAGGTCACCGCTTTTACGGTCGAGGCGCGCTCGGCACTTCTCTACGCGGCCTTACGGGTTCCCATTCCTCAGATCGTCATCGCGCTCGGTCATGTCTGGGTATTGGCCTATGGCGCCCATCTCGTGGGCGCCGGTCGTCTCAATATCGGTGAACTGGTCGCATCGCTTCTGGTTGCGAACACGCTGGTTCTGCGTATCGAAGGCATCGGGAGGGTTATGCAGGTTTTTGCCGATGCCCGATCGTCGGCGGCGCGGATATGGGAGGTTCTCGACGCTAAACCGCAGATTCTGGCCGGGACATCTACAGTTTTTGCCGGTCCGCTCGGCGTAAGCTTGGATTGCGTGAGCGTCGCTGCGCCGGGAGGAGGCAGCGATATTCTGCACGACTTGTCGTTTCGCATCGAACCTGGCGAACTCGTGGCCCTGGTCGGCACGACAGGGTCGGGCAAGAGTACTTTGATGGGGTTGCTGCCGCGCCTGGTCGACGCGGATGACGGCTCAGTTTCGATCGGTTCGTCCCAGGATGGCTGGCACAACCTCAAGGATCTCGATATCGGTCAGTTGCGTCGGCGCGTACATGTCGTGCCGCAGGAAAGCTTTCTTTTCTCCGACACTTTAGCTGAAAATTTGCGCATGGGTGCGCCCGACGCCAGCGAAGACGAGCTGCGCGAGGCGTTGCAGTTGGCGTCCGGCGAAGAAATTCTGGATGGTTTGCACGACGGTTTCGACGCCAAACTCGGCGATCGCGGCGTAACCTTGTCGGGTGGACAAAGACAGCGTCTATGCCTGGCGCGGGCACTCCTGGCGAACCCGGCAATTCTGGGGCTAGACGATGCCACGAGCGCCCTAGACGCTGCGACCGAGCGCGTGGTTCTAAACAATATCCGCAGTTTCCGCGACCAAACCGGGCGGGCGGTCACCGTGCTGATCGTGTCCAGTAAACTATCGACCATCTTGCTCACCGACCGTGTCCTGCTGCTGGCTAACGGCCGTATAGCGGCTCATGGAACGCATGACGAATTGGCGGCGAGCAGCCCTGAATATCGCGATTTGATGGGACTCTAGCCATGGCACTCCCGCGGGGCGAAAGCGCCCTTTCCGACATCGAGCTTGAGGAACGACTGGCCAAAAGTGCGCTTGACCGCAGCATGCTGAGCAGGGTCGCTCCGCTGCTTCGTCCAGTGCGCGGTCGCATCGCCGCCGTGATCGCCATCGAAATTTTGCTTGTTGTGGCCGTCTTCCTGCGTCCGCTCCTAATCGGCAGGCTGATCGATCACGGCTTCGCTCACACCAAGCCGCACTGGCAGGTGAACCAGGGCGTCGTCACGTGGATCAGCCTCGCCCTTGTCGCGACTTGGGTGACCCGATTCAGCCTCGGTGGCGTGTCCCAGTATTTGGCGGGAACTGCAGCCATTCGGGTTTTGAATGCCTTGCGCATGCGCGTGTTTGCTCATGTGCAAGGACTGAGCGTCGGCTATTTCGACCGTACAAAAGCGGGGCGGATTATTTCCCGCGTGGATCGTGACGTCGACACTTTGGAGCCATTGCTGATCCAGGGACCACCCGAATTCCTGTCTGCCGTCCTGCGCTGCGCGATGTCCGGAATCCTACTTTGGTCGATCACACCCAGCCTGTTTTTCAGCCTGGTGGGCATCGTACCGATCCTTTTTGGGGCAACCGCGATCTTCAAGCGCATATCACAAAAGAACTGGGCGCGGGTCGCAGAGAATCGCAGCCGATTCAGCGCGCATCTGGTCGAAACCGTGTCGGGCGTCCGGCTGCTGAAACAAACAGTGCGAGAGCACTCCAACCTGCAGCGCTACCGGCAGTTGCTTCACGAGTTCGATTCTTCTCTGGTGAAGGGCAACTTGCGTTCGGGGTGGTTCGCGCCGTTCACCGCAGTGCTAACCACGATGGCGATGGCGGTTGTAATCGTGGTCGGCGCGCGCGGAATTGCCCTTGGCACGGTGACATTGGGTCAGGTCGCCCAAAGCCTGTTCTATGTTTTTATGTTCCTCGGTCCGCTGCAGGAACTCAGCGATCTGTTCGAACGCTATGCCAGCGGTATGGCTTGTGCGCAGCGGATATTCCTGATGCTCGACACCAAGGCCGAGATAACCGATCGGCCCAATGCCGTAGAATTGTCGTCAGTCCGGGGCGACGTCGGGTTCAAGAATGTGCGGTTCGCTTATGACCCGCGCAAAGCCACGCCTGTGATCCGGGATTTGGATCTGCATGTACCGGCCGGCGAGGTGCTCGCCATTGTCGGTCCCACCGGTCACGGCAAGAGTACTTTGGTTCAGTTGCTGACGCGCTTCTACGACGTTGGCGAAGGTGCCGTGACGATCGATGGCCACGATGTCCGTGATATCAATCAGCACAGCCTGCGGCGTCACGTCGGGGTTGTGCTGCAGGATAATGTGCTCTTCGGTGGAACGATTCTCGACAATCTGCGGCTTGCGAAACCGGATGCCACGGATGCGGAGCTTATCGCCAAGGCGCGGGAACTCGGGGCAGATGAAATCCTCGAAGGGCTTCCTCATCAGTACCACACGAATGTCGGCCCCTCGGGCGCGCGTCTTAGCCATGGTCAGCGGCAGCTAGTTTGTCTCACCCGGGCCTATGTCGCAGACCCGGCAATTCTTGTCCTCGACGAGGCGACTTCGGCAGTCGATGTTCATACCGAACGCCGCATCCAGCGCGCTCTGCGTCGGCTTTGCGAAGGACGCACAGCGATTATTATTGCGCACCGGTTGGCCACAATTCGCGACGCTGACCGGATCGTGGTCATCCGGCATGGCCAAATTGCCGAACTCGGCAATCACCGGACACTTATCAACGCCGGTGGCCCCTATTCGGCTCTCTACCAAGCCTATGAGACAGATAGCATCGGCGTTGTTGCCGAGAGCGT
>Ga0182013_10005455_pt1 | contig 14778 bp, 13 predicted proteins | sample 612S2MmetaG_FD_120487 | JGI IMG/M metagenome (GOLD analysis project Ga0182013, IMG submission 120487) | Permafrost microbial communities from Stordalen Mire, Sweden - 612S2M metaG | ecosystem: Environmental > Terrestrial > Soil > Wetlands > Permafrost | place: Sweden: Stordalen | collected... | reverse complement strand
CCCAGATACTTCACATCGCGGACCTGGAAAAGGGTGGCGTGGCGTGTCCGCACTGCGGCAGTAAACGGGTAATTCAAGCGGTGTCGGCATTCTCTGCCGTGACATCAAAGAAGAGCTAGACTGTACCTCAATCCCATTGACTACCGGGGTCAGGGTTCCCGGAGCAGGGCGTTCCCTTGGCCCATGAATCCATTCGCACAGGCGACTCTGATTCTGGGCGCGCCTGGCGTGCGCACGAGATTGAGTTGAAGGCCGCGCATAATCATCTACCCTTCAAGAAGCCACATCTCTAATTCATGCACTTCCGGGCCGACGATCACCTAGCCATTAATTCCGTATGTACTCACTGGTCAGCGACTTCTTTGCAGTGAGCAACTGCCTGGGCGTGCCTTCGAATATGACCTTGCCGCCCTTGGTGCCGCCTTCGGGGCCCATATCGATGATCCAGTCTGCATTTTTGATCACGCTTGTGTTGTGCTCGATCACAATAACCGTGTTGCCGGCGTCCACGAGGCGGTTCACGATCTCCAGCAGGTGACTGATATCCGACATATGTAAACCGGTTGTGGGCTCATCCAGCACATAGATGCTGCCTTGTTTGTGCAGTTCACTCGCCAGCTTGATGCGCTGGCATTCGCCACCGGACAGTGTGCTCAACGGCTGACCCAGGGTCAGGTAATCGAGGCCCACGTCGCTCATGGCCTGTAGCTTGCTCGCGATCTTGTCGATCTTGAAGTATTCGAGCGCCTGCCTGACAGTCATTCCCAGCACATCGTTGATCGATTTTCCGTTCAGCTTATATTCCAGCACTTCATCCTTAAATCGTTTGCCCTCACAGATCTCACATGGAGACTTGACCTCGCCCATCGCGGGAATCTCGGTGTAGATCACGCCCAGTCCCTGACAGTTCTCGCAGGCGCCTTCCGAATTGAAGCTGAAGAGGGATGGGCTTACGTTGTTCGCGGCCGCGAAGGCCTTACGCACCTCGTCCATGATGCCTGTATAGGTGCCGGGATTGGACCGGCTCGACACACCCACAGGGGATTGGTCGATCAAAATGGAGTCGGGGTGTTGACGTAGAAATGTTTGATGAATCAGCGAGCTCTTCCCCGAACCTGCCACACCTGTGATCACGGTGAGTACACCCTTCGGGATGTCTACGCTCACGTTCTGCAAGTTATTGGCTTTTGCATTCTTGATCGGCAGTTTTCCACTGGGGGAACGGAAATCGGTTTTGATCGAAACCGACTGTTTCATATATTTTCCGGTCAGCGTGTCCGCGCTCAACAGGTTCTTGAACGAACCTTCGAAGATGACCTGGCCGCCTTGACTGCCTGCATGCGGACCCACGTCCACGATATGGTCAGCGACTTTAATGACATCAGGATCATGCTCCACGACGAGAACCGTATTTCCTCGATCACGCAATTGTTGAAGAAGTTCATTTAGACGATGCACATCACGCGGGTGCAGACCCACGCTGGGCTCGTCGAACACATACATCACGTCAACGAGGCTGCTGGTCAGGTGTTTGACGATCTTCACGCGCTGCGATTCGCCGCCCGAGAGCGTGTCTGTTTCACGATTCAAGGTGAGATATTCGAGGCCGATATCCACGAGATATTGCAGGCGCTGGACGAGTGTTTTCAAAATGGGTGTGGCGTTCGGTTCCTTGATCGTCTTGATCACACCGATCAACTGGCCTACTTCCATTGAGGCCAGCTCGGCGATGTTGTATCCGTCGATCTTGCACTTCAACACTTGCTGACTTAAGCGGGCACCCTTGCACACCGTGCACGGCGCCATGGTGATGTACGGCGCCACGGCCTTTTGTGTACGTTCCGACATGGTCTTCAGGTCGCGCGTGATGTACTTGGCGATAAATCTACCGATAATGCCTTCGCAGGTTAAATTGAACTCCTTTCCTCCGACCTTCGTTTTCACCTTATAAGGTTTGCTGTATAAGAGCAGCTCCATTTCCTTTTCGCTGAACTTCGAAAGCTTCTTGTCCATGTCGAAGAGTTTCGACTGGCCGAGGATGTTCCAGCCAAAGCTGTCGACGGCATAATCATTGAACAGGATCGCGCCTTCGTTCAACGTTTTGGATTTATCGAGGAAAAGATCCAGGTCCACGCCCAGCTTGCGGCCGAGGCCGTTACAGTTCGGGCACATGCCCTTTGGGTCGTTGAAGGAAAAGACATTCGAATGTCCTGCACACGGCTTGCCTATGTGGGAATACAACCGGCGCAGCACCGGGTAGATGTCAGTGATCGTGCCCATCGTTGAATGGGATCCGCCGCCGAGCCGTTTCTGGTCCACGACGATGGGCATGCTCAGGTTCTCAATGGCGTCGGCGTCCGGCTGGGCGTAGCGCGGCAGGAAGGTGCGGATGAACAGGCTGAAATTCTCGTTCATCTGGCGTTGTGCCTCGGTGGCGACGGTGTCGAAGACAATCGACGATTTGCCGGAACCCGAGACGCCGGTGAAGATCGTGATCTTGCGTTTGGGGATGCGCAGCGAGACGTTCTTGAGATTATTCTCGCGCGCACCGCGGATCTCAATGTATTCCTGAGGCATGGTTTCCTCTACGGTTTGGCATTTTGATTCAGGCGGAACCGGTTGCTCTTGACCTTGAGATTGAGTTCGACTGCAGCGCGGATGAGATCTTTCAAGGCCGTCTCATCAACCTTGTCGCCCTCGTGGATGTCGATAGCGCGCCTGGTATTCCCTTCGAGACTGGAGTTGAATAGACCTGAAGGGTCCTGCAACGCAGCTCCCTTGGCAAACGTCATCTTGACGACGTTCTTGTACGTCTCTCCCGTGCAGACGATGCCGCCGTGAGACCAGACGGGAGTCCCCATCCACTTCCACTCTTCGACGATCTCAGGGTCTGCTTTGAGTATGATGGCGCGCACTTTCGCGAGCATCTTCCCGCGCCAGTCCGCGAGCTCGTTGATCTTTGCGTCGATGAATGCAGAGGCAGATTCCATCGGGGCCCCCGCGAAGCCCGGTGTTGGCTTCGTGGGGCGGACCGGGACGGGTCTTTTCATGTTCCGCTCCAACTCTCGCACCTAATTTAGCTGCGCTCGACGTAACCTGCAACCTCCGCAAGGGGAACCCTTTGCCGGTCCGATAGCAGTCCGGAAAGATGGCGGGCGGGTAACCCGGGTCTGCCAACCCGGTGCATGGTCTAGCGATCAACCTCGATTCACGATTCTTGACCCGCCCGAGGCGGCAAGCTTGGGGCCTTGACGCCGAACTGCTTTGCATACTCGGCGTTCAGCCGCTGCCAGCCGCCGAACTTCATGGCCTCGGCACCGACGATGCGTCCAATCGGCTCCCCGGCAAGAAGCTGATCAAGGACGTCGAGGCAGACGTGCCAGCCCGCGGCGCCCCACGAGATGAAGCGGCGATCGATGCTGTGCCAGAGCGTGAGGCGCGTGCCGCCACCAAGGTCTTCGAGTTCCCACCGGATATCGCTGTACTCAAGCACCTTGGGAGCATCGGCTCGCGTCACTCTTGTTACGGAGACCTGCGCCGTTCCCACCCAGGTGAGATTCACCGTGGTTCCAACCGTGCCCAGGCTCCCATCGACCTCAAAGGGCGCCCACTCGCGCAGATGCGCTGGGTCGGTTAGCGCCTGCCAGACTTTTTCCGGCGGGTGGCGCAGTTCTCTGACGAGAATGAGCGTCCACTTCTCTCCGTCCTTTCGTACCTGCGCCCCGCCGGCCGGACGCGGTGCGTACCGCTCGCGATCAGCCACCTTCTTCTCCTTGTCTCCGTCGGTGCCCACCGGGCTGCCATATTGCAGGGCGATTCTTCCGAGCGGGCGCCCTACCAGCGCATCAACTGCGTGAGCTGAATGAGATTGCCACAGGTGTCGTTCAGCGTGGCAATCTTGGAGGCTGTCACGTCTGTGGGTGGCATGGTGAACTCGGCGCCGCCCGCTTTTATACGCTCGTAGTCGGCCTGCAGGTCGTCGGTGAAGAACATGGCCGCGGGCTGGCGTTGCTGGATCATGGCCTGCTGGTAGGCTTTGGCTGCCGGGTTGCCGTTGAGTGCGAGTTGCAACTCGGTACCGTCCGGGTCCTCTGGTGAGGCCACTGTGAGCCAGCGAAACGGCCCCTGGCTGAAGTCGGCCTTCTTCACGAAACCGAGCACTTCAGTATAGAAGCGAAGGGCCCTTTCCTGATCGTCGACGTACACGCTGGTCAGTTTGATTTTCATCGGTTCCCCCGTATTGTCGAATTCGCGGGCGCTGCCGCGTCACTACGTCTTCCTTTTCGTCGGGTTGATTGATCCATACGGTCGAGGTGGCGCTCAAGAGAATCTACGTGAGCAGACCAGAACCGACGGAACGGAGCCAGCCAGGCGTCCACCTCCTGAAGTGGATTAGGTTTCAGCCGGTAGAGACGGCGCTGTGCGTCCACCGTGGATTCTACGAAGCCGGCCTCGCGCAGCACTCGCAGGTGCTTTGACACAGTCGGCTGCGACATACGAAGTCGACGCTCGATCTCTCCAACCGATTGTTGTGACGAGACCAGGAGACTCAATATCGCGCGGCGATTCGGCTCGGCAATGATTTCGAATACAGATTCCACACTCTTGACATACCCTACAGTGCATATACGTGTCAAGGAATATACGGGCATGGGGGGGGGGCGAGCGGCCAAGCTCGATGTTGCTGCGGTTCCAGGCAAATGGAGTCACCGCGTTAATCGCGAGTGTGCGAAATGGTACTGCATGGCGTCCATCTTGCTGCCATCATTCATCATGCATGTCGGATAAGACGCCTAAAAGCATGAATGGAGGCGCCATGACCGCTGCATGGCCCAACGGAGAGTAGCCCAGATGACAGCCAATTCGAATACGGCGCCACCTGCAAGGGAAAGGTCGACCTGGTTCCAAATTGCACAGTTTCTGTTTCTAGTTGCCTTGGCCGTGGCCATTTATTTCCTTGGACTGAGCATGGTACATAGCCGCTTCCATCAAGGCGGCCACCTGGATAGACATGGTGACATCCGTCGGTAGCGCCACTCGCAAGAGTCTTAGATGCTGCTATCGGATGAGGTTGAGCTTAAGTATCACTTATCAACAATGTGATATCGCCTTCCTGCAGCTTGCACATCACATCACGTGACCAACCGACGCACACTGCATGTCCTGCGGTAAGCACAGACGCCATAAATAGAGCCTATTAGGGCTACAAGGTAGAAAGGGATGTGAATCACTGTAGCTATCGCCGTAAGCCCAACGAGAGGCAACCACGGCGCACTGCATCGCCACGCTGTTTTCTTTGATCTTGTTTCGAGTGCTTCCAGAATGAACAAGAAAGTGAGGAACGCTATGATTCCAACGCATGCCGATCCCATATGGACTTTCCATCCCGGGAGTTTGTTCGTCTGATGCCCCAACGACTCAACTACGTCTGGGAATATGCTCTCTACAGTAATGAAGGCACAAGCGCCGCCAAATAAAGCCATAAGCAAGGTTGTAGGTGTGTGATTATAGTCGTGGCTCGACTGCACCCTGCGTTTCTCCATTCACATCTCCGGCTAAGCGATCTACTCCTCAGCTTCTAATCGTCAGGACTGGACATGCCGCATCCGCTATGATCCGGAAGGCCCCAGATGTTCTCATTTCCATGCTCAGATGTGAAGTCTTTCGGATACCGAGCACCAAGAGGTCGATAGATCGTTCCCTGATGTGCTCAAGGATTTGGTCGTGTGCCCTGCCGACAGCTACATAAGTTCTTGAATCACAGAATTCCTTTGCCTGCTGTGGTACAAGGCCATCGAGCGCGCTGAAGTAGCGGTTCTGGAGGTTGGATAGTCGATCAGGATGCTCAATGCCGTCGTCCTGAATCACATTGAGAACATCAATCTTGGCCCCGAACACTTCCGCGAAGGTAACAGCATAAATTGCAGCTTTGGCAGCCGCCACAGTAAAGTCTGTGGCAAAGAGAATTCTCGCAAATGGGAAAGTCTGAGAAGACACGGGCTTGACCTGTGGGCCAACGGTAAGCGTCGGCCACTGGGAAGAGCGAAGGATCTTCTCCGCGACGGAGCCAATGATTCCTCGTTCGAGCCGACCCCCTCCGTGTGTTCCCAACACAATGATGGTTGGTGCATTGCTATCGGCCAGCGCTGGAATGACGTCTTTCGGATCGCCCTCCAGAAGAGTAGCAATCGCTTCGATGGAATCAGTTGCCAAAAGAGCGGCCTTTGTCGATAGGAGGGAGTTTAAATCCTTTCTTTGCTGACTCACCAGAACTTGGTTGATCTCAACCTCCGAAGCTGCTTGTGACAGTACAAAGGCATGAGTCACCAGCAACGTAGCAGAGAAACAAGAAGCAAAACGTGCCGCATAGAGGCCTGCATTTTGGGAGCAAAGAGAGAAGTCCGTTGCATAGACGATCGTTTTCAGATTTAATTCGGGCCTATCGCCAATCACCGGCATGGTGGCTATCTCCTTATGCAAAAGCTCACAATCAGAATCATCAACTCGTTGGCAATCGTGTAGATCTTTCGCGCATATTGCAAGAGCGTCGCTCCGACCGGCTCAAGGATGGCATCCTGGTCGATGTGATCGAAAAGCGCAATTCCAGCACTCTCTTCCAGTGACCGGATTTGTGCCGTTACTCCGGGCTGCGCAAGATGAAGTTCATCGGCGGCCTGCAATGGTTCAATGTCTCCGCGACGACGCGGAACACCTTCAATTTGAAGTTCTCATTCATGGCGTTGTTCCAATCTGATAGTTGAGCGTGGAGAGCGCGAGCCGGTACTGGTATTGCGCGTCAGTGTTGCCAATTGCTGCGTCGGTCTGTTGGAACTGCGCCTGACTGAGTTCTACGATCGAGCTAAGTCCCAGTTGGTAGCGGGATTGCGCCAGCTTGAGAGCCAAGTTTGCTTCTCTCAGAAGTTCGTCTGTTACAGCGACTCTTTGATATGCAGTATTCGATGCCAGCCAGGCGGTACGTACATCCCGAACAATCCGGTCGCGCAGATCCCGCGTCTGTTCTGAAGCTGCCTCAGCGCGGATAGATGCTTCCTTAGCCTGGGCAGAGTAAAGGAATCCATTGAAGACGGGGATGTTCATGTTTACACCAATCGCACCCCACCAATTGTTGAGGTAGTATGTTGCGGGGCGGATGGGGACGGTACCGGCAGTTCCTGCGGCACTGATGCTCGGCAGCATCTGATCGCGTTGTGCATGGCTGAACTTAGCTGCTGCTTGTTGGCTTAGGTTCAGGGCCTCGAGATCCGGTCGTTGCTGGAATGCGAGTTGCAGGAGCTGATCGGCGTCTGCTGGAGGAGCCTTCAATGCCGGATCATCCAATACCAGGTCATATGTTTCCTGCCGATCAAGTCCTAAGACCGCATCCAATGCGGCCATCGTCGAGTCGACGTTGTTCTGAGCATCCAGCAAGAGCAACTTGGCTTGTGACAAGTTGACATCTGCGAAGCTCAAATCGAGAGTTGACTTGAGCTTGTTCTTCGTCATCTCACTGACCTGCGCCTCCGTGGTCTGGCGAGTACTGACATTTTGTTCCGCAACTTTAAGCAGCGCCTGGGCCTGAAGGGCATTGAAAAATGCCTGATCGGCGGCAAGAACTATATCTTCAGTTGATGCAAGAGCACTCGCATTCTGTGCCTTTTCCTGGAGCTTTGAAGACGCCACGAGATTGCGAGTCCTTCCAAAGTCGGTAAGTAGTTGCGTAAATCCTCCGCCGGCTCCTGCATGCTCAAAGAGACGAGATGCGGTAAGCGAGCCTGCGGAGATTCGGCTGGCATTTTCTGCATCCTCAGCGGTAATGCTGGCTGTTCCTGTCGGAAGTTCCGCCGCTCTGGTTTCACGGACAACCTGATGCTGTGCCAGCGCAAGCAGATGCGCAACACTTACCCTTGGATTGTTCTTGATAGCAAGCTTTTCAGCGTCGGACTGCGTCAGGCGCGGGTATTGGCCGGGAGCAGCTTTTTCCGCCTGCGTCGTCGCAGTCTGCCCCACGCTGTTGGGCATCACTGTTGCACTTTGCCGCGCAAGGACCATGAGCGAGACCTGGGGAGCATCCGGAATCTGCGACGTGACGCCTGCCGCTTGTCCATGAATTGACACGGGAGAAACCGTTAGCAGCGAAAGAAGCAACCCGGAATATCGAAACCTCAAACGAGCCAGTATGGCCATTCTCTAAACCTCCTCCGCAACACCGGACTTCTTGTCGTGCCGGCCGTGAACGATCAGGTAAACTGCCGGTACAAGGAAGACGGTTACAACCACGGAAACTGCCAGTCCGCCGATAACTGCGCGCGCAAGCGGCGCATATTGCTCACTCCCGGCCTCCATTCCAAGCGCCATGGGAATCATGCCCAGCAGCGTCGCCAGCGAGGTCATCAGGATCGGGCGCAGTCGGATCTTGCATGACTGGACGACGGCCTCCAACGGCGACAGTCCCTGCCGATGCAGGGTTCCGGCGAATTCAACGATCAAGATGCTGTTCGAAACCACAATACCGGTCATCATGATGACGCCCATGAGCGACATGATGTTTAGCGTGCTCCCGGTCACCCAAAGGATCAGTACGACCCCTGCGAGTCCGGGCGGAATAGCCATGAGGATGATGAATGGATCGATGAACGATGTGAACTGGGCCATGAGGATGAGATAGACCAACAGCACAGAAACGATGAGCCCAAGCCCAAACTCCAAGAACGACCGGTTCATGCTGACCACGGCGCCGCGCATCTTCAGCACCGTGTTCTTGTCCGTCTTTGTGCTCGCCAACAGCTTGTCGATCTCTCCTCCCACCTTCTGGAGCGCCTCGGTCTTGGTGGAGACATAGATGTCGATTACGCGCCGAATCTGATAGTGATCCACCTCCGTCGGAGTATTGATCAGCTTGATCTCCGCAACAGAGTTCAAGGGCGTATACCCGGCAGTGTGGTCGCCATTCGAGAACTCGCGCGATTGGCTTGAAGCCTCGCTGGCGCCTTGCATCGAGTTGCTTCCCGCTGGAGGAACACCGCGTAAAGGAATGCTCTCGAAGTCCTCCATCGTCATGTTGTTTAGATAACTGTTCGCGTACTGAACCGTAACCATGTAGTTGTTACCGCTCTTCGGATCGATCCAGTAGCTGGGTGCGACCATGCCGTCGGAGGTCATGGCGGTAATTACGTTGTCTACCACGTCCTTTGTAGAGAGACCGATCAAGCTCGCCTTCTCGCGGTCGATGTTCAGCTCGATACCTGGGTAGTTCAGGTTCTGCGGAATGTAGACGCCGCTCACATTGGGAATGGTTGCGATCGTTTGCTCCAGATTCTTGGCCAGAGTGTAGGCTCCATCCATATCGTTAGAGCTGACCTGGATATCGATCGGAGCCGGGAGACCCTGATTGATGACGCTATCCACAAGGCCGCCTGCCTGGAAGTAAGTGGTAAGCTCGGGCATCTCGCGGGAGAGCTTCTGTCGGACGCGGCGCATGTACTCGTAGCTGCCGATGCTATGGCCCTCCTTGAGGCTGCTCTGCACAAAGGCCGTGTCCATCGAGGCGTTGGTTGTGTAGATGGCGGAGAGGTCGGGGTAAACGCCTATATTCGAGACAACCATGTCCAAATCGGAGGGCTTGACCACGCTGCGAACGATCGTCTCCACCTTCGCGATGTAGTCGTTGCTGGCCTCCAGCCGCGTGCCGCTGGGCATCCGAACGTCGATGACGAATTGCCCAGGGTCGGTGCGCGGGAAATAGGCGCGGCCCAGAAAGGGTGTCGTCACCGCAAGAACAAGCACCACGCCACCCAGGATCGCTGCCGCGGTAAGACCGGGGCGCCGCATCGCCCGCATGGCAAGAGCCTCGTACCAATTCAGCATGGCCTGAAACTTTTCGTTGAACTTTCTCTCGAAGCGCGTGAAGATGTTCACCTTCGACTCAGCGGAGTGTTCCCCCTCGTCTTTCAGGCGAATAAACTTGGCACAGTAGAGCGGCACCACGGTCATGGCGAAAAAATACGACGCGAAGATCGAAAGCACCACGCCCAGAGCCAGCGGCGTGAAGATGTACTTGCTGACCCCGCTGAAAAACGTGACCGGAAAAAACACGATGGAGGTGGTGAACGTTGCTGCTAACACCGCCATCGAGACCTCTGTCCCGCCTTTGTCCGCGGCCGCCGCCGGCGATTCTCCCATCTCCATGTGGCGAAAGATGTTTTCGAGTACGATGACGCCGTTATCGATAAGCCGGGAGAAGACCAGCGCCAGACCGCCGAGAAGCATGGTATTGATAGAGCCGCCCATGTAATTGCTTATCAGAAGGCATACCACCATCGCGAGCGGAACGGAAATCACCACGGCGACCATGGCACGGGGGCTGCCCAGGAAAATCAGGATCATCACGCCGGTCAGCACCAGTCCAATGCCAGCTTCCTTCGAAACGTTCCAGATCGCCATTTTGACGAAGACGGACTGATCGAATACAACAGCGGTCTTCAGCGATGCCGGAATGTCGACCAAATGCTTGATGGCGTCCTTCATTCCGTTCACGATGGTGATGGTGTTGCTGTCCCCGCCCTGTTTGAAGACCGGTACGTAGACCGAGCGCTGTCCATCGATGCGCACGATGTTGTATTGCAGGGCGCCGGAGTCGATCGCCTTGCCGATTTCGCCAACGAGCACGGACGAGTTGCCCACCGACTTAAGCGGCATTTCGTTCATCGATTTCGCGTCTGGGAACTGGCTGTTGGCGTAGATGTTGAAATCCTTCGATCCGATGCGTACGTCGCCCGCGGGTAGAATCAGGTTGGAACTGTCTACCGACGTCACCACGTCGTTCAGACTCAGGTTGCGCGCCTCCATCTTGAGCGGGTCAACATAGATCTGAATCTGACGATAGGTTCCACCGTAAGGTTGCGGCACCGATGCGCCCTGGACGTTCGATATCTGGTTGCGCACTTGGAATTGCGCCAGATCCTTCAGGTTCGTTTCGTTCAGCCCCTCGCCCTTCAGAGTCACCAGGCATACCGGCTGCGTCGAGGCGTCCATGCCCAGCACCACCGGAGGCAGCGTCCCCGGCGGCAAGCGGCGCAAGTCGGCCATCGCCAAGTTGGCGATGTTGCTCAAGGCCGCGTTTGGATCGGTGCCTGGCTTGAAGTAGATTTTGATGAGGCTCACGCCGGTCAACGAGCGCGATTCGCTGTGATCGACATTCGCGGCCAGTGTGAAGAACCGCTCGAAGGTGTTGGTAATGTCGGCTTCAATCTGCTGCGGAGGCATACCGTTGTAGAACGTGGCCACCACGACGACGGGCATGTCGATGTTGGGGAACAGATCCACCGGCATGCGAGCCACGTTGACCGCGCCCACCAGCGCGACCACCAGGCACAGCATGAGGATGAAGAATGGAAACCTGAGAGCAAACTTCGGCATTACTTCGCACCTCCGCTGCTCTCTTCTTCCGCTTTCATGTCGATCACGCCGCCCGCCTCACGCATGACATCGGAGGCCGGCTCCGGGGTAAGGATCGGGGAAACCTGTTGGCCTTCGCTGTACTTGTCCTGCGCGCCCACAATCACCCGGTCCCCAGGCTCAAGCCCGCTCTTGATCTCCGCAAGTCTCGATCCACGCAGTCCAACTTCAACATTGCGGGCGCGAATGTGATTGCTCGCGTCCAGCAGATAAACGGTCTCCTGGTTGCCCTTGAGGACCAGCGCCTCGACAGGAATGGTTACCACCTTCTCCGCATGCCCAAGTTCCATTTCAGTATTGGCATACATGCCAGGTGAGATCGAGAGATCCTTATTCTCAACATCGATTTCGGTCTCCATTGTTCGCGTTTCAAAGTTCACGTCACGTGTGAATCGCATGATTTTTCCCGTGAAAGAACGGCCTATAGCATCGACGCGAACCTGCATCGGATCGCCAATATGAACAAACTGCACATCGTTCTCCGGGATTGGCATGCGCAGGCGCAACAAGCCGCTCTGCGAGAGCCGTACGATCGGAATGTCCTGTTCATTTGAGTTGGTGCCGCTCTGGATCAGCGCGCCAGTATCGGCATAGCGCCAGACGATGACTCCGTCCAGTGGCGCCACCACGTTGGTGTAGTTCTGGAGCGCTTGCACCCGGTCGTTGTCCGTATGGGCTACCTCGGCATGCTGCTGCGCCCCGGCTGCGGCGGCCTTAGCCGCATCCACTTGCGACTCCGAAGACAGGTCCTTGCTCTCTGCATCATCCAGTTCCTGCTGCGCAATCAAGCCTGGTTGTGCCTTTGATGTCTCAAGCAATCTCTCATAGTCCGCATGCAACGCCGAATGGATCGCTTCAGCGCGCTTGATCTCATGCTGCGCGCGAAGCAGATCGTCCTTTGCACGCTCCACCTCGAAAACAGTGCCCTTCAACTGAGCATTCAACTCCGGGACTTCCAATACAGCCAGGGTCTCGCCCTTCCGCACCCGGTCGCCAATGTCCACGTTGATCTTGACCATGAAGCCAGTCACTTTCGGGTGAACATCCACCACCTGGTAAGGCTGGAATTGCCCGGCAAGGCTCAGTGTGTGCGCAATGTCTCCCCGCATTGCCGCAGCTACTTTCGCCGATGGAATCTCTGCGGCGTTCGCACCGGGATGTTGACTCTTGAAATCGCACGCAACTATGGCGGCCAGGACAGGAAACATCATTCCCGCGACGAGAATTGAGGAGGATCGCTTTCGCATATCTCGAATGCACCTCTAAATGATTTTTGGTTGTATGGTCAGCGAAGGCAGGACACGTTCTCAAACAGAGAATGCGTCCCGCTGCATTCGACCATTGAACCTGATCGAACACTTCAGCATTGGCTTTAGGGGAATGGCTAGGCGAGAACCGGAGGTGGGCGAACGAAGTGGGTTCTCTGGTGAGCGCGACGGTAATGCGACAAACCACTTGCGCGCTGCTGCCTCTGACCTGACAATGGCAGATTCGATACGCTGAGGACCACCAACAGAATGAAGAAGACAGCCGTAGGCACGGTGTAGATAACTCTCGTAGATGTCCGAGTCCGAACTACCAGTGGGATTTCGGTGGAACTGGATTGCTCGTTTTTCGAGAGCAGCTTTGCCGTCGGAACATGATGAGAAGCTGCCTTGGGCGGATCGTACAAGGAAAGCTTATATTGCAGGCCCCACGCAAAGAGGCAAAACGCCAGAGCGACGCACACGAGTGTGCACATGCGACTGAATTGACGATTTATGCTCCAACGATGCATGGAAACCAGGACTTTCATTCAGGCCTGCGGGCAGTATTTTTCGCAGCAAACTTTCATAGCGGGGGAAGAACCCTCATCTTCTTTGATATCAGAACGACACAAGAAGGTTGCTCTACTATTTTATATCCCTCACATTCATAAGAAGAAGCGTCCAATTCAGGGATTCTGCGCAGGATTAACGTGAACTGTCGCTGAGATGGTACACGATTGGACGGGCCACGATGAATGCACAAGCCCTTGCCGTCCAATTCCTATGGTTGCTCCGAACCTGGTGGCCCTAAAGGTGAATCCACCCGCTGAGGATAAGAGAAAGCGATCCCACGGCCACGAATAGCCAGAGAAGGACCCCCTGAAGGAACGGTCGAAGGCCAACTTCGCGGAGAGTCTTCATGGAGAGCCCCGTTCCGATCAAGTAGAGCGTGACAGTCAGACCGATAACGCCAAGATGCTTCAGAACCGGATACGCGGGCTGGAAGATATGAACGTAAGTGTTGGCGACCGCCGCCAGGCAGAAGAAGAGAATGAACCAGGGCCATTGGACACGCGCCTTGCTCTTGTTTGCCATTGCGGTTCCAACCGAAAGCGGCACGATCCATAGAGCGCGGGCGAGCTTAACGGTCGTGCCGACGGCAAGAGCCACCGCTCCGTACTTCGCTGTTGCACCGACGACTGAACTTATGTCATGAATCGCCAGCGCCGACCACAGGCCAAACTGCGTCTGCGTCATGTGCAGCACTGTTCCGATTACCGGAAACGTCAGCAAGGCAACCGAGTTCAGCACGAAAACCGTTCCGAGCGAGACGGCAATCTCTTCCTGGCTTGCATTGGTGATTGGGGCAATCGCCGCAATAGCGCTGCCGCCGCAGATGGCTGTGCCGGCCGAGATGAGATACGAGATTCTCTGCTTTACCCTCAAGAGTCGTCCCAACCCCCAACCCAGGAGCAGAGCGATGCTGATGCTTCCCGCGGTATAGATGAATCCGGAGCGGCCCGCCTGCATAACCTGCTGCAGATCCATGCCGAATCCGAGCCCCACCACAGATGCCTGCAGCAGCAACTTCGATAACTGCTTTGCCTCAAGATGAAAGGGATGAACGAAGGTGAATCCATAGATGAGACCGCCGGCTAAAGCAATTGGCGGTGATACCAGGCCGCTTGCCGCAATAATCAAGCCTATGAAGAATACGTTCTTAGTCACACATCCAGTGTTCCCGAAGAACGCGTCACCGTCCAAGCAGAAGTAATCATGGCCTATTTGCCAATCTTATGAGCCCGGCAAGTCATGGTCGTCTGGTTCCGGCCACAATTCTCTGCATGCCTGCACGCGCAATTAGAAACCTGCGGAATTCAAGGGCCAGCCCTTGCGACTCTGGGCCGGTTGCGCAAGCAACCAGGAATTGGCGCTTGATCGTCAACCCTTCGACCTCGACAATCTTGAAGTTGTTACCGAGTCTCAGGTCTTTCGCAATTGCCCAGCGGGAGACGAATCCGACCCCCAGCCCAGCTTCCACGGCGGATTTGATGGCTTCGGTCGAATCGAGTTCCAT
>Ga0182013_10005453_pt1 | contig 14780 bp, 9 predicted proteins | sample 612S2MmetaG_FD_120487 | JGI IMG/M metagenome (GOLD analysis project Ga0182013, IMG submission 120487) | Permafrost microbial communities from Stordalen Mire, Sweden - 612S2M metaG | ecosystem: Environmental > Terrestrial > Soil > Wetlands > Permafrost | place: Sweden: Stordalen | collected... | reverse complement strand
GTGGCGTCATGAGTTCATCACTTGATCAATCTATCAAGTGATGAACCATACGTTCGACTGGACCCGTCGTGCCGGGCGCCGACGGTGACCGAGGGGCGATCCGGCCGGACCACGGGCATCCCCGTCCGCCGAGGGGCGAGTATGGAACACTCGAACTGTGGAACGCGCACCCCGACCCAGCCGTTTCGTCCGTCGACTGCGTGCCGTAGGGGTGGCCCTCGTCGCCCTGGCACCGGTGGTCGCCGTGCTCACCGTGGGTGCGGAGCCGTCGGCCCAGGCGGCCACCTCGGGCAACTACCTGGTCACGTTCGTCGCCCGATCGTGCCCGAACTACACCGACATCACGGCCAACCTGGCCCGCAACAACATCCAGGAGAGCCTGCAGGACCTGGGGGGCGACACGCTCTACACCTCGGGCCAGCCAATCTCCCCGACCATCGAGGAGCAGGGCCAGCCGCTCGACAATCCGTGCGTGCCGCTCGACAATTGGCAGTTCACGTTCGGGAACGGCATCGGGGCCAAGAACACCCAGTACAACCTGTCGACGGTGTCGAGTCCAGGGTCGCCGATCACCGTCCAGAACTCTGTTCCCCTGCTCGACCCCCAGGGCAATGCCACCGGACAGTCGATCCAGGCCGCCACGACGGTCACGCTCACCCAGAACCAGGTGAACGCGGCGATGAGCCACAACCTGTGGGTACAGGGAGGGACGCCGACCGATCCCCTCCTGAACACCCCCTTCCCCAGGGCCTACGCCTTCGGTGCACTACGGTGCGCCGTCGACAACCTCAACGGGGACAACGTGGAGTGGGTCGGGTTCCCCTCGGGCCAGACGCACGTCTTCTGCTACTACTACGCCGTCAGCCAGGCGCCGACGTCGGGCACCATCGTCATCCAGAAGCAGCTCGCCGTTCCCGAGTCGGCGACCAACACGTTCCCGTTCGCCGGCAATGTCTCCTACAACCCTCCGCCCGGTGCGACCGACCCGCCGCAGAACAGCCCGTTCCAGGTGTCGGTAGCCGGGACGGGACCGGGGTCCACATCGTTCGTGCGGTCGGCCAACCTGGTGGGGCCGGGCGCCCCCGCCCCCTGGGACTTCCGTGAACTCGCGACCACCGGGTTCGACCCGCCGGTGGCCCCGGTCTGTCACGGTACCAACGTGTCGCCGCAGCCGGTCAGCGTCATCACCCAGCCCGATCCCACCTTTCCGTCGGACCCGACCAGCGTGTCGGTCCGCCTGGCTCCCGGTGACACCGTGACCTGTCTGTACACCAACACCCGGATCACGACGGGGAGCCTGACCGTCCTCAAGCAGACGTCGGGAGGTGTGGGCGGTCCCTTCGGCATCACGGTCACCGGCCCGCCCACTCCGCCGTCTCAGGTCCCCACCGTGACGCCCCTGACGGTGTCCACGTCGGAACCGGACGTGCCGGTAGCCGCCCAGGACGCCGGTGGCCACACGACCATCAGCGACGCGGTCCAGGGCGGCTACCAGCTGGTCGAGGACATCGGCACCGCCAACTCTCCGGGCAACGTGGCCGCCAACGGGGGGACGTGGACGGTCAGCGGATTCGGCTGTGACGACGGGGTCACCACGTACCCGCAGACCGACCCGATCCAGAACGTCACGGTGACCGCCGGCGAGTCGCTCGTGTGCACCTTCACCAATCTGTTCCACCCGGTCGGGAGTCTCACCATCACCAAGACGACGACAGGCGGCGTCGGCTCGACCGATTTCGTGGTCACGCCGATCCCGAATCCGGCGAATCCGGACGACCAGACCGATCCCACGCCGCTTCTGCTCGGCGCCACGACCATCCAGCCTGGCGTGCCCTCCACGGCGTCGGGGGATTCGTTGAGCGCACTGCCGGTCGGGACGGCCCAGTACCCCCAGAAGTACCTCGTCGACGAGGAAGGCCCGCTCGACTCGTCGAGCGGGACCTGGAGCCCGCAGGCCATCGCCTGCGACAACGGGGTCTCGGTGGCCGCCGGGACGGCGGAGGTCGAGATCCTGCTGTCGCCCGCCACCCCCGACGTGACCTGTGCGTTCACCAACGCCTTCACCGCGACGCCACCGGCCACCACCACGACGACGACGCCACCCACCACGACCACCACCTCCACGGTTCCCGGTGGTGTCGCCGCCAACGACACCGGTCAGTCGGGCGGCGCCCTGGCGATGACCGGTGAGGACGTGCGGCTCCCGCTCGGGATCGCCGGCGGCCTGGCGCTCGTCGGTGTGATGCTGCTGCTCGTCGACCGGGTCCGTCGTCGCACGGTGCCCGTCGGGGTTGACCGCCGGGACGAACCGCCGCAGGGCTGACCCGGTGGAACACGGGGGGCCGACGGCCCACCGGCCGTCGATCCTGGCGACGGTCGGCCGCTGGCTGCTTGTGGCCGCCGGGCTGATCCTGGCCTTCGTGGCCTACCAGCAGTGGGGGACGGCCATCCGCCACGCCCAGGCCCAGCACTCGCTGCGGAGCCAGTTCGACCAGGCGGCTGCCGCGGTCGGCACCGCCCGTGCGCGTGGAGCGGCCGTGGCGGTGTCGTACCCCGCGGTGGGCGGTCCGGTCGGCGTGCTGGTCATCCCGAAGATCGCCCTCGACCAGGTGATCGTCGAGGGCGTCGGGTCGGCGCAGTTGGCCGAGGGCCCCGGCCACTACCCGGACACACCGCTGCCCGGCCAGCCCGGCAACGCCGCCATCGCCGGCCACCGCACCACGCACGGCGCTCCCTTCTACAGCCTGGACCGGCTGGTCCCGGGCGACCCGATCACGGTCACCACCGTTCAGGGCCGGTTCGTCTACCGGGTGGCCCGCTCCTTCGTGGTGGCCCCCGACGACACGGTGGTCCTGGCCCCGTCGACCACGCCGGAGCTGACTCTCACCACCTGCAACCCGAAGTACAGCGCGGCTCAGCGGCTCATCGTGGTGGCCGTCCTGGTGACTCCCGCCGCCCCGAGGACGCCGCGCCCCGACACCGGCACCGCCGACGAGGTCGCACCCGACCCGACCCGGGACCTGGCGACGTGGCTCGTCCTGGCGGCCGCCACCGTGGGCCTGGTGGCCCTCTACCTCGGGGTCCGGGTCGTCCGGCGTCGGGCGGCGGGACGATGGTCCGCACGGGTGGCGCCCTGGGCGGCGGCGGCGGTCGGGGTCGTGGTCCTGCTCGTGGCCTTCGGCGCACTCGACGCCCTCCTGCCGGCCAGCTTCTGAGCGGCCGTCCCCGGCGAGCCGAAGAGGTCCGGCGGCCCGATGGTCCAGGGGTAGGCTTGCCGGTCGGCGCACAGCCCGTGCGCGGCCGCACCCTGCCCCGGATCCACCTAGGAGACCCTTCCTGATGCCGTTCGTCTTCGACTTCGACCATTCCCACCGCAAGCCCCCGATGGAGATGAAGGACCTCCTCGGCGGCAAGGGTGCCAACCTGGCCGAGATGACGTCGGTGCTGGGCCTGCCGGTCCCCCCGGGCTTCACCATCGCCACCACCGCGTGCCGTGCGTACATGGAGGGCGGGTGGCCCGAGGGGCTGACCGCCGAGATCGCCAAGGCCCGTGCCCGGCTGGAGAAGACCATGGGCAAGCGGGTCGGCGACGCCGACGATCCGCTGCTGGTGTCGGTGCGCTCCGGTGCCAAGTTCTCCATGCCGGGGATGATGGACACCGTCCTCAACCTGGGACTCAACGACAAGTCGGTGGAGGGCCTGGCCCGCCAGACCGACGACGAGCGGTTCGCCTTCGACTCCTACCGCCGCTTCGTGGCCATGTACGGCCGCATCGTGCTCGGCGTGCCCGGCGAGGAGTTCGACTCGCTGCTCGACGCGGCCAAGGAGCTGGCCGGGACCGACTCCGACGCCGGTGTGCCGATCGAGCTGCTCCGCTACCTGGTCGAGGCCTACCAGCAGATCGTGGAGCGCCACACCGGCAAGCCCTTCCCCCAGGACCCCGACGACCAGCTGCGCGGCGCCATCGAGGCCGTGTTCGCCTCGTGGAACGGCCCCCGGGCCATCGCCTACCGGGTGCGGGAGCGGATCGCCCACGACCTCGGCACCGCCGTCAACGTCCAGGCCATGGTGTTCGGCAACCGCGACGACAACTCGGGCACCGGCGTCGGCTTCACCCGCGACCCGGCCACGGGGGCGACCGGCGAGTACGGCGACTTCCTGATCAACGCCCAGGGCGAGGACGTCGTGGCCGGCATCCGCAACACCGAGCCCCTGTCGGCCCTGGCCGATGCCTTCCCGAAGATCCACAAGGAACTCCTGGCCATCTTCGGACGGCTCGAGCACCACTACCGGGACATGTGCGATACCGAGTTCACCATCGAGCAGGGCAAGCTGTGGATGCTCCAGACCCGCGTCGGCAAGCGCACCGGCCGGGCCGCCCTGCGCATGGCCGTCGACATGGTGTCGGAGCGCTCGATCCGGCTGACCAAGGACGAAGCCATCGGGCGGATCACCGGCGAGCACCTCGAGCAGGTCCTCCACCCGCAGTTCGCCTCGACCGGGCACAAGGTCCTGGTCAAGGGCCTGGGCGCCTCACCGGGAGCGGCCGTCGGCCGGGTGTACCTGACCGCCGACGACGCCCAGGCGGCCGCCGAGCGGGGCGAGGCCGTCGTGCTCGTCCGCAGCGAGACGTCCCCCGAGGACGTCCACGGGATGCTGGCCGCCCAGGGGATCCTGACGGCCCGGGGCGGCCTGGTCAGCCACGCCGCCGTCGTCGCCCGGGGCTGGGGCAAGCCCGCCGTCGTCGGCGCCGAGGCGCTGCGCATCACCGCACACTCGTTCACCGTGGGTGATGTCGAGGTCGCCGAAGGCGACTGGATCTCGGTCGACGGGACCAACGGGACCGTCGTGCTCGGTCAGGTCGAGGTCATCCAGGGTGAGACGCCCCCCGAGTTCGACCTGATCCTGAGCTGGGCCGACGAGGTCCGCGCCGGCCACCTGGGCGTGCGCGCCAACGCCGACAACGGCCCGGACGCCACCAATGCCCGGAACCTCGGGGCCGAGGGCATCGGCCTGTGCCGGACCGAGCACATGTTCCTGGCCGAGGACCGGCTCCCCGTCGTGCGCCGGATGATCCTGGCCGACACCCCCGCGGAGGAGGAGCGTGCCCTGGAGGCGCTGCGGATCGCCCAGAAGGCCGACTTCCTCGAGATCCTGGAGGCCATGGACGGCCTGCCGGTGACCATCCGGCTGCTCGATCCCCCACTGCACGAGTTCCTCCCCGACACCCTGGAGCTCGCCGTCAAAGAGGCCACCGTCGGCCTCACCGCCGAGGAGAGCGCCCTCTACGAGGCGGCCAAGACGTGGCACGAGTTCAACCCCATGCTCGGGACCCGGGGCGTGCGCCTCGGGGTGATCAAGCCCGGGCTGTACGCCATGCAGGTCCGCGCGCTGATGGAGGCCGCCCTCGACCGGGTGGGCGCCGGAGGCCACCCGGTCGTCGAGATCATGATCCCGCTGACCGTGTCGCGTGAGGAGCTGGCCCTGGCCCGCTCGTGGGTGGTGGGGGCCATCGAGGCCGCCGAGGCCGAGGCGGCGACCCCCAGGAAGGGCGTCAAGCTGGCCAAGGGCCACCTCGAGGTCCTCATCGGGACCATGATCGAGACCCCCCGCGCCGCGCTCCGGGCCGGGGAGATCGCCGAAGAGGCGGAGTTCTTCTCCTTCGGTACCAACGACCTCACGCAGATGACGTTCGGCTTCAGCCGCGACGACGTCGAGGGCCGGATGATGTCGGCCTACCTCGAGGAGGGCCTGCTCAAGCGCAATCCGTTCGACGTGGTGGACGCCGACGGGGTGGGTGAGCTGGTGCGGATCGGGACGGAGCGCGGCAGGGCCACCCGTCCGGACCTCAAGGTCGGCGTCTGCGGCGAGCACGGCGGCGACCCGGAATCGATCCAGACGTTCGCCGCGGCCGGACTGGACTACGTGAGCTGCTCGCCCTTCCGGGTGCCGATCGCCCGGCTGGCCACCGCCCAGGCCGTCCTGGCCGGGCTCACGACCGCACGCGACAAGGCCCGGTCCGCCCGGGCGGCCAAGAAGGCCCCGGCCAAGCAGGCCGACAGGAAGGCCGCCGCCAGGAAGGCCCCGGCCAAGAAGGCCGCCGTCCGGCGCTGATCACGATCGGCGGTCCGCCCCGGGGGGATCCCGGGGCGGACGGCAGGAGTGGGCCGGGCGTGGACGCGGTACCGTCGTCCCCATGGGCATTCCGGACGAGGACGTGGCCCGGGTCCGGGCCGCCACCGACATCGTCGCCCTGATCGGCGAGCACGCCGCGCTGAAGCGCCAGGGCCAGCGCTGGGTCGGTCTCTGCCCCTTCCACACCGAGAAGTCGCCCTCCTTCAGCGTCAACGCCGAGGAGGGCTTCTACTACTGCTTCGGCTGCCAGAAGAGCGGCGACGCCATCACCTTCGTCCGGGAGGTGGAGCACCTCGACTTCGTCGACGCCGTGCGCCGGCTGGCCGACAAGGCCGGCATCACCATCCGCGAGGACGGCACCGGTGGGCGGGACAACCAGAAGCGCAAGGTCTTCCTCGACGCCATGGAGCGGGCCACCGAGTGGTACCACCAGCGCCTGCTGACCGGGGCCGACGCCGGCCAGGCCCGGGACTACCTGCGCAGCCGTGGCTACGACGGCGAGATCGTGCGGAAGTTCCGTCTCGGATGGGCGCCCGACGGGTGGGACACACTGTGCACGTCGCTCAAGCTCGGTGAGGACGTGGCCACCGGCGCCGGCCTCGGGTTCGTGAACAAGCGGGGCCGGATCCAGGACGCCTTCCGGGCCCGGGTGCTCTTCCCGATCTGCGACCCGTCGGGCAACCCGGTGGCACTGGGCGGGCGGATCCTGCCCGGGAGTCAGGACCCGGCCAAGTACAAGAACTCCTCGGAGACCCCCATCTACTCCAAGCGGCGCACCCTGTATGCGCTCAACTGGGCCAAGCAGGACGTGATCGCCTCGGGCGAGGTCGTGGTGTGCGAGGGCTACACCGACGTGATCGGGTTCTTCGAGGCGGGCGTGCCGCGGGCGGTCGCCACGTGCGGGACCGCCCTCGCCGAGGAGCACGTCCGGCTCCTGAAGAACTTCGCCACGCGGATCGTCCTGGCCTTCGATGCCGACGGTGCCGGCCAGTCGGCGGCCGGACGCTTCTACGAGTGGGAGCGCTCCCTGGAGGTCGACGTTGCGGTGGCCGCCCTGCCGCCCGGGTCCGACCCGGCCGACCTGGCCCGCAGCGATCCGGCCGCCCTGCGATCCGCGGTCGAAGGGGCGAAGCCCTTCCTCCAGTTCCGCCTCGAGCGCATCCTGGACGCCGCCGACCTGTCCACGCCCGAGGGCCGGGCCCGGGCCGCCGACCACGCGCTGGCCGCCGTGGCGGAGCACCCCGACGACCTCGTCCGTGACCAGTACGTGATGCAGGTGGCCGAGCGCTGCCGTCTCGAGCCCGCCGCCCTGCGCGACCGCCTCGAGCGGATCCGCCGCGAAGGCCCCCGGACACCACCGGCCCGGTCCGAACGGACGCCGCACCCTCCCTCCACCCCGGTCGAGGACCGGGACCCCCGCGGCTACGACGGTCCACCGGACGGTCCGGAGCCGGAGTGGGACGAGTGGGAGGACGGATACGGGTCCGCCGGCGGGGGACCGGGTCCGGGTTCGACGAATTCGGAGTTCCGGCCCGGCCTGGAGGCCCTGCGACTGGCCATCCACCGCCCCGAGGACGTCGGCGAACGGCTCGAGGCCGAGCTCTTCAGCGACCCGGTGCAGCGGGCGGCGTTCACCGCACTGGTGGAGGCGGACGACCTCGGCGAGGCCATCGATGCGGCACCGGGACGGGTCCAGACCCTGCTGGTGCGGCTGACGGTCGAAGAGCCCCGGTCGGAGCCGGACGAGGTGGTCAACCAGCTGGTCCGCGACACGGTCCGGCGGGAGCTGCCCCAGATCGCCGTCGAGGCCCGGACCTCGGACCGGGCCATGGCTGAGGCGGCGCAGGTCGCCGCCTGGCTCCAGGAGCTGGACGATCCCGGTGCCGCAGCAGAGGCATCGCGCCGGTTGGTAGCGTGGCTCCTGGTGAGGGCACGAGCCGATGGATCCGGGCAGGACGCATGACGGCGAAGAAGGTGGTCCCGCTGTACCCCGGCGCTGAAGGCACCGGCAGCGCCGTGGCCGTGCCGGCCGTACCGCCCATCGTGACCGCGGAGCCGCCGGACGCGGCGCCGGCGCTCACCGCCCCCGAGATCCTCGCCGCCGAGGACGCGCTGGCCGCGGCCGAGTTCGAGGCGCTGCTGCGGCGGGGCCGGGAGAAGGGCGCCCTCTCCCAGGACGACGTCGTCGAGGTGCTGGAGTCGGTCGAACTGAGCGCCGACCTGATCGTGGGCGTGGTGGAGCGGATCCGCGAGGCCGGGATCGAGTTCACCTACGACACCGGGGAGACCACCATCGTGCCCCTGGCGTCACCGCCGGGACCGGCAACCGCCGCCCGGCCCGAGCCGAAGGTCCGCCTGGTCGCCGTGCCTCCGGCCGAGCCCGCCACCCCGGCGAAGAAGGCGCCCGCCCGCAAGTCCCGGGCGTCGTCCGCGTCGTCCTCCTATCCGGAGTCGGACAGCTTCCGTGGCTCGGCCGCCGACCCGGTGCACATGTACCTCAAGGAGATCGGCAAGGTGAAGCTGCTGGACGCCGCGCTCGAGGTCGAGCTGGCCGAACGCATCCTGGCCGGCACCGGTGCCGCCATGCGGCTCCAGGAGGACGAGATCACCGGCACCACGTCCCGGACCGAGCGCAGGACCGACCAGCGACTGGTGCGCCAGGGCCACGAGGCCAAGGACCAGCTGATCGAGGCCAACCTCCGCCTCGTCGTCTCGATCGCCAAGCGCTACCGGAACCGCGGCCTCGCCTTCCTCGACCTGATCCAGGAGGGGAACCTCGGTCTGATGCGGGCGGTCGAGAAGTTCGACCACACCAAGGGATTCAAGTTCTCGACCTATGCCACCTGGTGGATCCGCCAGGCCATCACCCGGGCCATCGCCGACCAGGCCCGCACGATCCGGATCCCGGTCCACATGGTGGAGACCATCCACAAGGTGGTGTGGGCCCAGCGCCAGTTCCACCAGGAGGTGGGCCGGGAGCCCACCAGCGAGGAGCTGGCGTCGCTGGTCGACCTCTCCGTCGACCGGGTCCGCGAGATCCTCCGCATCAACCAGGACACCATCTCCCTCGAGCAGCCGATCGGCGACGAGGAGGACTTCAGCCTGAGCGACATCATCGAGGACCGCGAGGCGGTGGTGCCCGGCGATGCGGCCACCCGACTCATGCTCGACGCCGCGCTCCGTGATGCGCTCAACCACCTGACCCCGCGCGAGCAGGACGTGGTCCGCCTCCGGTTCGGGCTCGAGGACGGCAAGATCCGCACCCTCGAGGAAGTGGGCAAGGCCTTCGGGGTGACCCGGGAACGGATCCGCCAGATCGAGGCCAAGACACTGGCGAAGCTCCGTCGTCCCGAGTCGGCCCAGCTGCTGCGCGACTACCTCGAAGAGGCCTGACCGGGCGCTACGGGACCGCCGAGCCGGCCGCACACGGCCCTCGGGTCCCCGTCGCCGTCCAGCAGGACCCGGATCCCCCCGTATCCGGAGTCGGCGAACAGGGAGCGGACCTGGTCGAACTGCCCGCCCCCGGCCTCCAGCAGGAGCCAACCTCCCCGGCGGACCCACCGGGTGCTGCGCCGGACGGCCCGGGTGATGATCCCCAGGCCCCCGTCTCCGCCGTCGAGGGCAGTTCGGGGCTCATAGGTGAGTACGTCCCGGGGGAGCAGGTGGAGCGCGTCCACGGGCACGTAGGGCAGCACGCCGGTCATCACATCGACGGTGCCGGCCAGGTCCCGGGGGAGCGGACCGTCCAGGTCGCCCTGGCGGACGTCCACGCCGTTGGCCCGGGCGCAGGCTGTGGCCACCGGGTCGGACTCGGTGGCCACCACCCGGGCCTCGGGTCGGGCCGCCTGCAGGACCAGGGCCACCGCTCCCGAGCCGGTGGCCAGGTCGACCGCGGTGCCCCGGGGAGGGAGGAGGTCGGCCGCCGTCCGGGCCAGCGCCTCGGACTGCCAGCGGGGTACGTAGACGCCGGGTCGGACGTCGACGGTCCTCCCGCAGAACTCGGCGGTGCCGGTGATCCAGGCGAGAGGCTCGCCGGCGACCCGTCGGGCCACCATGGCTTCGAGTGCCCCGGGATCGGCGGCGGCGGCCACCAGCTCGGCAGCCTCGTCGGCGGCGGCCACGCACCCGGCCGCGGCCAGGGCCCGGGTCACCGCATCGAGTTCGGCCCGGGCCGCCGTCGACCCGCTCAGCTGGCGAGCGTGCTGCGGCCGTTGATGACGGTGGCCAGGTCGCCCGCCATCTCGATCACGAGGGCGTCTGCGGCCTCCTCACCGTCACGCCAGCCGAGGCGGACCCCGATGGCGTCGCGGGCCCGGACGCTGCCCAGCACGACCACGGCCCTGGCCTTGGCCGGCACCCTGGCCACCAGGCGGGACGCGCTCGGGGCCCGGTCAGTCGACCCGTCGTCGGCCACCACCCGCAACCGGGTGCGGCCCGACCGGGAGCCGAGGGCGAATCCGACGGCGAATGCGGTGACTGTGGCGATCAGGAACTTCACGGGCGCCATTGTGCCCCGGTTCGCACCGGCGTGCACCTGCGATTCTCGGAGGCGCGGCGAACGGCTAATCTCCACTGGCACGCCGGGGCTGTTCGCAGGAGCGGATCGGGCGTGGTGGCACTGTTTCCGGGGTAGCTCAATCGGCAGAGCATCTGACTGTTAATCAGAGGGTTGTGAGTTCGAGTCTCACCCCCGGAGCCATCGTGGTGCCGGACCAGGCGGACCGTCCGGCCGGTACGCCCGCCGGGCCGCCCACGCAAGGATCCCACCCACCACCGGTCGACGGGATCTCCGATCGGCCGACGGGGTCGCAGGAGGAGTGTGATGGCAACAGACGAGACCTGTCGGGACTGCGGCCACCCCGGGATCCACCGGGGCAGGGGCCAGGGCCGTTCCCCGTGCGAGGACTGCGACCGCTGCTGGGCCGAGCGGCAACGCCACGAGCGCCCGCCCCACCACAATTGAGCCGGGCACAATTGAGCCGGGCACAATTGAGCCGGGCCACCCGGCCGGTGGCCCGGTCGTGACCGCCCGGGTGGTGTTCGCCACCGCGCCGGCCGACTTCCTCGGCGACATCGACGCCGACCGCCCCCTGCACGAGCTGGCCTTAGCCGGCGAGGGGATCTCCCTCGAACACGCCGTCTGGTCCGACCCCGGCGTGCCGTGGGACGAGTACGACCTGGTCGTGGTGCGCTCCACCTGGGACTATCTGGCGCACCTGGAGGAGTTCCGGGCCTGGCTCGCCCGACTCGCCCCGCTCGGGACCGTGCACAACCCTGTCGAGGTCATCGACTGGAACCTGGACAAGCGCTACCTCTTGGAATTGGCGGCAGCCGGAGCTCCGGTGATCCCCACCCGGGTGTGCGCGAGCGTGGCCGAGGTGGACGACGCGCTGGCGGCACTCGACGGCGAGGTCGTGGTCAAGCCGGTCGTGTCGGCGGGGAGCCGGCTGACCGGCAGGTTCACCCACGGTGACCCGGCGGCCCGGGCGCTGGCGGTCCAGGTTCTCGCCGGGGGCACGTCGGTGCTGGTGCAGCCGGCCGTGGCATCGGTGGCGGCCGGGGGGGAGGTGAGCACGCTCGTGTTCGGCGGCACGGTCTCCCACTCGGTGCGCAAGGGCCCGCTGCTGGCCCTCGGCGGCGGACTGATCGGGGGGACCTACACCGAACAGCTGGTGCCCGAGGTGCTCACCCCGGAGCGCCGGAGGCTCGTCGAAGCGGCGTCGGCGGCCACGGCCCGGCTGGTGGACGAGCGGTTCGGGATCACCGAGCCCCTGTTGTACGCACGGATCGACGTGGTCACCCTCGACGACGGCACCCATGTCGTCCTGGAGGTGGAGCTGGCCGAGCCGGCGTTCTTCCTGGCGACGGAGCCCGGGGCCGCCGGCCGGTTCGCGGACGAGCTCCGGCGACGTATGGTGCCGCTGCGGTAGCCCACTCGCCCCGGGCCCTCGTTCCGACATCCCTCGGATCGTCGCACGCCCGTTAACATCTCGGCGGGGCCCAGCCGGACCCGCCGAGGAGGCCATCTCGTGACGTCGACCGATGCACCCCCGGCCCAGCCGGCGGTATCCCCGGCGGCACGGGCGGTGGGACTGGTCAAGACGTACGGCACCGGGGACGCCGCCGTGCACGCCTTGGCCGGGGTGGACATCGAGTTCGAGCACGGCCGGTTCACCGCGGTCATGGGGCCATCGGGGTCGGGCAAGTCCACCCTGATGCACTGCATGGCCGGTCTGGACACGCCGACCTCGGGCCGCACGTTCATCGGGGACCTGGAGATCGGACAGCTCGACGACGCCGGGCTGACACAGTTGCGCCGCGACCGGATCGGGTTCGTCTTCCAGTCGTTCAACCTGGTCCCCACCCTGACCGCCCGGGAGAACATCACCCTTCCCGCCGACCTGGCCGGGCGGAAGGTGGACGAGGCGTGGTTCGACTACCTGGTCGACCAGCTCGGCATCGCCGACCGGCTCGACCACCGCCCGAGTGAGCTGTCCGGCGGTCAGCAGCAGCGGGCGGCCTGCGCCCGGGCCCTCATCGGGCGTCCCGACCTGATCTTCGCCGACGAGCCCACCGGCAACCTCGACTCCAATGCATCCGGTGAGATGCTCGACTTCCTCCGTCGGTCGGTGAACGACTTCCACCAGTCGATCGTGATGGTGACCCACGACGCCCGGGGGGCGGCCTACGCCGACCGGGTCGTGTTCCTGGACGACGGCCGGTTGGTGGGGGAGCTCCTCGATCCGACCGCCGACTCCGTGCTGGAGCAGATGAAGCGCCTGGGCAGCTGACATGTGGAAGGTGACGGTCTCGGGACTCCTCGCCCACAAACTCCGCCTGGCGCTGACGGCCACAGCCATCGTGCTCGGGGTGACCTTCATCTCCGGCACCCTGGTGCTCACCGACACCCTGCACGCCACGTTCACCACCCTGTTCGGGCACATCTACCAGAACATCGATTTCGAGGTCCGGGGCAAAGCGGCCTTCACCGGGACGTCGGGCAACGGTACCCAGCGCAAGGCCATCCCCGAATCGCTCCTCGGCCCGGTCCGCGGGGTGCCCGGCGTGGCCGCGGCCGAGGGGACCGTCAGCGGCTACGCGCAGTTCGTGGCCCCCGACGGCAAGGCCGTCACCACCGGCGGGGCGCCGACGATCGGGGTCTCCTTCAACCCCGTCCCACAGATGTCCGCCCTCACCCTCGTGCAGGGCACGGCCCCGACCACCCCGCAGGACGTGGTGATGGATCGGGGGACGGCGACCAAGTACCACTTCGCCGTCGGCGACCACGTGAAGGTCCTGCTCGCCGGCCCACCCCAGACGTTCACGCTCACCGGCATCGTCCGTTTCGGTTCGGCCGACAACCTGGCCGGCGCCACCATCGCCGCGTTCTGGCTGCCCACCGCCCAGCAGCTGTTCGACCTCCACGGACAGTTCGACGCCATCGACGTGGTGGCCGCCCCCGGGGCCGACAAGGCGGCGGTCGGGCACGACATCGCCGACGTGCTGCCGGCCGGGGTCGAGGTGGTGACCGGGCAGACCGTGGCCGACGAGCAGTCGAGCGCCATCAACCAGGCACTCGGGTTCTTCTCGACGGCCCTGCTGGTGTTCGCGTTCATCTCGTTGTTCGTCGGCGGCTTCACCATCTTCAACACGTTCTCGATCATCGTGGGGCAGCGGACCAGGGAGCTGGCACTGCTCCGCATCGTGGGCGCCAGCCGCCGCCAGATCTTCCGGTCGGTCCTGCTCGAGGCGGCGCTGGTCGGGCTGGTGGCGTCGCTGGTCGGCCTGGGCCTCGGGGTGCTGGCGGCGTTGGGCCTCGAGGCCCTGCTCGGGGCCTTCGGGATCACCCTGCCCACGGGGCCGCTCGTGTTCGAGTCGCGGACCGTGGCCGCCGCACTGCTCGTCGGTGTGGGTGTGACCGTGGTGTCGGCCGTCAGCCCCGCCCGTCGGGCCGTCCGGGTCCCCCCGGTGGCCGCACTGGCCGACGTCCGGACCGACGAGGGTGAGTCGTCGCGGCGACGGATCGTGCTCGGCACGGTGATCGGGCTGGTCGGCGTGGCCATCCTCGTGTCGGGGCTGACCGCTCCGGCCATCCAGCTGGTCGGTCTCGGAGCCGTACTCGGCTTCCTCGGCATCGGCATGCTCGCCCCGATCGTGGCCAGGCCGATGGCCAGTGTGCTCGGGCGGCCCCTGGCCCTCCTGCTCGGCACGGCGGGCAAGCTCGGGCGGGAGAATTCGATGCGCAGTCCGCGCCGGACGGCCCAGACGTCGGCGGCACTCATGGTCGGGCTCGCACTCGTGTCCACCATCGCCGTGTTCGGGGCGTCGGTGTCCCGATCGGCCACCAGCAGTGTCGACGATGCCGTCAGCGCCGACTACATCATCACCTCCTCGGGAGTCGGAGCCACCGGATTCTCGACGGCCGTGGCCCCGGCGGTCGCGGCGGTGCCCGGGGTCATCGCGACGTCGACGGTCTACAGCGGCCAGTTCGAGTCGGGCGGTTCGGTGTCGACCCTTGCCGCGGTGTCGACCCGTGACCTGTCGCAGACGGTGATCCTGCGCATGGAGAGCGGCTCGGGCGCGCCCGCCCTCTCCGCCGGAGAGCTGCTGGTCGACACCACAACGGCGACGAGCAAGCACCTGGT
>Ga0182013_10005450_pt1 | contig 14783 bp, 13 predicted proteins | sample 612S2MmetaG_FD_120487 | JGI IMG/M metagenome (GOLD analysis project Ga0182013, IMG submission 120487) | Permafrost microbial communities from Stordalen Mire, Sweden - 612S2M metaG | ecosystem: Environmental > Terrestrial > Soil > Wetlands > Permafrost | place: Sweden: Stordalen | collected... | reverse complement strand
GAGATTGTTGAAGCTCACATAATAGTCGCGACTGCCGCCGAGCGCGAGGCGATCGTAGTCGATGACCGGCACGCCGTGCGATTTGGCGTAGGTCTCAATCGCCGCGCCCACACCGGAGGAGATCGGGTCCATCAGCAGGACGGTCGCGCCTTGAGAGATGTCCGACTGCGCCTCGGTCAGCTCTGTCGCCTCGCTGCCCTGCGCGTTGGTGATGATGAACTGATCAGCCGTCAAGCCCGCCGCCTCGAGAGCCTTCTGGAGGTAAGGGGCGTCGAAGGACGTATAGCGAGCCGAGGTGGCCGTCTCCGGGAGCAAGATTCCGATCTTGCCTTTTCCCTGGGACGCCAACGTCTTGAGCTGCGCCATGGCGGAGAAGTCGCTGGTGAACGAGCTGGCGGACAGAGAAGGGGCTGCGGCCCCTTGCGCGAACGCGCCGCTTCCCAACACGCCGACCGCCACCGCCAGGCACGCGGAAGCGCTGACGCCCGCGAGCGACTGCTGCAATGCGAATGCTGACATCGAAAATTCCTCCTTGTTGACTGTCTTGGGGCGAGCACTCCATGTATAGGCTCGCGACAGCTCAAGCTTTATTATCGCCGATCTGCACAACCGTGGTAATTACACTTTGTCCAGTCGAGCGCGTCCACGGCCTCGGGACGCAGTTCTAGCGTTGTCATCGGTCGGCGAAAGGGTCGGAAAATACCTAGTATCGGCGCGGCTCAGACGCGGTGGGACGGGAGACGACGCGTAGAGGCGCGCGTCCGGATCGGCTGACTTCCATTCTCCGAGAAAAAGGAGATGCAAAAGATTGGGGAGACGAGCTCGTGAGCCGGTCCCAGAGCGTCGACCTCGCGTCTCAGCGCCGGAGAGAGTGCGACGGGAGACCACATGAACAAGCCGTCGCTCGACAATTTGGTCACCGCCGTGCGCGTCGGGTAGGGAAAGCCAAGATGTAATCCGTCTCCGAGATCTTGACCCAACGATGGCCAATCGTCTCAATGCGTTGCAACGCCGATCCGCGTCCGGACCCCGCTTCGAGTAACAGCCAGGCGGCGATCCCGCCCGTGAGTTGTCCGAAAGTTCCGAACAAATGCGCGCGACCTACCCCTGGAGACAAACCGATGAACGTCTATCGCCTGGATCCGATCGAGCCCGGCCATCCCAGCTGGCGATTTTCTGACGAAAAGGACACGGTTTGGGCCTGCGCTCCGACGGCGAAACAGGCGCGCGACTTGGTCGCCGCCAAGTCCGGCTTTGCCAAATATGGCGCGGAGGGGGACCAATCGCCGTGGCAAGACGAGGCCGTCACCTCGTGCGTCCCTCAGCCGACCATGTCCCTGATGAGCCCGGAAACCGTGGTCAGGGAAGACGGCAGCCTGGTCGACTTCTGAGGCAAAGGCGCCGCAGCGCCGCCGCCCCCCGCGTTGCCGCGGCGTTCAAAGGCGACCGAGACAATGCCGGCGATTGTCCCGAGCCGCCGCTTGGATGAAATGACGCCGGGCCGTACGCCGAATTCGGACCGCCCGCCGCGGCGACTCCGCGGCCCTCCCGCACATGAGCGTGAAAGATTCGCGACCGGCGCGATCACGGAAACGAGCGACGCCGACGCGGCGCCCGCGAATGAATCCGACGGGAGCTGAAGCCGAACGCCTCCATCGGGCCGCGCGCTCGCGCAGGCGATTTGCACGATGGGTTTCGACGGCGGGCGCCTCGGCGATAACGCGCGGCCGTTTGCGCGCGGCGCGAGAATGGCGCTCGCGATATCGGCGCGCGAGGCTAAAGGCGCCCCATGAGCGCGAGGACGACGACGACGATCAGGATGACGCCGACGACGCCGACGCCGCCGTGGCCATATCCATAGCCGTAGCCCCAATAGGGGAGGACGCTGCCGCCCCCAAGGCCTCCGAGTAGAAGCAAGAGAAAAATGACGACTAGGATGAAACCTACAAGTGACACGGCGGTCTCCTCCGGGCTGAGAAACTCGAAAGAGCCGGCGCAATCACGCCAGCGCCTGTCGAGCAGGGGCCGATCTTGGTGGACACGAAAAGAGAAAGGGGCGGTCGCATTGGATTTAGGGGCCGTTGCGACCGCCAGTCCGCAAGCGCCGGTCTACTGGGGGGACAAAGAGACTGGCGCTCGATGCGCTTACTGATGCGGCAAACCGTGCTCGCACGAAAGGATCGGATTCTACCTACTCGGCGCGATCGGCGGCCATTCGCTGGCGATGAGAATGTGTTCGGCGACGCGGCGGTCTGCGTCAATCTCCCGCCCGGGTCGCGTCTCAGTTCGAAAAATTGACGCGAACTGACAAACGCTGCGCAGCGCACCCGTCCCTTGATACGCCCAGCGCAATGCAGGAGGTGGGCGCATGCATGACGCCCGAGCCGCCCGGTATTGCGGATCATCGGAAGCATACGCTCGAAAGGCGAGAGACCGCGGCAGCAATGTTGCCGAGTGGCCGCGCCTCGCCAACGAATGGGAGAAACTGGCGCGTGAACAAGCGCTGTGGGTTGCCCCAAGCATGGCGTAGTTGATCGAGACGTTATCACGCTGATCGGCGTCCGGACCCTGCGCCGAATGACATACAGCGCCCTTAAGTCCGGTGGTTGCGGGCGCGCCGCAACGGCCGATGCGCCAAGATCGCCAACGGCTATCTCAACCGCCAGATCGACGATCTCCTACCGTCGGCCGACGTGCAGGCGGAGCCGCCTGGAGACTTGGCCTGAAGTCATTGCTTCCGCCAAAACCGTCGGCCGACGGGAAGCTGTCGGCTAGGTAGTTTCCGAGCCTATCCCGTCGAAGCGCAACGCTCCACATTGTCCGACTTGCGGCAATATCGAGCGATTTAGGCAAACAGGGGGCTACCTCTCTTGTCTGGGGGCGACGATCAATGTGGGGGCGACGGCCCCGCCATCGGAGGCAAGCGCACTGCCGCCCGTCCGGCGGATTGCGCGACCCCGGCGTTAGATATCGGGATGCATCCGGCGCCGGGCGAACGCCAATTTCACACGGCGGACCGGCTCGAGCGGGCGGATGGGCGCGGAATCGAGAAGATCAGCGACGTCGCGCCCAGCCTGGCTCTGCGGAATCTGCGGGGCCTTGTGATTCTTATCGTGCTCGCCTTCCATTCCTTTCTGCCCTACCTCAGGTACGCCAGGTCAGCCGCGGTTCCTTTCGACCAGCCGCCTTACGAATGGCGCGCCTTTCCCATCGTCGACAGTCAGCGCTGGTTCGGATTCGATTTGTTCTGCGCCTGGCAAGACGTTTATCTGATGTCTTTGATGTTTTTTCTCTCGGCTGTATTTGCGTCGCCGAGTCTCGCCCGCAAAGGAAGCCGGAAATTTCTAGGCGATCGATTGCTGCGGCTGGGCGCGCCATTTGTTTTCGGCGTGACCGTCGTCGCCCCGATCGCGCTTTATCCCGCCTACCGCATGATCGCGGTCGATCCAAGTCTGATCGCCTATGGGCGGAGCTTCCTGGCGCTGCCCTTCTGGCCCAACGGGCCGATGTGGTTCTTATGGCTGCTATTGGCTTTGACCATCGCGCCTGCCGGGCTGCACCGTTTCGCCCCCCATTGGGTCGCGTTTCTCGGCCGTTTGTCGTCCGACGCCACTGCGCGTCCGGGCCGGTATTTTATCGGCCTGACGACGGTCGCCGCCCTCGCCTATGTTCCGCTGGTGATTGCCTTCACCCCTTGGAATTGGTCCGAACACGGACCGTTTTCGCTCCAGCTCAGCCGGCCGCTGCTCTATGCCGTCTATTACCTAGCGGGTCTCGGGGTTGGGGCGCACGGCCTTGCGCGCGGCCTGCTCGCCCCCGAGGGAATGCTGGCGCGGCGCTGGAGCGTCTGGCTTCTATGCGCGCCCGCTTCGCTGCTGCTGTGGATGGGGCTCACCGGACTGACATTGACCTATGCGACACCCGTCCCGTTGATGCTGCAAATCGCCGCCGGCGTCAGCTTTGCGTTGGCTGGCGCGTGCAGCTTCTTTTTCGTGATGGCGGCTTGCCTGCGCTTTGGCGCTGTTCGTTCGCGATTGTTCGACGGCTTGTCGAAGAACGCCTTCGGTATTTACCTGTTGCACTATGCGCCGTTGGTCTGGCTGCAATACGCCTTGCTGGACGTTCCGTTCTCGGCCATCGCGAAGGCCATGATCGTGTTCGGCGGCACGCTGCTCCTCTCCTTCGCGGCGACCGCCGCCATCCGATTCGGTCGGTTCGGGTCTCGACTCATCGGCGAGGCGCCGCGGGCGTTGGCGTCACGCCCGCAAGGCCAGAGCCCTGCCCCCACATCGCCGGTGGGCGACGCGCGCGCGGCATAAAGCGCCAAGTTGTCTATCGCTTTGATACGGCCGAAAGCGATCACGCGTCGCGCAGAGGAATTGCGTTCGAGCCGGCGCGTTGCGTACGAGCGTGCAATCCCATCGCGAGCAGGGCGACGCCGCCGAGAATCATGTTGATCCCGACGAGGAGGCCCATCGTCCACGCCGAGGTCCCCGGAAGACCGAAAATAATGATGCTCGCCAAGCCAATGTCGACGACGCCGCTCGCCAACATCCAGGCCCAGCGCCCGGAGAACTGACGTCGGTGTTCGAAGGCGAACATGATCGACGCGCCCCCTTCGACCAGGAAGAACAGAACCAAAATCAGCCGCATTGGGCCGACGTTCTCAAACGGCCATCCCATCAGACCGCCATAGAGATCCTGCGATTTGTTCGCGATCAGGACGACGCCGACAGAAATCGCGAGCAAAGCCGAAACGAGCGACCACCAGAACCCCGGCGCCTGTCGCGCCCAGTACGTTGTCGCTAAGCCCAAGGTTCCGCTGACCAGAAAGAGCCAACCCAGAACAACCGTCACATTCAGGCTGGCGATCGATGGAACGACGATCGCCAAAAGGCCCAGAAAAATGAGGGCCGCTCCTTCGACAAGAAAAAGAATCCAATGGTCATGGACCGATCCTTCGACCGTTCCTGGAACGCGAACGCCGTCGGAGTGTTGGTCCCTAGCCATTGGAGGGCGCATCCCTGCGATGAGACGATAGCGTCATTGGGCGGGATCAGATTTCGTGCGGAGCGCTGCGCTTTCCGCGGGCAGCGAGCTTCACTGCGAGCGCCATAGCGCCGAGGTCAGAAGATCTCGCCGTGCAACTTGCCGCCGCGCCGCGCCAGCTTGTCTCGTCCGATTGGAAACGAGACAAGCCTTACGCGCTCTATCGGTACCAGCAATGGCCATTCCGGCAGACGCGCTGGTGTGGGTAGAGTTCGGGAGGGCCGGCGCAGAAATGATACCAATGATATCCGGTCATGCCGAGCCGGTAGCAACCAGCATCGGCCGTGGTCGGCGTCAGGGCTACGGCCGACAACGTCGCTATGGCGGCGGCCAGCAAAGCAAGCTTACGCATCTTTTCCCTCCGATATTGGGTTTGGTAGGCCATGTCACTTAGTAGCCGCCCAGATTAGACAAAGGCGCGCGTCAGCGGCAGTCTCGGAATCTACTCACGGTCGCGAAGTCGGAGGAGCGCCAGCCTGTTTGCCTGTCGATCCGACATTCGCCAGATCGCGCCAAGTTCCGGCCCAAATCTACGACGCTCTGGCGTTCCTACCGATCCCGAGCCGTCGCGGCGCGCTGTCGACGGGCGCCGCGGCGGCCCGCCGGCGCTTTCCTTGCGACGCGCCGCGCGCTGCGCCGTCTCGCAGCCCCCGTCCCTACTTCCCTCGTTCCGCGATAAATTTAGCCGTCTCCACGAGCGTTCGCGCCCGCTCTCCGAACGACGCCAGAGCCGCGCCGGCTTCGCTAACGAGGTCCTTGAGGCGCGCTTTGGCGGTCTCTACGCCAAGGATCCCGACCAGCGTCGCCTTGCCGGCGGCCGCATCCTTGCCGGCGGCTTTACCGAGGGTCGCGCTGTCGCCTTCCACGTCGAGCAGGTCGTCGGAGATTTGAAACGCCTTGCCGATGGACGCGCCGTATCGATCGAGCGCGTCGCGCTCCGCGGCGCTGGCCTTGCCGAGAATGGCGCCGGCGGCGCAGGCGAATTGCAACAGCGCGCCAGTCTTCATCGCCTGCAATGCGCCGATCGCCGTTTCGTCGAGAGGGCGCGGCTTGCCGTCGGCGAAACGTCCTTCCGCGTCGAGGTCCAGCAGTTGACCGCCGACCATGCCGTCGACGCCGGCGGCGCGCGCCAGCGCGCCGACCAGATTGACGCGCACCTCAGCCTCCGGATGGACCGCAGGACGCGTGGCCACGTCGAAAGCCAGGGTGAGCAAGCCGTCTCCGGCAAGGATGGCGGTCGCTTCGTCGAAGGCCTTGTGAGTCGTGGGACGGCCGCGCCGCATATCGTCATTGTCCATGGCCGGCAGATCGTCATGAACGAGCGAGTAGCAATGGATGAGTTCCAGCGCCGCTCCCGCCATCAGCGACCGGCGCCGCGGGACGCCGAACAGATTGCCGCTCGCGACGACCAGCAGGGGGCGGATGCGTTTGCCGCCGCTCAGGCTGGAATAGCGCATCGCCTCGAGCAGACGCGCGGGGCGTACACGCCCGCCTGCGGCAGGCGCCTGCGCCAATAGCTCGCTCAGCATCGCCTCGGCGTCGCTCGCCACACTCTTCAGCAGCGACGAAAAGGCCTCATGGGAAACGCTCATCAATAGCCTCCGTCGACCACGGCATGTCCTCTCGGATCGAACGAATAGGGCGCCGCCTCCAATTCACATAACGTGTTTCCCCGACTCGTTCATAGTCTCGCCTGAGCCCCTACGTTTGGGTCAAACGAACGATGCGTTGACGCTCCGGCCTCGGCAATGCCGACAGCGCTCGCATAATTGCCCTAAACAGCCCGTCGCGCCCAAGGACGGCGAGGCGCTATGGGCCGTTCATCGCCAGCGGGCGACCTTCCTGGCTCGCGACAATCCTGAAGGCGTTTGACTCTTTGCCACTGCTTCGGCGCTAGTGGTACAATGGATTTTGGCGCCCGCCGAGAGCCTGCCGATGGTTGCAAGTCTGGTCGCCGCCGTTGCGCTCGTCATCTGGATTTACTTGGTGGCGGGGCGCGGCGGTTTTTGGCGCGCGGGAGAGCGCGACGGCGGCGGCCCTTCTTCGCCGGTATGGCCCGACGTAATTGCCGTCATTCCGGCGCGCGACGAAGCCGACGGTGTCGGCCACACTGTCGAGTCTCTGTTGCGTCAAGACTATCCCGGGTCGCTCTCGCTCATTCTGGTTGACGACGAAAGCGCCGACGGCACTGCAGACGTAGCCAGGCTTGCGGCCGCCGCGATTGGCCGCATGGACCGATTGACGATCATTCCCGGCGCCGCGCTTCCGGCCGGCTGGACTGGAAAATTGTGGGCCATGAAGCAAGGCGTCGAGCGCGCGGACGCGGCGGCGCCCGAATTCCTGCTTCTGACCGACGCCGACATCGTTTATCCGCCCGACACGTTGCGCCGCCTGGTTTCGCAATCGCTGAGCGAGGGTCTCGCACTCTCCTCCATGATGGCCAAGTTGCGTTGTGAGAGCTTTGCGGAGCGCGCGCTCATTCCGGCCTTTATCTTCTTCTTTCAGATGCTCTATCCCTTCTCCTGGGTGAACGACCGACGCCGCGCGACGGCGGCGGCGGCAGGCGGTTGCATGCTGGTGCGCCGCGAGGCGCTTCAGGCCGCCGGAGGCATCGAAGTCATACGCGGTTCGCTGATCGACGATTGCGCCATGGCGCGCATCTTGAAGAAACAGGGGCCGATACGCCTCAGCCTCAGCGAGCGCGTGATCAGCATTCGACCTTATTCGACAATGGACGAAATCCGGCGGATGGTCGTTCGCTCCGCCTACGCCCAGCTTCGCTATTCGCCGCTGCTGCTTGCGGTCGCCTTGGCTGGCCTGACGTTCGTTTTCGTCGTTCCCGTTCTTGCGGCGCTTTTCGGTCACGGCGCCGCTCAGATTTTCGGGCTTCTGACTTGGGTCGTCATGGCGGCGGCATTTCAGCCGACGCTCCGATTCTATGCATTGTCGCCGCTGTGGGGACCAATCCTGCCGGCGATCGCGCTCGTTTACATGGCCTTCACGTTGGAATCCGCCTATCAATCCGTGCGGGGACGGGGCGGTCTTTGGAAAGGCCGCGTTCAGGCGCGCGCGGCTAGGACCCCATGACGAACGCCAGCGACTTGCGGTCGGGCAAGACCCGTCGGGACGAAAACTTCCCGGTGGCGTCTTTGCTCGTCCGAGCGCAGCACCGTCGGCCAATTCTGGCCTTCTACGAATTCGCACGCGTCGCCGACGATGTCGCGGATCACCCCTCGTTGGCGGCTGCGGAGAAGATCGCGTTGCTCGATCGCATGGAGGCCGACCTCATCGGCGACGATCGCCCAGACGCCAATCCGCAGTCGGCGGCCTTGCGGCGCGCGCTCGCAGAGCGCGGACTCTCGCCCGACCACGCGCTGGACTTGTTGCGCGCCTTTCGCCTCGACGCTTCCAAGCGGCGCTATAAAGACTGGGCGGAATTGATGTCCTATTGCGCCCTCTCGGCCATGCCGGTCGGTCGCTTCGTGCTGGACGTGCACGGCGAGAGCCGTTCGACGTGGCCCGCTTCAGACGCAATATGCGCCGCGCTGCAAATCAACAACCACCTTCAGGACTGCGGCTTGGACTACCGCAATCTCGACCGAGTCTATTTGCCTTTGGACGATCTCGCCAAATACGGCCTTCGCGTCGAAGCGCTCGGCGCAGAACGGGCCTCGCCGGCGTTGCGTCGCTGCATCGCGGAACTCGCGCGCCGTGCCGAGACAATGCTGCACGAAGGGGAAGGACTCGAGACCGCGATCGCAGATTGGCGTTTGGGGCTCGAGATTTCAGTCATTCATGCGCTGGCGTTGCGGGTCGCGCGCATGCTGACCGTGTGCGATCCTCTCAGCGCGGAGACCCATTTGGGCAAATGGCGCGCGGGGGGCATCGGTCTTCTTGCCGCTCTCAATAGCGCTTCGCGCCGCTTCGGCCCGCTCGAACGCCCGCCGGTCTCGACCGCACGCGCGAACGCGACACGTTTCGAGCCTGTGCCCGAAGCTCGCGTGACCGCCTCCGGCAGTTCGTTCTATTTGGCGATGCGGCTCATGCCGCCCGAGCAGCGCCAGGCGATGTTCGAGATCTATTCGTTCTGTCGCGCTGTCGATGACATTGCCGACAATGGCGGCCCTCGCGAAGCCCATCTTATTCAATTGCAGCGCTGGCGTCACGACGTTGATGCAATTTACGCCGGCGCCGGGCCTCCCCGCTTGCATGCGCTGGCCGAGGCGATCCGCGCTTTCAATCTGCGCCGCGAAGACTTCTTGGCCGTCATCGACGGCATGGAAATGGATGTGATCGCCCCGATCCGCGCGCCCGATTGGGCGACGCTCGACCTCTACTGCGACCGCGTGGCGAGCGCCGTGGGTCGCCTATGCGTTCGCGTATTCGGAATGGCTGACGCGCAAGGCGTCGCCCTGGCCCATCACCTCGGCCGCGCCCTCCAGCTGACCAACATCCTGCGCGACATCGACGAAGACGCCGCCGTCGGGAGACTCTATCTTCCGCAAGAAGCGCTGCGCGCCGCCGGAATTGCATCGAGCGAACCTCTGGACGCGATCGCCAATCCTGCGATCGACCAGGCCTGCGCGCCGGTCGTCGCGCGCGCGCGGCGCCATTTCGTCGAATCCGATGCGATCATTGCTGAGAGCCCTCGCCGGGTCGTGCGCACCGCCCGCATTATGAGCGCGGCCTACCGCTCGATCCTCGAGCATCTCGTCGCGCGTGGATGGCTTCCGCCACGCGCGCCGGTCAAACGGCGCCGCGCGCAACTCATTTGGATCGTTCTGTGTCACGGCATCTTGTGACGCCGCGTCGAATCCACGTCGTCGGCGCCGGATTGGCGGGGCTGTCAGCCGCCGTTCGGTTGGCGTCTCGCGGCTTAGCGGTCATTGTTCATGAGGCGACCAACCAAGCGGGCGGCCGCTGCCGTTCGTATTACGATTCCACACTCGGCATGGAGATCGACAACGGCAATCATCTTGTATTGTCCGGCAACAAGGCCGCCCTCTCCTACCTCGATCTCATCGACGCGCGCGCTGGTCTTGGCGCGCCGCCTTCTGCGAGTTTCCCCTTCATCGATCTTGCGACTGGCGAGCGCTGGACGGTGCGCGCCAACGACGGATTCGTGCCGTGGTGGATACTCGATCCGGCGCGTCGCGTCCCCGGCGCGCGCCTGCGCGAATATCTCGCGCTCGCCAAGCTGTTGCGGGCCAAAGCCGGCGCGACGATCGGCGAGACGATTTCGTGTTCGGGGCCGCTTTACGCGCGGCTGATCGAACCCTTGCTGATGTCCGCGCTCAACACCGAGCCGCGAAGCGGTTCGGCGGCATTGGCGGCGGCGATCGTCCGGGAGACGCTCGCCGCCGGCGGGCGCAACTATCGCCCGTTGATCGCTCACAATGGTCTTTCCAACGTTTTCATCGCGCCGGCGCTTCGCTACATCGCCGACCATGGCGGCAGCGTGAACTACGGTCGCCGGCTTCGCCAGCTTGCGCTCGGCGCCGGCCGTGTGACGGCGCTTGACTTCGGCGACGCGTCTATTCCGGTAACGTCGAGCGACGCGGTCGTTCTCGCCGTGCCGCCAACGGCCGCGGAGTCTCTCGTACCGGAATTGCTGACGCCGACGGAATTTCGCGCCATCGTCAACGCGCATTTCCGCATCGATCCGCCTAGGGGCCTTGCGCCCATGATCGGCGTCGTCAACGGCTTGGCGCAGTGGCTCTTCGCGTTCCCTGGGCGCCTATCGGTCACGATCAGCGCCGCAGACGATCTGCTGGACCTGTCGCGGGAGGATCTCGCCTCCCGAATCTGGAGCGAAGTCGCCGTAATCGCCAATCTCGCGGACGCCATGCCGGCGTGGCAAATCGTGCGCGAACGTCGTGCGACGTTCGCCGCCTTGCCGCGAGAAGAAGCCAAGCGCCCCGCCACGGAGACAGCCTGGGAGAATCTCGTCCTCGCTGGCGACTGGACCCGAACCGGGTTGCCCGCGACGATCGAGGGCGCAATCCGCTCGGGCGCAAAGGCGGCGGAAAGATTGGCGCCGCTGTGACAGCGATTTTCAGCCGAATTGCGTTGTCATGGCGTTGAGAAGACAGTGAGCGACGGCGTCGATTGATCCTGGAGCGGGACCTATATCAAACGGCCGCAATTATGCGCAAAGCGAATGAGAGGCACATCGATGCGCGAGACCACGATGGCGTCCGGCAAGGTTCCGCCCTCGACCGAAGATGGCCGGCAATCGCTGGATCGAGCGATCTCCGCGGCGACCGAAGCCTTGCTGGCCGCTCAGCGCCCTGACGGACATTGGCTGTTCGAACTCGAGGCGGACGCCACCATCCCGGCCGAATACGTACTGCTTAGACACTACCTCGGCGAACCGGTCGACGCCGAGCTGGAAGGCAAGATCGCCAACTATTTGCGCCGCATCCAGGCCGCACACAACGGCTGGCCGCTGTTCTACGGCGGCGACTTCGATATGAGCGCCAGCGTGAAGGCGTATTTTGCGCTGAAGATGATTGGCGACGACCCCCAGACTGCGCACATGCGCCGAGCGCGCGAGGCGATCCGCGAGCGGGGCGGCGCGGCGCAGAGCAATGTCTTCACAAGGGTGTTGCTGGCGCTATTCGGCGTCGTCAGCTGGCGAGCGGTTCCGGTGATGCCGGTTGAGATCATGCTGTTGCCGAACTGGTTTCCGCTCCATCTCAACAAGATGTCCTATTGGGCGCGCACGGTCATCGTGCCGCTGTTGGTGTTGGGCGCCCTGAAGCCCCAAGCGCGCAATCCAAGCAGGATTGGCGTCGACGAGCTCTTTCTCGAGCCGCCCGAAACGATCGGCCTGCTGCCCAAGGCGCCGCACCAAAGTCTGATGTGGTCGAAGTTTTTCAATGGCCTCGACGCAATTTTGCGCGTTGTCGAACCGCATTTTCCGAAACGATTGCGCCGGCGGGCCGTCGACGCGGCCGTCGCGTTCGTGAAAGAGCGCCTCAACGGCGAAGATGGTCTTGGGGCGATTTTTCCCGCCATGGCCAATTCAGTGATGATGTACGACGCGCTGGGCCGCGATCGTCTGGATCCGGATTACCTCGCCGCGCGCCGCTCGATCGACAAACTTCTCATCGTCAAGTCCGAGGAAGCCTATTGCCAACCCTGTGTTTCCCCGGTGTGGGACACAGCGCTGACGTGCCAAACGTTGCTGGAGGTCGGCGACGAGCGGGCGATGGAGGCGGCCGCCGCCGGCCTGAAATGGTTGCTGCCCCGCCAAGAGCTGGACGTCGTGGGCGATTGGAGCGCGCGCCGGCCGAACGTGCGTCCGGGCGGCTGGGCGTTTCAATTCGCCAATCCGTATTACCCCGATCTTGATGACACCGCCGTCGTCGTGATGGCTATGGACCGGCAGCAAAGAGCGCGCGGCCATCAGTCGTTTCATGACGCCATCGAGCGCGCGAGAGAGTGGATTTGCGGCCTGCAGAGCGGCAATGGCGGTTGGGGGGCGTTCGACGCCGACAACAACTACCTTTACCTCAACAACATCCCGTTCTCCGATCACGGCGCTTTGCTCGATCCGACTACCGAGGACGTGACGGGCCGCTGCGTGTCGATGCTCGCGCAACTCGGCGAACAACCCGAGACCAGCTCTGCTCTGCGCAACGCTTTGCGTTATCTTCGACAGACGCAGTTGGCGGACGGCAGCTGGTTCGGCCGCTGGGGTATGAACTACATCTATGGCGCCTGGTCGGCGCTTTGCGCGCTCGACATGGCAGGAATTGATCGGAACGCGCCGGAAATGGCGCGAGCCGCCGATTGGCTCGCAGCCATCCAAAACCAAGACGGCGGCTGGGGCGAAGATGGCGCAAGCTACAAACTCGACTATCACGGCCACGAGCCGGCGCCGAGCACGGCTTCCCAGACAGCTTGGGCGCTCCTCGGTCTTATGGCGGCGGGGCGAAGCCGCGATCCGTGCGTAGCGCGTGGCGTGAAGTTCCTGCTTGAAACCCAAGGAACGCACGGGTTTTGGGACGAGGAACGGTACACAGCGACTGGGTTTCCCCGCGTCTTCTATTTACGCTACCACGGCTATTCGAAGTTCTTCCCGCTCTGGGCGCTTGCCCGATACAAAAACTCGATATCCGGTCCGATCATCAAGTTTGGAATGTGACGCAGGCGGCTGATCGAACGCTTCGGGATGTCATAGGCGGCGGCGCGTTCGGGGCGACCGGATGAAGTTTCACTTCGGCGTCGCGTCCGGCCCGACGGAGTCCTCGGGAATGTCTTCTGGCGCGATCGCATCGTCCGGCAGCCGGGTCCAGATTTGTGTCTGGCCAAGAAGCGGAATGCCCAGATAGCCCCGCACCGAGAGTTGCTGCCCGTCCGCACTTAGCTCCATCTGAGCGTGATAGACCGTGCCGTCGCGGGGATCGAGGATGGTGCCGCCAGCGTATTTGGCGCCGTTGCGCTTCATCCCCTTGACGATCGTCAGGCCCATCATCAGCGCGTCCTTTTGATCCCCCGTGCATTTTTGGCATGTCAGAATAACCTGCTGCTCTCCTGGCTGTTTGAACATCTTGACGAACCGCCCTTCGTAGAGCCCGTCCTTCTCGACGAACAGAAACCAAGCTCCGGGACGACCTTGATCGTCGGTCTCCTGCCAGAACCCGGCGGCGGTGTTGTGGTCGTACGTTACCGGAGCTTCGGTTTTGGCTGGGCTCGGCGTCGGAGTGGCGGCCTTGGATGGGTTCGGCGCCGGAGTCGCGGCCTTGGAGGGGCTCGGCGCCGGAACCGCGGTGTTGGATGAGCTCGGCGCCGGAGCCGCGGTCCTGAACGGATTCGGCCGCGGAACGGGGATCACGTCCAGATTCGACGCCGACCGGGCTTAGTCCGTAGTCAACATTGCGATCGCTATCGCGACGGCGAACTTGAGGCTAGTTCTCACCGTCCATCTCCCGAAGCGGCGATGGAAACCCGCCCGTCATTGCGACAGGAGCGTACCGTCTTGTGCCGTTCGCCGATGCGACCGACCGATCGAGAAGTCCCTTCGCTGCTGCGCTGACTCAGGTTCTCTTGATCGGACCGTTTCATGAAGTCACCTGCCGTGGTCTTTCAGCACGTCTCTGCAGGCCTTTGACAAGCTGTCGCGGTGAAGCTCGAGGCATGCCAGAAAGGCGTCATCGCCCTCTTGCACCTTGATCGCATGGCAGAACCGGCGAACATCGGGACGGCACGCGGCTTGTTCCTCAGGCGTGCCCGATTGGGCGAACGCCGCTGACGAGACGGCAAGGAATGCCGCTGAGAGCAAAAGCTTGGATAGCATCGTTGGATTCTCCCTTTGCGTGATCGGAACCGATCAGCTTTCTGATGGCGCATTTCGCGGCTTGCCCATCAGGATTGGTTGAAACAACACGGCTGCCGCCAGCGTGCACACAAGCGAAAGAGCCAGCAGCTTGCCCATGCTCGACGTCCCCGGATGACTCGAGAAAATGAGACTGCCAAATGCCGTGGCTGTCGTGAGCGCGCTATAGATGACGGCGCGAGTAAGACTGGTTTGCAGAAGGTTCGTCTGCCCCTCGCGCCAGGCCATAATGTAATAGATCTTGAACGCCACGCCGACGCCGAGGAGCAGCGGCAAGGCGATGATATTGGCGAAGTTGAGCGGCAGACCTACCAACACGGTGAGTTCCAACGTCACCACGCCAGCGAGCGCCAGAGGAATAAGCGTCAACAGCACGTCGCCGATGCGCTTG
>Ga0182013_10005447_pt1 | contig 14785 bp, 10 predicted proteins | sample 612S2MmetaG_FD_120487 | JGI IMG/M metagenome (GOLD analysis project Ga0182013, IMG submission 120487) | Permafrost microbial communities from Stordalen Mire, Sweden - 612S2M metaG | ecosystem: Environmental > Terrestrial > Soil > Wetlands > Permafrost | place: Sweden: Stordalen | collected... | reverse complement strand
CATTATCATCCGCGCGCTCCTCCTTCGCGGATGACGCGAGACAAATTTTCGAGTCCGCCGTCCGCTCCATGCAGGCCGGGAACTACCCGCAGGCCGAGAGCGGCTTCCGCCAGGTGCTCAAGCTTGACCCGCGCAACGTAAGTGCGCTGGCAAACCTTGGTATTCTTTACGCCAAAATGCACCGCTATACAGAAGCGGTGGAGGAATACAAGAAGGCTCTCGCCATCAGCCCGCATCAGCCGGAGACGGAGCTCAACCTGGGCCTGGCCTATCTTAAGCAGGACGATTACGTCCAGGCGCTGCCATACTTTCGCCGGCTCCATGAGCACGATGCATCCAACCAGAAGGTGACGATGCTGCTGGCGACCTGCCTTACGTCGACAGACCATCCCCATGAAAGCATCGAACTGCTCAGGCCTTTGACGGACTCCGGCAGCGCAGATCCCGCCGCACTCTACCTGCTCGGACTTGCGTACACTCGCGCCGGCATGGCGGACCAGGCGCGACAGCTCTTCACGCGCCTTTTCGCCGCTGGCGCCACTTCCGCGCAGACCAGTTTTCTGCTCGGCAAGGCCTATGCGGACGCCACCGATTTCGACAAGGCCATCGAGGCATTTCAGTCCGCAATGCAGGCTGATCCATCACTTCCCGGCGCGCACACTGAGCTCGGAAAGGCCTATCTCGGCGCGCATCGCAACTCCGACGCGCAGCGCGAGCTCGAGCTCGCCATCCAGCAGGACCCGCAAGATGGAGATGCCTGCTATTACCTGGGCGCCATGCTGGTGCAGTCTCAGCATTATGAGGAGGGACTGCCCTATCTCAGGAAAGCGAATGACCTCATTCCTGACTCGTGGGCCATCTACTTTTACAGGGGAAAGGCTGAGTTTCTGCTGGGCCGCTCAGACGAAGCTGTGCCACTGTTGCGCAAGGCAACCGAGCTGAACCCCGACGACCCAACCTCGTTTTACCTGCTTTCGAAAGCATACAAAGACGAGGGCCGCACGCAGGATGCAGCCGACGCCCTTAAGCGAGTGGAGGCGCTACACAAGACAGCTCTCGATGTGGAGAGACAAGCCCTGAAAGATGTGGGCATTGTGAAAAACGCCGGAGTTGATCGAAGCCAGTGACGGAATTCCGATTTTGAAGTTGGGGAGCGGCGATACCGGATGGCTCCCGACTTACCTGCGAGAATTCCGTTCCAGCAAAAGAATCCAGTCTCCATCGCCTGCATGATTCTTGCCCGGTGGAGTGAACTTCCGGGACCCGTGATTAGCGAAGGGTGAGCCGGAGATTTCCTGGTAGGCTCCATTGGAGGGATCGAACCACCTGGCTCTTGCGGGGCCATTCAGGCTCGCCATATTGACCGTGATCGCCCGGACAGTCGGCACATAAGCTACCACCGTAGACCCATCGGGTGTTTTCGCCGCGGTGCAATAATCGCTTGCGCTCACCTGCGTCTCGACATCGCCATACGAGCCAATGCCGTCAGTGACTACAGAATGGTCCTGGTCGGGCACCAGGTCCTGCCAGCGAATGGAGGAGAAGAAACTCTTCCAGTAGCCAAGTTGTTCGACTCCAGGGGTGTCGATGTTGCTTTGCCACCCATCCTTGAACGACCATGAGTAAGCGTTCCCGTAGAACTGTCCCGTGCCTCCCGACAACATGGTCCAATACTCTTCCTTGCGAAGCACGAATGGCGTTCCCATCTCGTGGGGATCGCCCACGGTTTCCAACTCGTAGTGCGCCTCGGCAAGGTAAGTCGGCGCGATTGGCCTCTGGTTATAGCTGTGCAGCATCTGGATGTAAGTGGGTGAATAGGTATAGGTGCTATTAATATCGCTGAGCGGAATCCAGCGCGGATCGTCGAACGACGAACTGGTCCGAACATGGAGCTCAACGGTTTGCATTTGCCCGGGAGCGACAGACCGGATTCCTTTTGAAACGGCCTGCACCAGGTCGTCATCCTTCGGCACGGTCCACAGGTTGAAGTCGTTGCCGTTGATCCACATCAGGTTCTGATAGCTCCGATATCTGTTGCCAAGAAACTGCCCATAGGCGTATGCGGCCTTCAGCCCGTTGTTGCGTAGTACCGGCAGCCATCCGATGGTCTCCATGGGATCGAGAAACACAAGCAGGTGGTGGTTGGAAGCAAGCTGCACGATGTGATCGAGGCGGACAAAGTAAGGCTCGTTCGGCGTGCTCAGATCGTAGTGGGCGTAGTCCGTTCCGCCGGGCACGAACCCTGTGAAGGGGCGGATTCCATCTGGGGTGGTCGCAAATTTGTTGGTCGGATAATCATTGCCTGCGCATTCCGCATCAATCCATCCTAGCGCGTTGAATCCGTGCGCCTCGCGATCGGCAAAGTAGGTTTCGGCATCCTGTTCGTTCAGCCTTCCCATCAGTCCCTGGGGCGTATCGCCGACAATCAGGAAGGGCGTCCCTTTTTGATCTACCAGATAACGATGGTTGGCGCTCAATTTCAGCGGGTATGCCGGAAGGCTTATTGACGGGGCCTGGGCCGACACGATGATGGGCGTCGCGGTGGTGCACAAAACAATAACCGACGTTTGCAACAGATTCTTCCACTGTTGGTTCATGGGTGGTTCGGCCTCCAAATATCGGCTGAGTAAAGTGGAGCGGGCAAATCCGAAAGTACCGGATTTGCCCGCTGAAGATGAGCGATAAGGGAAAGCTTTAGAACTCCACGCGGAAGGTGGCTTGTCCCTGGCGGTTGCTGATCTGCGAGGTCGTATTGGTGATTTCGCCGAACGTCGAATCGTTGAAGTTGCTGTCCGGCGCTTGCAGTTGCGTGCGGTTGAACGCGTTGAAGTAATCCACCCGCAAGCTGGCCTTCACATGTTCGCCGATACTGAAGCTCTTGATGGCATTGAAGCTTTCGAGGCGCAGTGGCGGGGTCCGCAGAGCCGGATAGTTGCGCACCGCGGTGCCCAGTGCCCATGCGCCTGTGTCTTGGAAGGCATTGGTGGGGAACTGCACGGGCTGCGTCGCGGTCTTGCCCGTGAAAAAGGCCTTGGACCGGCTATAGCTGTAAGTTTTCAGCGGAACGCCCGGGACGATATTCGGCCGGTCGAAGCCGTTTACCAGCAGAGGATTATAGGCATACTCAACTGCTCCGAAGGGATTGCCGCCCTCATATTCCAGAATGCCGCTGATCTGCCACCCTGCCGCCAACTCGGAGATTACTCGATTTCCTGAGTTCAGGAACCTCTGGTGCTGCCCGAAGGGCAAGGCATATGTTCCCACGAACTTGAAGTTATACACCTGATCGAGGTACGACCGCGTATACTCCGGGCGCGGGTTGTACGCGTTCATCCCGTTGAATGTCTGAGGTGTCGAGGCGACCGCGCCATTTGCAGTGTTTCTTGAAAGAGTGATGTCCGCAAGATAGCTCACCCCGTTCGAGAAGCGCTTCTCGCCTTGCGCCTGCAGCGCGTTGTAAAACGCCGTGCCGTCCATCTCGTAGGCTGGGAAATAGGCGCCGAGCTGCGGATAGGGGGTCAGCGCTTGTTCCAGGCTCGCGGCAGAGCCGTATTGCGCAACGTACCCAGAATAAGGCGGCGTGAAACCGTTGGCTCTCAGAACAGCGTCTTCATCAATACCATTACTATCATCAGTAACACCGAAGACGTACCCCAGCAGGTACCCATACTGAAGCACACTTGGATTCGGCTGGTTGGAAAGTTCGAGCGTGGTGGGCATGTGAATGGCGCGGTTGCCCACATACGACACGGTGACAAATGTGTTCCACGGCAACTCGCGCTGCACCCCGGCGTTCCACGCCTGCACGTAAGGAGCGGTGCCTACCGTAGTGGTGTTGTCCAGGTCCGTGGGAGCATTGCGATGAACGGCCGGGAAGTCGAAGATCTGGGCGCCGTTCGCGACCGTAGGACTGAACGGCGTGGGCGCCGGGGACGGAAGCGTCTGGGCATCCCAGTTTCCGTAGCCAGGAGTGCTGCTGCCGGTTGACGATCGCAGGAATGATCCCTGCAACGGCGAAGACATGAAGGACGCTGTAAAGGCGGTTCCGAACTCATAAGCGCCGCCATTCAGGTAGGATATGTAGCCGCCTGCCTGCAGCACGGTCTTGGGAGAAATCTGGTAAGAGAGGCCCAGCCGCGGCTGAAAGTCCTTCCAGTGAATGGCTGCTCGCGTAATTCCGGAGCACCCGGTACAGTTTCCAAACTTGGTTGCGGCGCCTGGAAGGCCGTCCGCACCGGGGTTTGGTTCCGTGCGATCCACATAGACGATGTCGTTGTGATTCTCGGTGAAGGGTACCAACACATCCCACCGGAATCCGGCATTTACCGTCAGGCGCTTGTTCAACTTGAAGTTATCTTGTACATAGCCGGCAAAGGCCTTGTTTCGCAACTTGTCCTCTCCGGCAAAGATGCGCTCCGTCGCGTCAGCTTCGCCGAGCAGGAAACTGGCGAACGAACTGCCGTAACTGCCGAAGTTAGGATTGCTCGAATCTGGCGTGGAGGTGGTCCTCTGGGTGAAGTTGAAGGTCCCGCTGCAGAAGACGCAGTCGACGATGTCCTGGAAATCGTGCCGCACCTGGAATCCAAAGTTGGTAGTATGCCGTCCTTTAGTCCATAGCAGATTGGTCACTCCCACGATACCCAGCATGCGGTTGTTAACCAGCGTCAGCCCGCCTTCACAGCATTCCAGAAATTCGCCTCCAGACGCGCCCCAGTTGCTGGGCGCGTTCTGCCCGTCAAAGGTAATCAGGGGCAGGGTATCTCCGCTTTGCACGCCGGCGAAGGTCACATTGCGATTGGCGTTGAACTGGGAAACGATGTTGCCGATCCAGTCCGCGCCGGCCGTCAGCACGAGATTCGGGTTAATGGTCTTCGCATAATTGAGCAAGAACCCTGAGCCGAGATTCGCGTTGGTCGCCTCGCTCTGTAACGGATTCGAGATCGGCACAATCGGCGCAGAGCTGAAGTATGGCGAGCTCAACTGATCACGCCACTGGCTGAAATGGATGCTTTGCGAGGTGCCAAGGGTCTCGTCCAGCGTGTAGGCCCACAAGGTCTGCCGGATGGCAATCGATGAAACGAGGGGAAGCTTGTTGCTGACCTGTCCGTTGTTGACCCCGACGCCCGGATCCGGATTGGGAAGGTCAGACAAAAGGGAAGTGGAGTTTGCGCTGATGCGGCCGGGGCAGATGACATTCATCACGCCGTCGCACTGGAATTGCTGGCCGGTGGTCGGATCGTAGATGGGAATGACATTGCCGTTAGCGTCTGTGTAGTTACTGAAATCGCCGCTCTTCTCGGCAGGAGTCGGCACCGTGCCGATGCTGTTCTGGGCCTGGTTCTGCCGGAACCAGTCGGAGCTGAAGTGGAAGAATGTTCGATTCCTGCCGTTGTACAGATGTGGAAAAATAACCGGACCGCCCACCGTGAACCCGTAGTTGTTTTCCTGGTTGACGGGCGGCTCAGGTTTTCCGCTTGGCGAGAAACGAACGGGGAAGAATCCATCGGAATCGAACAACTGGTTGCGGATGATTTCAAAGGCGTCGCCGTGCAGGTCGTTGGTGCCCGAAGCCATATTGAACGTGACCGCGCCCTGTCCCGGTCCATATTGAGCGTCGAACGTGGAACCGCTCACCCGGAACTCGTTCACCGCTTCATAGGGCGGATTGAGGTTGCTCTGGTTGCCTTGATATTGCACGAATGGAATCGGCACTCCGTTGAACTGCACTTCGTTTTCGTAGGTAAAGCCGCCATTAATGTTGTGATATGTGGCGCCTCCCTGCACGCCGGGGGCCAGGTAGCTGAAGGAGTCGATCTGGCGCGCCAGGCCGGAGATTTCAATCGGGGCCGCGCTGACCAACTCGGGCTCCAGCGTGGTTCCTATCACCGGCGAAGTTGTGTTCAGGGTAAGCTCTTGTTCCGATACCTGCACCGTCTCGGTGACCGAGCCGGGCTTTAGCTGCAGGTTGACCGTTGACATGCGCGCCACTTCCACAAGCACAGTGGTCTCGGTCTTGCTGAATCCGGTCGCGGTCACTACCACCGAATAGGTGTCCGGTATGAGCCCTACCACATTGAAGGTGCCGTTCGAAGAACTGACGGACTCCGAGACCACGCCGGTCGAGGTGTTCTTGATCTTAAGCTTTGCGCCCACCACGGCTGACCCACTCGAATCCGTAACGACGCCATTGATCCCGTTGGCTACCTGGCCATGGAGCATGGAGCCGGTCACGGCGAACAGGATCAACAACGCGGTCGCGGCAACCGAGGTTGCGCGAAAGAGACGACTATTCATTCGATTCATCTGGATGGCCTCCATAACTTTCCTCCTTTTTGGGATTCAGGGAGCCCTAACGCCTTCGATTCGATTGATCTGTCCCGTCGAAGCGAGCTCAAAAGCAGCGGGCGCATGTTTTGCGGTCCGCTTTCCGGTTGTCGGTTCAAGGGCCTACTTCGCCTCGAGGAGTATTGCCCAGTCGAACTCGTTCGGCTCCTCGGGCGTTGTCCATGGCGCATCCTCAACATCCGGCAAGTCGATACTCTCGCCGGTGGTTGCATTCAGCAGAGACGCCTTGTAGATCCCTTTCTGCATTTGCACAGTCGTCTTTCCACCGTGGGGAAGATAGATGACGTAAATCTTTCCCGGATCGGCCAGGCAATAGTTACCCGCGGTTACTAACTCATCGTGAGGATTTGTCTTCCACCACTCGAAACCGGTAAAGAAGTCCACCATGTGCCCATAACCAAGAAACATGGTTTGGGTATCGTCTCCGCGGCCATTCATCCATCCTCCGCCGGTATCCGGCCACACGTTGGTGCCGCGTTTCACCGACTCTCCGGAAGTCTGATAGCCGCCTGCCATGACGATGTCCCAGGCGGTGCGCCGCAGCACGTCGGCCGAATCCGATCCCGGCGCGGCCCAGTGCGGGTAGTGCTCCTCGTACCCATATTCCTCGTTGGTCTGGGGAATGATCCGTCCCGTCTTCTCCTGCAATTTGCGGGAGTCGAGAATCAGTGCATGCTGATTGCGCGACCACTCCTGGTACGAAGTGAATCCAAACCACGAGGAAGCACGATCCTGGTGGGTGTTGCTTCTTGCCGGATGGCTGGTTTCAAGATGCTTGTAAGGGTCAAGCTGCTGAATCAGCATTCCCGTATCATGAGTCCACTTTTCATCCCGGTAGCTGTCCAGATCGTCGCCCAGATCCCAGGTGATGTTTGAGAACGCCGAAAACCGGTTTACCGCGTAACGAATAAATCGCGTCTCGTCCTCGCTCCCCGCGACAGGATGGACAATGCCGTCATTCATGTCCAGGACCAGCGAAATGTTCATGTCGTTCTCGCGGGCAAAGCGCAGCATCCGGTCGAACCTTTGCCAATAAGACACATTGAAGCGGCTATAGTCGAAACCGGGATGGAGCGGATCGTTCGCGTCTTTTGCCGGCCATGCGGCAATCAGAAACGTCCAGTTCGGCCCGGTTATGACGGGCTCGCCGAATGCGGTGATCGCCTCGCGGCCCGATATGGTTACGCGCAGGCGGTTTACCTTCAGCCGGTGCAGGCGCGCGAGGCTGTAGTCGATGACGTGATCTTCGCTCCAGCCAACAAGCCAATACGCGGTGGTTCCATTGAAGAAGAAGTGCTCGCCGGTACCGGACCAGATGAAGTGCCACGGGTACTTTGGATCGTCCGCAAGCATGCCTTTTCTATGTCCGTCCGTCGCATCGAACGTCCCGGTAGAGGTCTTCTGAAACGAGCCTTGCTTGTAAGTAACCGTGTAAGAGTAGTCGCCGGCTTGCGCAGGCATGAAGCGGATCCGGAAGACGCTGCCATCGGCGCTGTCGCAAAAGCCATCGACATTCCATTTCTTGCTGCCGTCCGCAGTTTGAAACGTACCCGACAGCGAGGCATCAAGGAACGGATTGGCTGCCTCTGGCTTGTCGAGGGTTGCAACGATTTCCACGTAGTCGTAAGCTTCGATTGCGGCCGCAGGACTGGAAAAGTTGACGCCGTTCGGGGATGCGGCCGAAACGGCGGGGAGACATGCGACGAACGAAATGGTCAATGCCTGCATTGCGGGCTTTGCCATTCCTACAACTCTCCTACAACCAGAAATTTCCATTAATCGGAGCCTCCCGTATATCGAATGCCAGGGTGAAATGGAGCGGTGCGAAACACGACTGCAAGGGGAAACATTCCCGGTACGGCTCCCGTGCACGCTATGGCCATTACTTCTCTGCCGGCCCTGGCTGCCCGGGAAAAACCCTCCTTACCGCAGACTTGTTGGTCGATATTAGAGTTGTCAAAACTGCGGAATATAGAAGGATTTCAACAATTTGTATAGGAAAACTCTGAAACAGGCATTTGTTCGACGCATGAGGCACGGACGCTTTTACCGCATCGAACGCGGCTCAAGTTTGATTTGCCGCACAACTGCGCAGTCGCGGACAGCGCATCCGAAAGCCGCGCAAGTGTTCGCCGATCTCGGCGAATGAGAGTTCGCGCGTTCAAGGCCCCGCCGGGAAACGAAACCTCAATCGGCCGCTTGCTACCGCTTCGGACGGCAGCGCGGCGCAGCCTTTACTCATTGGCGTTATGCCAGGAGCCTCTCTGCGGGGTGCTGGGATTCGAGTCGAAGGTCCTGGTGCACCTGAGGAAGAGCCGGGACGGAGCTATTGCGGAAGCGCCGGCGATATTCTGCGGGAGTGATACCGACGATTTTCCTGAACACCGCGCCAAAGTAGCTTTGATCGCAGAAGCCTACGTCCTGGCAGATGTTCTTGATCGATTCGCCGGTGTGGGTGAGCATCACCTGCGCTCTTTCAACCCGGTAATGGTTCAGATATTTGAGGAATGAAAGGCCGGTTACGTCCTTGAAGATGCTCATGAAGTGAGACTCGCTCATGCCGCACACGCGCGCAGCCTGCTTGATCTGGATGGAGGTGCCGCAGTTTTCTTCAAGATAGCGAAACAGCGGCCGGATTTTGTCCAGGGCTTGCTCCTGGCGATGAAATATCTCCGCTTTGCCGGAATAGGATGCGTAATAAGTCACCAGCGAAGAGAGGATCATCTTGAGATAGGTCTTAAGAGCCAATCGCGCGCGCGGGATTGCGGCGCGCTCTGCATGAATGCGCATCATCATCTCGAAGACTTGCCGGGGAACGCCGGTCTCGGCCGGGATGATGTGTGGAAAAGCCCCATCCTGCAGAAGAAAGGGCATTAGATATTGCATGCTGTCGCTTCCGCCATCGCAGCGGATCATATGAGATTCAAAGAAGAGGGCCGCGATGGTTAAAGGCATCGCGGAGCGACATTCGATGCGGTGATACAGGGTGCTGCCGATCACCGCCAGGTCGCCGACGGCCATCGGAATCATTCGATCCTGAATATGCAGAACCGCCGACCCCGAGCAGAGGTAAAGCACCTCGAAGTAGTCATGCCGGTTCATGCGTACCTTGCGCTGTCCGCTCTCGTGGAGAAAGAGAACGTCGAGTGGACACGACATATCAAAGTTCCACACGTGTATCCCCTCAGCATCGATGTGTGGTTCGACGAGTGAGAAGTGATCCTCGCACGACTTGCGAGGAAAGCGGACGTGTCCCGACGCGGCGATCGAGCGGGAGGCCGCTCGCCTCATCGTTCGGCCCTTCGACCGTTCAAAATCAATGGACGATTCGGAAAACTTCTTCAATCTGGCCATGGCGAACTCCGTAGAGTGAAGTATGCAGATTGACGGTAGCGTCGCTGTAATGCACCCACAGCTCAACTTTCTGGCCGACCTCGAGCGAGCGGCCAGAACCCTCTTCGAGATGGAGCAACCCGTGTTCGGCGTGAAGCGCCCGGAGCGTAACTCCGGCCAGGTCTTTGACCGTGGAAAGGCCGCGCTCGGCGCTCAATTCTTTCAATCCGCAGTCCAGCACGGCGTGGTCCCGGCCGCGCAGGCTGATGACTGAGGCGAGAATCGTCAAGGCACGCTGAAAAGGCACCTGCCGAAGCTGATATTGAGTATCCATCAAAAGATACGAGCCGGCCTGGATCTCCGTGATTCCCGGAAACCGTCCACAAACCGCAAAGGTTCCTGTGCCGCCGGTGGAGACGGTATCGGTTTGAATGCCCGCGGCATCGATAGCGGATTTCGTGGCCACCAGGTCGCGGCAGACAGCGCGGACTTTCTGGTCTCTTTCCGGCCCTGGCAGCAGCGGCTGAAGATGGCCCTCATAGCCGCTGACACCGCGGACGGTCAATCCTTCTTCGACCGCCAGGCGAGCTAGGTCGACAGCCGGCTGTCCCGGCTGAACCCCGCACCGTCCCAGCCCGGTGTCGATATCGATAAGCACCTGAAGGTTTGTACCGCTGTTGCGTTGCGCTCGTCCAAGATCGCGGATGGTGGCCGCACTGTCGACGCAGATCAGAATCTGTGCATTGCGCGCGAGCACTGCCAGCCGATCCGCCTTCCACTCGCCCGTGATCTCGTTGGCGATGAGAATGTCGTCGACGCCATGCTCGACCAGGATCTCCGCTTCCCTGAGAGTCGCGCATGTGACGCCGCGCGCGCCGGCGCGCAACTGCTTCCAGGCCAGCATGGGCGCCTTGTGATTCTTGAAGTGCGGCCTGAGTTTGGATGGCTTGTCGGCGAAGAAATCCGCCATCAGGCGCAGATTGAACTCCATGACGTCGAGATCGACGAGCAATGCCGGCGTGGGAATGTCCTTAATCTGCAAACCTGGCTCCTGACGTCTTGGCGCAAAAATCCGGTCGAACCCTTATGGGAGTACCTCAGCGTACAATTTGACAGTAAAATCGTCAACGAGCGAGGGACGGACATTGTCGAAGTAATGAGTTATGTAGGGAGTTGCGCAGTGCTCGTCAAAGACCGTCTTGTTCTTCCACTTCTCGATGAAGGTGATCCAGCGCGGATCATCGACGCGCTGGTTAAGCTCATAGCGCAGGCACCCATCTTCTTTGTGCGTCGGCTCCATGAGCGAATGAAGAGCCGCGATCAACTCCTCGGTCTTCCCTTCGATGGCATGAAACTCCGCGACGCAAACTACTTGAGTCGTATTGATTTCAGGCATGTCAGCTGTTCCTCCGGTTTTCTTTGATGGAGAGATAGAGTTCGTAAGCGCGGGCCGGTGTCTCACGGTTGTGAACGACCGACCGGACCGCCTGGATCATGGCCACGGGAGCGTCGCACTGGAAGATATTGCGTCCCATGTCGACTCCCGATGCGCCCTGCTGAATAGCCTGGTAGGCCATCTCGAGTGCTTCGAGTTCGGGCAGTTTCTTGCCGCCCGCGATGACCAGGGGAACTGGGCAGCCGGCAGCGACGCGCTCAAAGTCCTTCTCGCAGAAATAGGTTTTTACGACGTGCGCTCCCATCTCGGCGCATATGCGCGTGGCGAGGCCAAGGTAGCGGGCATCGCGGACGAGTTCCTTGCCGACACCGGTCACAGCCAGGGTTGGAATGCCGTAGCGATTGCCGGCGTTGGTCACCTGGGCGAGATTGCGGATCGATTCGTGCTCGTGGACGCCGCCTACATACACCTGCACGGCGAGGGCCGAGACGTTGAGCCGCAGCGCGTCGTCGATATCGACAGCAACCAGTTCGTTGGATAGCTCTTTAAGAATGCTCTGGCCGCCACTCGAGCGGAGCACGACGGCCTTTTGCATCTCGGCGGAGATCGAACTGCGCAGCGCTCCGCGGGTGATCATGAGCGCGTCGGCAAAATGGATCAGCGGCGGGATGACAATATCGATGCGCTCCAGACCCGTTGTGGGGCCCTGAAAGTACCCGTGATCGATGGCCAGCATCAACGCGTGTCCATCGGACGGATCGAAAATCCGGGCCAGCCGGTTCTTCATTCCCCAGTCGAGCGAGCCGCATCCCTTGAGCTTGAAAACCGGGTTGGCGTGGGGCGTATCGAGATGAAAGTTTTTTCCATCCTGCAAATTGTCGTTATCCGCCATGATTGATCTCCGCTTGCTCCTGAAAAGCCTGGCTGAATCCGTGGAACAGCAATGCAATCGACCTGGCGCCCGCGTCGGCGTGGCCGAGAGTCTTATCGCCCTGAAATTTTGCGCGGCCATAACGGGCCACCAGCGCTTTAGTCGATTCCGCGCCACGCGCGGCGGCAGCGGCCGCCTGCTCAAGCGCATCGGCGATGGTCGCGCCGGCATCCGCGGCCTGCTTCAGCGCTGCCACGGCCGGGGCAATCGCATCCACCATCGTCTTATCGCCCGGCCTGGCCTTGGTTTGCTTGAACAATGCCTTCATGCCCGCTTCGAAAACGATGGCCAGCGAACGGCAGTCAAGATCCGCTTCGCCGGCAGCGTCGCCCATGCCGCCGATGAACGTGCCGAGCAGCGCGCTCGATGCGCCGCCATCGATACTGAGCAGCTTCCATCCGCCATCCTTCAGGAGCGCTGCGGGGCTCTCCAACGACACATCCCCGGCCGCGGCTTCCAGTTGTTCGGCAGCCCGCAGCATGGTCGTTCCATGGTCTCCATCGCCGCACACAGAATCCAGCTCGGAGAGAAGCTCGTTGTTTTCGCGAAGGCAGCGCGCCGCTTCAACGAGCATCCGCTTCAGATCGTTGATGGAGATTCGATCGCTCATGCTTTCACGAAATACGGTGTGTTGGCGGGAGCGTCCCAGAGCCGGATCAACTCGTCGTCCATGCGGGCGATCATCAACTGAAAACCCGCCTGTTCCTGGGTGGTGATGAATTCGCCAACCGCGCTGCGCACCAGTTCAATCTGCTTTTCTTTGAGAATCTGGGCCACCCGGCGGAATACGATCAGCAACTCCATCAGAGTCGTGGCCCCGGCCCCGTTGACCAGGACCAGTAGCTTCTCGCCGGCTGAGACCTTCAGATCGTCGAGCAGCATCTGCAGCATAATGTTGGCCGTCTCGTCGGCGCTCTTGAGCTGCATGCGCCCGGTTCCGGCTTCGCCGTGCTGGCCCATGCCGATCTCCATCTCGTCGTCGCCAAGATCAAAGATCGGCTGGCCGGTCGAAGGATGGGTCGCGGTGCGCACAGCTACCGCGAGGGTGCGCATATTGCGCTCCATGCGTTCGGCAATCGCGACACACTCATCGAGCGATGCGCCTTGTTCGGCGGCTGCGCCAGCGACCTTGTAAACCGGCAAAAACCCGACCAGGCCACGCCGTTCCTCGGGATCGGTCCCGCTGGAGATATCTTCGTGGGTCAGCACCATCTTCACCGGCAGGCCCGCCCGCTCGGCCGCCTGCATGGCGATGTTGGAGCTCAGCACGTCGCCGGCATGGTTCAAAACCACCAGCAGCGCACTGGCGCCGTCCGCGCATGCGAGACGCAGGCTCTCAATGACCTTGGGCGCTCCCGGCGCGGCAAAGATCTCGCCGGCTACGCTATAGTCCAGCATGCCCTCGCCAACAAAGCCGCTCAATCCCGGCTCATGCCCGCTTCCACCCAGGGTGACCAGCCGCACTTTGCCGGGGGCCTTCGATTTTGCCCGCGCCACGATCCCCTCGCCCGCCAATCGAACGTGGCCTGGAAATGCCAGCGCAAGTCCTTCCAGAAGCTCGGGAACAATCCGCCTTGGCTCGTTGATGAACTTCTTCATCCGCATCTGTCCATACTCCTCTTCGTTCGCTTACCGGCCCAGTGCCTGGTCTCCCGGTCCCGGCCGAACCCACGCGCTTGGAATTCCAGCCGCCGCTACCGTGTTGCAGAAAGGGCTCAACCGGCCGTTGTTTTTCAACAGAGGCATCCGCCCCTGAACTCCAAAAAATCAACAGCAGTGCATCGCGCCAGCGAGAGCGATGCAATCAAGCTTACCTATACTTCTGCGGTTTGTCCCCCATCCACATAGAGCAGCGCGCCGGTTACAAACGAAGCATCGTCGGACGCGAGGAACACGGCCGCCGCGGCGAGTTCTTCCGGCCGGCCCAGTCTTCCCATCGGAAACGACTTAGCAAAGGCCGTAAGTTGATCGGCTGTCAGAGCTTTTCTCAACATCGGCGTGTCGGTCGGCCCGGGACAGATTGCGTTCACCCTGATGCCCTGCCGGGCAAAGTCAATGCCCATCGACCGGGTCAGCAAAGTTACCCCACCCTTGGAACTCACATACGCGGCGGCATGGGCGCACGCATCGTGCGATCCGGTTGTCGAAGCGACGTTGATAATTGAACCGCGTCCTTGCCGTACCATGTGCGGCAATACTGCCTGGCAAGAGAGAAATGTGCCGTTAAGATTGACCGAAATCACGCGGTTCCACACCTCCTCCGGAGTCTCAAGCACGGTCCCATAGGTCAGGATTCCCGCGCCATTGAAGAGGATGTGCAAATCCCCGAACCATTCGAGGGTTGCCCCTACCGCGGCATGAACCTCGGCGGACTTTGAAACATCGGCACAAAACGACTCCGCGCGGCCGCCCTCGGCGCGAATCAGGCTGAGGGTTTCGGCCAATCCTTCTTGGTCGCGATCGACGGCGGTGACCAGGGCGCCTTCGCGCGCGAACATGATTGCCGTGGCGCGGGCAATTCCCGACGCGGCGCCGGTGACGATCGCAACCCGACCTTCCAATTTCATAAGAAACCTCTGTGACCGGGCTAAATCGTATGGCCCCTTGAAGTACTTCAATTCTTCCGTTGTACCGGACTACTGGCTATAAGAAATTGGAATTAGACTGTTGTAAAACTCTGCCCAATCGCCGCTCACCGCAAACAAGCCGCGGGGATGATTTCCGGCGATTCCGTGTTCCTGCAACAAAGAATAGCCGCGATTCCTAGAGACTCCGTGTTT
>Ga0182013_10005445_pt1 | contig 14786 bp, 3 predicted proteins | sample 612S2MmetaG_FD_120487 | JGI IMG/M metagenome (GOLD analysis project Ga0182013, IMG submission 120487) | Permafrost microbial communities from Stordalen Mire, Sweden - 612S2M metaG | ecosystem: Environmental > Terrestrial > Soil > Wetlands > Permafrost | place: Sweden: Stordalen | collected... | reverse complement strand
GTGAAGGTGTAGGAGGTCCCGGCGGTCAGGCCGCTGGTGACGGTGCAGGTGGTGGCGGTGGCGCCGGCCACCGTGCAGGTCCCACCGCCCGTGCTGGCCGTGACGGTGTAGCCGGTGATGGCGGCGCCACCGTTGTTGGCCGGGTCGGTCCAGGTGACGGCCACCTGCGGGTTGGAGCCGTAGCCGATGCCCCCGCTGACGGTGGCGGTGCCGATGGTCGGAGCCTGGGGCACCGTGGCCGAGGTCACGGAGTTGGAGGCGCCCGAGGTCAGGCCGGTACCGGCGGCGTTGGTGGCCGTCACGGTGAACGTGTAGGCCGTGCCGACGGTCAGGCCGCTGGTGACGGTGCAGCTCGTGCCTGCGGTCGAGCAGGTGGCGCCGCCGGGGCTGGCCGTGACCGTGTAGCCGGTCACCGGCGAACCGCCGGGCGCGCTGGCCGTCCAGGACACCGTGGCCTGCGGGTTGCTGCCGTAGGTGACGCCGCTGACGTTGGCCGCCGACACGCCGGTCGGGGCCGCCGGCACGGTGGCCGGGGTCAGGCTCGACGAGGCCGCCGAGGGGCTGCTCGTGCCGGCCGCGTTGGTGGCGGTGACGGTGAAGGTGTACGCCGTGCCGGCGGTGAGGCCGGACGTGAAGGTGCACGAGGTCGCCGTGGCCCCCGAGGCGGCACAGGTCGAGCCGCCGGGACTGGCCGTCACGGTGTAGCCGGTGATGGCGGTCCCGCCGGCGTTGCCCGGGTCGGTCCAGTTGACGGTGGCGTGCGGCGCGGCACCGAAGGCGATACCGGTCTGGTAGCTGACCGAGCCGATGGTCGGCGCCTGGGGCACCGTGGCCGGGGTCACGCTGGCGGTGGCTCCCGAGGCGAGGCTGGCGCCGACCGTGTTGGTGGCGGTCACCTTGAACGTGTACGCCGTACCGGCGGTCAGCCCGCTGGAGACAGTGCAGGTGGTGGCCGTGGCACCGGCGACGGTGCAGGTGGCGCCGCCGGGGCTGGCCGTCGCGGTGTAGCCGGTGATGGCCGCACCGCCGTTGTTGGCCGGGTCGGTCCAGGTGACGGCCACCTGCGGCGACGAGCCGTAGGCGATGCCCGTCACGTAGTTGGCCGAGCCGATGGTCGGGCTCTGGGGCACCGTGGCTGCCGTCAGGGCCGCTCCGGTCGAGGCCAGGCCGGTGCCGGCCGCATTGGTGGCCGTCACCGTGAAGGTGTACGCCGTACCGGCGCTCAGCCCGGTGGTGACGGTGCAGGTGGTGCCGGCGGTGGTGCAGGTCGAGCCACCCGGGCTGGCGGTGACGGAGTACCCGGTGACCGCGGCGCCACCGGTGGCGCTTGCCGTCCAGGAGACGGTGGCCTGCGGGGTCGAGCCGTAGGGCGTGTTCGCCACGTTGACCGCGCCCACACCCGTCGGTGCCGCCGGGACCGTCGCCGGCACGAGGGCCGCGGTCGGTCCGCTGGCCGCGCTGCTGCCGATGGCGTTGGTGGCCTTGACCGTGAACGTGTACGACGTCCCGGCCGTCAGGCCACTGGTGATCGTGCAGTTGGTGGCCGTAGCCCCCGCCACGGTGCAGCTACCGCCGGCCGGGCTGGACGTGACGGTGTACCCGGTGATGGCGTTGCCGCCGTTGTTGGCCGGGACGGTCCAGGTGACCTTGACCTGGGGCGCGGCGCCGAAGGCGATGCCGGTCGTGTACGAGGCCGCCCCGATGGTCGGCGCCTGGGGCGACGTGGCCGCGGTGACGCTGGGGGAGGGCGCCGAGGCGAACCCGGTACCGGAGACGTTGGTGGCCGTCACCGTGAACGTGTATGCCGTCCCGGCCGTCAGACCGGACGTGATGGTGCAGCTGGTGGTGGCCGAGGTGCAGGTCGAGCCACCCGGGCTGGCCGTCACCGTGTACCCGGTGATGGGGGCCCCACCGGTGGCCGGGGTGCTCCAGGACACGACGACCTGCGGCGTGGCGCCGTAGGCGACGCCCGTGGCGTCCGCGCCGGTCACCGCGCTCGGTGCGTCCGGAACCGTGGACGCCGTGACACTCGCCGTCCCCGAGGTCGGACCGGAGCCGACCCCGTTGGCGGCGGTGACGCTGAACGTGTAGTTCGTGCCGGCGACCAGGCCGAGGAACGTACACGTGGTGGTGGACCCGTTGGCGGTCGTACAGGTCTGGCCGCCGCTCGAGGTCACGGTGTAGCTCGTGATCGCCGAACCACCCGTGGAGGCGGGCGCCGTCCAGGACACCGTGACCTCCGGGGCCACGCCGAACGCGACGCCGGGCACGTTGGTGGCGGTCACGCCGGTGGGCGCACCCGGGGTGCTCGCCGGGGTGACGGCATTGGACGGTGCCGAGGGCGCGCTGGTACCGGTGATGTTGGTGGCCGTGACCGTGAACGTGTAGGTCGTGCCGTTCGTCAGGCCGTTGACGGTGCAGGTGGTGGCACCCGTGGTGGTGCAGGTCTTGGCGCCCGGGCTCGACGTGACGGTGTACCCGGTGATCGGCGATCCGCCGTTGTCCGGTGCGGTCCAGGACACCGTCGAGGAGGCGTTCTGTCCGCTCGTCGCCGTGACACCGGTGGGGGGCGCCGGCGCCCCGGCCGGGGTGGCCGGGCTGGAGGCCGCGGAGGACGGACCGGTACCCACCGGGTTGGTGGCCGTGACCGTGAACGTGTAGGCGGTGCCGTTGGTGAGTCCGGTGACCGTGCACGTGGTGGCACCGGTCGTGGTGCAGGTCTGCCCACCACTGGAGGTGACGGTGTACCCGGTGATGGCCAGGCCACCATTCGAGGCCGGTGCCGTCCAGGCCACCACCGACTGCGTGTTGGCGTTCGACGTCGCCGTGACGGCGGTGGGCGCACCGGGGACCGTCGCCGGGACGACGGTGTTCGATGCGGTGGAGGCCGCACCTGTTCCGGAACCGTTGGTGGCGGTGACGGTGAAGGTGTAGCTGGACCCGTTGGTCAGCCCGGAGACGGTGCAGGTGGTGGCACCGGTCGTGGTGCACGTCTTGGCGCCGGGGCTCGAGGTCACCGTGTACCCGGTGATCACGTTCCCGCCCGTGCTGGCCGGTGCGGTCCAGGTGACCACCGACTGGGCATTGGCGTGCGTGGTGGCGGTCACTCCGGTCGGGGCGCCCGGCACGGTGGACGGGATGGCGGGGGCGGAGGGAGCGGAGGCGGCGGAGGGGCCGGTCGGCGCGGTGGCCGTGTGGGCCGCGGTCACCGTGAAGGTGTAGGCGGTCCCGTTGGTGAGCAGGGTGACGGTGCACGAGGTCGCGCCGGTGGTGGTGCAGGTCTTCCCTCCGGGGCTGGCGGTGGCGATGTACTGGTTGATGGTTCCACCACCGGTGTAGGTCGGCGCCGTCCAGCTCACGACCGACTGCGCGTTGGCGAACGACGTGGCGGTGACGTTGGTGGGCGGATTCGGCACGGTGGTCGCCGGGACGATCGAGTTCGATGCCGACGAGGACGGGCTCGTTCCCGCCGCGTTGGTGGCCGTCACCGTGAAGGTGTACGTGGTGCCATCAGTGAGACCGGTGACCGTGCAGGACGTGGTGCTGGTCGTGCAGGTCCGGCCTCCGGGGCTCGACGTGACGGTGTAGCCGGTGATCGTCGCCCCGCCGTTGGAGGCGGGCGCGGTCCACGAGACGGTGCCCTGGGTGTAGCCGCCGACCGCGGTGACGCCCGTGGGCGCGCCGGGTGCCGTGGCCGGAACGGCCGGCGCCGACGGGGCGGAGGCCGCACTGGTGCCCACCGCGTTGGTGGCTGTCACCGTGAACGTGTAGCTGGTGCCGTTGGTGAGCCCGGTGACCGTGCAGTTCGTGGTGGTGCCGTTGGGGGTGGTGCAGGTCTGGCCGCCACTCGAGGTGACGGTGTACTTCGTGATGGTCGAACCGCCGTTCGACGAGGACGCCGTCCACGTGACGACGGACTGCGTGTTGGCGTTCGACGTGGCGGACACGTTGGTCGGCGCGGTGGGCGGACCGATCGGGGTGACGGTGTTCGAGGAGGCGGACGACGGGCCGGAGCCGGCACCGTTGGTCGCCACGACCTTGAAGTTGTAGGTCGTGCCGTTGGTCAGACCGGTCACCGTGCAGGGCGAGCCGGCACAGGTCGCGGTGATCCCACCCGGGTTCGAGGTGACCGTATAAGAGGTGACCGGGGCACCGCCGTTCGCTCCGGGAGCGGTGAACGTGACGGTGGCCTGGCCATTGGCCGCGGTGGCACTGCCGATGGTCGGGGCGCCGGGCACGGCTGCCGGGGTGGCCGCGGCGGAGGCCGCCGACGCCGGGCCCGTGCCGATGGCGTTGGTCGCCGTCACCGTGAAGGTGTACGGGGTGCCGTTGGTGAGGCCGTTCACGGTGCACGAGATGTTCCCCGTGGTCGTGCACGTCTTGGCCCCGGGTGAGGAGGTGACGGTGTAGAGGGTGACCGGCAGCCCGCCGTTGGAGGCCGGCGGCGTCCACGAGACGACGGACTGCCCGTTGGCGAAGGATGTGGCGGTCACGCCGGTCGGTGCGCCCGGCTTGGTCGGCACCTCCACCGAGTTCGACGGCAGCGACACCGGACCGGTGCCGAGTGCATTGGTGGCGGTCACCGTGAAGGTGTAGGTGCCACCGATGGTGAGACCCGAGACCGTCGCGGACGTGGCGGTGGCGCTGGTCACGACCAGGCCCGTGCAGCTACCGCACGCCGGAGACGGGGTGACGGTGTACTTGGTGATCGGGTAGCCGGGCGAGGCCGGGTCCGTCCAGCCGACCGTGACGGTCTCGTTGGCGTTGCCCGCGGCCGTGACCTGCGTCGGTGCGTACGGCACGGCAGGTGCCGCCATCGAGGGGGACGGGAGCGACGGGTCGCTCGTGCCCTTGGCGTTGGTGGCGGTCACGGTGAAGACATAGCTCTGCCCCGGCGTCAGGCCGCCGATGCTGGCGGAGGTGGCGGTGGCGCCGCTAACCGTCGTACCGGTGCAGGTCGGGCACAGGGGCATCGGGCTCACGTTGTAGCGGGTGATGGGCGAGCCGTGGTCGGCCGGGTCTGTCCAGGTGACCGAGGCCACACCGCCGATGCCGGCCGTGGCCGCCACGGATGTCGGTGGTGCCGGAGCGGTGACGGTCGGGTAGCCGGGGAGCGCGCCGGGATTCGTGGCGCAGTACTGCGAGATCGATTGGGTGGAGCCATAGACGGGCAGCAGGGTGGGGCAGTAGTTGGTCGGCACGGCACTGGAGTCCGCGGTGACGGAGGTCAGCACCCAGGACGGGGTGGTGGGCACCAGATAGCTCGGCGGTGCGAGGAAGTCGAGGAGAGGGTCCCAGGTGTAGTGCTTGACGTAGCCGGTCGAGGTCGTGTTGCCGTTGAACGTGCCCACCGGGCCGCGGGCGAACTGCTGGATGGATCCGTAGATGTAGAGAGGCCCTTCATCACTGCCCGTCCCGTAGTTGTTGACGACGAAGGACTGGGTGAGCGCGAGGATCGCCGCGTCGATAGTGATGCCGCCCGTGCCCGTGGAGACGTTGCCGGTGCCGGTGGAGGGGTCGCAGAGCGCGCCAGGGGTGCCCGCACAGGCCGGGAGGACCGAGCCGCCGTTCCCCGACGTCACCGGATGGTTGACCTCCACGTACTGGTTGGCGATGAGACCGAGGGAGTCGTTGATGCCACCGGGAACGTAGGGGCAGAGGCCCTCGGACTGGGCGCTGGAGCCGCTCTGGCCGACGGTCCACTGGCCCGAGCAGTCCTTGTAGGTGATGTTGCCGTCGACGATGACATCGTTGGCCGTGCCGATGGTGAGCATGCCCGAGAGCGAACCGTTGACGAAGGCGTCGCCTTCGGTGTCCGGCGTGCCGGTCTCGCCGTAGTAGCAGCCGGTGCAACCGCCGGCCGTGGTCTGCGAGTTGGCGCCGTAGGACACGCTCTGGGAGTAGGAGTTGACCTGGCCCAGGTTCCCCTGGGAGGTGGATACGAGTGAATTGCCGCTGTACGCGGCCGAGAACGCGCCGGTGCCGTTGCTGGCCTCGGTGGTCGTGCACGTCGCGGTCGACTGGTAGTTCCCTCCGACCGGTGTGGAGGCCGACAACGTGACGCCCGAGCAGCTGGGGATGACCGCGGACGAAGTGGTCGTGTGCCCGAACACCGTGGTGGACGTGGTCTGGCTGAACGCGACGGTGGCGGGGCTGGTGTTGATCTGAGGAACTGCCGATGTGACCGTGGCGGTGAGCGTGACGCTCCCGTTCGGCGCCGGCGCCGCCGGCACCGACGTGAGGTTGGTCGCCGAATTGGTCACGTAGGCGTCAAACGGATTGGCGCCGGTGACGGCCTGGCCGGCGGTGGCGTTCTGGACGAAGACCACGCCGTTGTCGGGTAGGGGCGCCGTGCCGTTGGTGGGGCAGTTGTTGGTGTTGTTCGAGAGGTTGTTCGAATCGTGACCGCTCGAGACCGGGGTGTCGTCGCTCACGACGGTCATCTGTCCGTTGCCGGAGGCGTCGGTGCTGAGGGTGATCGAGGTCGGTCCGGAGTAGAGGCAGCCATCCTGGCCGGCGATGGTGCCGAGCTGCGCGTCGCTGGACGGCGGTGCCTCGACCTGATTGCCGTAGGTGCTGTTCGCCTGGTCGTAGAGGTAGACCTCGTTGGAGGCATTCGAGCAGGTGGAGTACCCGCCGTTCATGCCGTCCGTGCTCCTGGTGCCGTTGTTGTTGTCGCTGACGAACTGGCAATTGGGGTCAGCGGTCTCGACGGACGAGGGGACCTGCGGCGTGACGTTCGGGTTACCGAACGACGGCGACCCCGACTGCGTGCCGTCGCCGCTCACGAAGACCGAGTCGTTGGTGTAGGTCGGACCGAAGAGATAGTCGTTGGGGCCGAAGTACACCTGGGCGCTGCAGCTGGCGTTGCTGCCGTCGATGTTGTAGTTGATGCCCGGGCTCCAGTTGTAGCCACACGTCGAGTAGTCGCCGTTCGGGGCGTACGACTCGTAGTTGGACCACCACACGTGGGAGAGGAAGCCGTTCTTCGGTGCCAGGTTCAGGACCTTGTGGGCGAAGATGTACCCGGTCGCGCTCTGGGGGTCCTTCGCTGCCCCGACCACTTCGACGGCCAGATTGGTGAGCTCGTGGGTCGTCGGGTCGAAGGTCGGCTGCGGGTTGCCGTAGGTGTAGTACTCGGCGCCCGTGCTCGTGGCGGCGGACCCGGTGATCTGGGTCCACTCGCCGTAGTTGATGCCCAGGCACTTGCCCGTGCCGACGGTCTGGGTGCTGCAGTAGGCGAGGCTCGGGTTGGCGTTGACCGCGGTGACGTAGGCGTTCTCACCGGCGGTCACGGCCTGGTTGGAGTAGTCGGCGAGGGCTGCGGTCTGCTGGATCGGCGCCGACGCGACCACGGTGAGGACGAGGGTTCCCCCGATGACGCCGATGATGAGGGTGAGGGCCAGGACGGCGACGATCGCCGTCTGTCCGAGGTCGGTCCGTCCCGAGGCACCACGCTGCGTGGCCCGATGTGTCCGGGCGCTCCGCTGGTGCCGCTGCAGTGCTGTCAGTGCGTTCATGGTTCGCCTAGCCCTCGTAGGGATCACATTGGTTGGAGTACTGGTACGAGTAGCAGCCGGAGATCGCGCTCAGCGGCTGGCGGTACTCGACGATCGTGTTGTCCACCACGCCGGAGGAGTTGGTGGCGGGCCTCTGGACCCTCAGGTGGATGGTCACGCTCTGGATGTCGTCGAGCGGGCAGAGCAGCCCGGTGGTGCCGGTGCAGGTGTTCAACGGCTGGGACCCGGAGATGACGCCGCTCGGGTTGTTGATCATGGCCGCGGTCAACAGGAGGGGGTTGGCCGTGGTGGCGTCGGCCACGGTGTAGGTGAAGATCGGGTGGAGCGGGTTGCCGGAGCCGTCGACCGAGGCGGGATTGTTGACGACGTCCTGGATGTTCGAGATGAGCTTGTACGAGCTCGAGTACTGGCAGGTCCCGTTGGGCGTCCCGTTGATGGGCACCGGGCAGGTCGAGGTGCCCGGGGACGTGGCACTCATCATGGGCAGGTACAGCCGCACCTGAAAGCTGCACGGGCTCTTGGACGAGCAGGTGGTGTTCGGTCCGGCGGACGTGGAGACGACCGGGTTGCCGTTCCCGTCGAGTTCTTCGGCGACGACCTGGGCCGGGCCGGCCGTGCACAGCGAGGGGCAGTTGCTGGCCCCGACGACGTTGTCGTAGTTGGTGCCGACATTCGTCGTCCAGGTGGCGGAGAAGTTCCCGATCGACTGGAACGCCGGAGTGGGGACCCCGCTGGCCGGCATCGCCGGCTCCACCTCGGAGGCGACCAGCGTCCGGAGCGGTGCGAGGGACGGGACCACCTGGTCGAACTCCTGGTACTGGGCGGTGACGTTGGCGTCGAGGGACTCGATGAGGTTCATCGAGAGGAGCACCATGCCGAGCAGGACGACCAGCACGGCGGACGTGATGATCAACTCGACCATCGTCATGCCGTCGTCGTCCCGAGGACGCTGGCGGAGGGCGGCGATCACGCCGGCACCTGGACGAGACCGGGAAGGAAGGTCGACGTCGATGTCGACGTCAGGTTGTTGGTGACCTGCACGTTATTCGGCTGCACGTTCAGCGTGAGGTTGGTCGGCGCCACGGCGGTGCCGCCGAGCGTGACCGAGTACGTGTAGGTGCCGTAGGGCACCGAATCCATCGACATGCCCGTGGCATCCGTGATGGGCATGTTGTAGGTGTCACCGACGCCACCGCAGGACGTCGCAGTCAGGGTCAGGGTCGCACCGGCGGCCGGTGCCCCGTTCGGGAGAAAGAGTTGGAGCGGCAGGAGTCCGAGCGGGACGGTCGCCGATGTCGTGCCGCCGGGAAGCGCGGTCAGGGATGATGTCACCGAGCTCTCGCTGGAGCAGTCCCCCGCCGAGATGTAGTAGCCGTTGGCCTGCGGGTAGAGCACTTTCGGGAGGACGGTGGCGTTGGCCGAACCCGGGCTGGCGGCGACCTGTGTCGACCATGCGGCGATCCCGTTCGGCGCGACCTGGACCGGGATCCGCTGGACGGTGGCACCGTTCAGCGTCGTCGGAGTCTTGACCGACCATGAGCCCCCGGGGCCGGTGGACGAGGCCATGACGACCGGACCGGAAGCTGTCGCGCCCACGGCTGCGCAGGTCGACGCACCGGCGGACGGTGGGTTCTCGCAGGCGACGCCGACGTAGTACTGCACGGTGGGTGCCGAAGTCGGGACGGCGTAGCCCCACGTCCAGCTTCCGCCATTGAGCGACCCGGTCAGGAGCTGACCCGAGCCGGCACCGTTCGAGGACTCGGCGGTGATCACGCAGTCGGCGGCGTCGCCCGGGGACGGCTGACCGCAGGCCACGCCGCTGACGTTCTCGACGGAGGCCGGGAGGCGGTTCGACTGGACCCAGTTGTCCGGGGTCGAGGTCAGGTCGCCCGTCCACACGGCAGCCGTACCGACGGAGTTCGGCGAGGCGTTGCCGATGGCCACGCAGTTCGTGCCGACGCACGAGATCCCGTTCACCGAGGTGGCACCGACGGGGAAGGTGGCCTCGGCAGCCCACGCGCTCGGACCGCTGGGGGCGATGGTCGCCTCGACCACGGTCCCGTCACTCGGGCTGGAGGCGTCGCCCGTGGCGGTGGCCACGCACACGGTGGCGGAGGGACACGAGAGGGTGCCGATGGAGGCCACGGTGTAGGTGGTCGGCAGCGAATCGGCGGTGGAGGTCGGGGTCCACGCCGGGTTGCCGCCGAGCGTCGCCGGGTCACCGTCGAGGCGGATCACACCTGCTCCCGATGCCGTGGCGTAGGTCAGCTCACACGTGGTCGAGGTGGGACAGGCGATCGAGTTCATCGCGGTGAACGGCACCGCGGGGGTGACCTTCCTCCAGACGTCCGTGCCGGATCCGACCCGCCCCGCCAACAGCACCGGTCCGCTCGCACTCGTACCGAGCGCGTAGCAACCCTGGGTGGAGGGACAGACGACCTGGGTGATGTCGGTGACTCCGGTGGGCACCGAGTCGACGGTCGTGGTGTTGAGGTCCGACGTGGTGCTGTAGATCAGGCCGTTGCCGCCGAGGTAGCCGACGGCCACGCACTTGGACGGCGTGCTGTTGGTGCAGTCGACCTGGTTGAGGTGGGTCCCGTTCGACAGCGTGGTGGAGGTCCAGTTCGAGCCCGCACCACCCCACGCCGCAGAGGCGCCGGTCGACCCGTCGCCCGTGGTCACGCAGGTGAGCCCGGCAGCTCCGGGACAGTCGACACCGGAGTCGACCGCCGACGGCCCGCCGTACGACAGATTGACATTGATGCCTTCGTCGAACCCGCCGAGCTGCACGACCGTCTCCGCGGTCACCTGGACGGGCTGGCCGGGCTTGTCCTCGGTGCTGTTGTTGGCGGTGTCCACGAACGCCGGCTGCAGAGGGGGCCCGGAGTAGCCCGGGATGTTGGGGGTGTCGGAGTACCCGGGGTAGACCGTTCCGGGCTGACCGGTGGCCACGTCGTAGGTGCCCTGGGGCAACTGGGCGAAGATGCAGCCGTTGAGATCGGGGTACAGGACGTACGGGTTGGGCGAAAGGTTGAGGGGGCCGGACGGGGTGGCGGTCTGGGTCACCACGACGGGAACGGCTTGGAGTCGGGTCTTGGGGGAGTTGTTCAGCACGTCATCCTCGAGCACGTTCGACACGGTGATGGCCATGAACCCCTGCGACTGGACGCCGGGCTTCGGGTAGTCGATCTCGGTGACCTCGGAAAGGGAGTTGGCGAAATTGTGGCCCCACGTGACCGTCACCTGGAGCTGGATGACGCCGGGATGCGTGGGGCTGGGCGGCGTGCCCGCCGAGCACAGGTCGGACTGGCCGACCCCGTTGACGAGGTTCTCGGTGTACTCGGCCGAGGACTTGAAGACGGTGCCCTCACTGGAGGTCAGACCGTTCGCGTCGGCCAGGGCGGGAGTGCCGACGGCTGTCGTGGTGGCGCTCGTGAGCAGCGTCGGTTGGTTCGTGAGCACCGTGCCACCCGAGGTGGGTGGCCCCAGGTTCGAGTTGGACAGGACCTGGATCCAGGAGTCGGCGAGCTGCTGTGCGGCCTGGTGCTGGCGGGCCTGGGCGGCCGCCGAGGACACGTTGGTCAACAGGATGCCCATCGGGATCATGACGATCAGCAGGACGACACCGGCCACCAGGACCTCGATGAGGGTGACCCCGTCGTCGCCGCCCCGTCGCTTCTCCATGAGGGCGCGACGCGACACCCGGGCTGTGCCCAGCCCGTCACTCCGGCTCCTGGCCGGACTGCGGTGGTGACCTGTCGTTCGGTGCATGGTGCTCTTTCGGCAGAGTAAATGCGGGAAATCCCCGGTCCTAGGCGTAATTCCACCTACGCACCTATCGTCCGGGCACCACCTGGACTTGAGGGATGCATCAACCCGGGGTGCACCGGTGCGGGTCGGTTGCAGGTTCGTTGCAATCCGCGACGCGGGCCCGGAGCGGGTGCCGGGGCGATGTCACGAGAGGCGCGCGCGACGTGTGTCGGCGCCGCCGCGGCGGGTCGGTTGCCTGGGCCGGCGGGAGCGTCGCCGCCCGTCAGCGGGCGCGACGGCAAAGGCTCAAGTGGTGGTCGAGGGTTGCCGGCCGCGGGTGGTCGACCGGTCGCCACGCCTGCGGCGGTCCTGCGCGGTCAGCGCGTGCGGCGCGGTCGACCGGCGCACCCGCGCCGGTCGCTCAGGAGGTATCGCTCAGTAGGAGCGGGGCAGACCGAGCGAGTGCTGGGCCACGTAGTTGAGGATCATCTCGCGGCTGACCGGCGCGATCCGCATCAGTCGCGCCATGCCCCAGAGGTCGGCGATGCCGTACTCGGTCGACATGCCGTTGCCACCGTGGGTCTGGATCGACTGGTCGAGTGCGGCGAGCGTCGCCTCGGCGGCCGCGTACTTCGCCATGTTGGCCGTCTCGCCGGCCAGGGGCGAGTCGCCGTCGTTGTCGCAGTACCACGCGGCCTTGTCGGTCATCACCCGGGCCAGCTCCACCTCGACCTTGCACTTGGCCAACGGGTGGGCGATGCCCTGGTGGCGCGCGATCGGCGTGCCCCACACCTCGCGGCTCGTGGCGTACTCGGCGGCCTTGTCGAGCGCGTAGCGGCCGATGCCGTTGGCGGTGGCGGCGGACAGGATGCGCTCGGGGTTGAGCCCGTAGAAGACCTGGCGCAGGCCCTCGCCCTCCTCGCCGATGAGCCGGTCGGCGTCGACCTGGACGTTGTCGAAGAACAGGGTGAACTGCTTCTCCGGTGCGGTGATCTCGACGGGCAGGACCTGCTTGTCGAGGCCGGGGGTGTCGGTGTCCACCACGAACAGCGACAGCCGCCCGCGTCCGGTGTCGGGGTCCACGCCCGACTTGGTGACGACGAGGATCGCCTCGCACTCGTCGACGCCGGAGATGTAGTACTTCTGCCCGTTCAGGCGGTAGACGTCGCCGTCCTTGGTGGCGGTCAGGCCGAGGTTGTGGGAGTTCGATCCGGCGTCGGGCTCGGTGATGGCGAAGGCCATCTTGAGCTCGCCGGTGGCGAAGCGCGGCAGCCACCGCTGCTTCTGGGCCTCGGTGCCGAACTTGGCGATGATGGTGGCGCAGATGGCGGGCGACACCACGATGACCAGCAGCGGGCAGCCCTGGGCCGCCAGCTCCTCGGCGACGGCGGCCAGCTCGGTGATGCCACCACCACCGCCGCCGTACTCCTCGGGCACGTTGACGCCCAGGAAGCCCTGCTCGGCCACGGCGTTCCACAGCTCGTCGGTGCGCTCGTCGGCGTAGGCCTTCTCGACGTAGTACCCGTGGCCGAACTTCGACGCGATCGAGGAGACGGCTTCGCGGAGCATGGTGAGCTCGTCGGATTGGGTGAAGTCCATGACTGCCTCCTGATCGGGTCCGGCGGGTGGTCGGACCACCCGGCGCCCAGATTAGGACGCGTGGGGCACCAGGTGGACCGGCACGTCGACCACCCGGCTGCGCAGGTACTCGCCCAGGCCCTTGGCCTGGGGATCGGGGCGGGTGGAGGAGGCGACCCCCTCACCCAGGAGGCCCACGACGATGAAGTTGAGGGCGCGCAGGTTGGGGAAGGCGTGGCGTCGGACCTCCAGGGCGTCGGCCTCGGGCAACAGGTCCCGGAACCGCTCCAGGGTCAGCTCGGCGTCGAGCCACGTCCAGGCCTCGTCCGACCGGGCCCACAGCCCGACGTTGGCGTTGCCACCCTTGTCGCCCGACCGGGCCCCGATGATGGTGCCGAGCGGCACCTTCACCGTCGCGCCCGTCGTCGCCGACCCGTCGCGTGCCGGGGGGCGTGCCGGTGCCGGTGCCGCGGTGTCCGGGGCGACCGGCACCCCGGGCGCCAGCGACGCGTCGGCGGCCTCGACCACGGCGGGTCCGTGCGGCGCCCGGTGGTCGTGGTGGGGGACCTCGACGCGGCTCCCGTCGGGTCGCACGACGGCCGGCACGACGAGGTCGGCGGGGACCAGGGCGGGCCAGTAGACGCCGTAGGCGGTGCCCGCACCGGGTGGGGCCGTCAGGTGCAGACCGGGGTAGCCGGCCAGGGCCAGCTCGGTGGCGGCCCCGGAGAACCGCCGTCCCACCCGGTCGGCGTCCTCGTCCTTGACCGTCACCCGCAGCTGGGCCGTGGCCTCGACGTTGGTCGGCGCGTCGGGCTTGTCGGAGCGGATGAGCCGGGCGTCGAACTCGGTGAACTGCCCGGTCCCGCCGAGGGCGTCCGCCAGCGACCGCACCGTCAGGTCGGCCTTGGCCTCGATGTCGAGACCGGTGAGGACGAACGTCATCGAGTTGCGCCAGCCGCCGAGCAGGTTGCAGCAGACCTTGACGTCCCGGGGGGCCGGCAGGCCGCGGGTACCCGACAGGCGCACCCGGTCGGGTCCGACCTCGTCGACCTGCACCGTGTCGAACCGGGCCACCACGTCGGTGTTCGGGTAGTGGTGACCGGCGATCTCGTAGAGCAGCTGGGCGGTGACGGTCCCGACCGTCACCGCTCCGCCGGTGCCGGGGTGCTTGGTGATGACCGACGACCCGTCGTCGGCGACCTCGGCGATCGGGAAGCCCGGGTGCTCGAGGCCCGGGACCTCGGTGAAGAAGGCGTAGTTGCCCCCCGTCGCCTGCGGGCCGCACTCGATGACGTGCCCGGCCGCCACCGCGCCGGCCAGGGCGTCCCAGTCCGTCTCCGTCCACCCGTGGTGCCAGGCGGCCGGGCCGACCACCAGCGAGGCGTCGGTGACCCGCGGGCACACCACCACGTCGGCGCCGGATCGGAGGGCCTCGACGATGGGCCAGGCGCCGAGGTAGGCGTTGGCCGACACCACCGTGCCCCGGGCCTGCTCGAGCAGCTGGCCGGTGTCGAGATGGGTGAGGGGGTGTCCCTGGTCGCGCAGCTCGTCCAGCCGGGGGAGGAGGTCGTCCCCCTCGACGTGGGCCACGGCCACCGACAGGCCGAGACGGTCGGCCAGCTGGCTGACCTGGTCGGCCAGGCCCGCCGGGTTGAGCCCGCCGGCATTCGTCACCACCTTGATGCCCCGGTCGACGCAGGTGCCGAGCACCTCCTCCATCTGGGTGAGGAAGGTGTGGGCCCAGCCCCGCGAGGCGTCGCGCTGCATGCCCTTCCACAGGATGAGCATGGTGAGCTCGGCCAGCCAGTCGCCGGTCAGCACGTCGATGGGGCCGCCGTCGACCATCTCGCGGGCGGCCGACAGACGGTCGCCGTAGAAGCCGGAGCAGTTGGCGATGCGGAGCGGCTCGGTCACGTCGAGATATCTCCGTCCGCTGCC
>Ga0182013_10005441_pt1 | contig 14793 bp, 14 predicted proteins | sample 612S2MmetaG_FD_120487 | JGI IMG/M metagenome (GOLD analysis project Ga0182013, IMG submission 120487) | Permafrost microbial communities from Stordalen Mire, Sweden - 612S2M metaG | ecosystem: Environmental > Terrestrial > Soil > Wetlands > Permafrost | place: Sweden: Stordalen | collected... | reverse complement strand
CGTGCAGTTTTCACGCGGCGACGCGCAGTCGGGCTTCTATGTGAGCGCGGGCGGGCAGTACCTGACCGGCTACCACGTTGAGACCAACACGCGCATCGACGGCAATGGCGGAGCCTACTGGCGCCTGCTTGCCTCGCCGGAATACGGCAACCTTTCGATCGGCGTGAACTTCTTTGCCATGCACTACGACCACAACGAGAACGCCTTCACGCACGGCATGGGCGGCTACTTCAGCCCACAGGGCTACTTCCTCGGCAATGTGCCCTTCACATTCGCCGGCCACTACCTTACCAAGTGGCACTACAACATCGTCGGCGGGCTTGGCGTTCAGGCCTTCCAGGAAAACAAGACCCCACTCTGGCCACTGGCTGGGGACAAGTCGCTTGAGACCAGCCAGAACAATCCGATGCTGCCGGACGTGACCAGTGTCGGCGCCAACTACGACGTGCGCGGCCAGGTTGCTTACCAGATCAGCCCGCACTGGTTTGCCGGCGGCTTCTTCGGCGCCAACAACACCCGCGACTACTCGTCCGCCTCCGCCGGCTTCTTTGTCCGGTTCATGTTCCGCGAGCAGCCTTCCACGGCTACTGGGCCCACCGGCCTGTTCCCAACGGACGGCTTCCGCCCGTTCACTGTGCCATAGAGCGGTCCCGCAAGCTAACCACATTTAAATCTGTTTTTTATCCAAGCGGTCAGGGTTTCTAATCCCTAATCCTTGATCCCTGTTCCCTGTCTTTCTCCCGCCTTCGTGGTATTCGCCTCTCGACACGTGCATGCTAGCGTCAAATCGAGGTGGTTTCCGTGGCTCTCGTCGACTTTCTCGCCAAACAGTTCATCAGCGTTATCCAATGGAATGAACCCGAAGACGGCATTCTTGCTTACCGCTACCCCATGCGCGACATGGAGATTCAAAACGGTGGACAGCTCACCGTGAGCGAGTCGCAGGTAGCCGCCTTCGTTAACGAAGGCCGCATCGCCGACATCTTTGGGCCCGGATTGCACACCCTCAACACCCGCAATCTCCCCATCCTCACCGACCTCATGAACTGGTCGAAGGACTTCGAGTCGCCCTTCAAGTCAGAGGTCTATTTCTTCTCCACGCGGCTGCAGATTGACCAGAAGTGGGGAACCGCAACGCCCATCACCATCCGCGATCGCGAGTTCGGCGCCGTGCGTCTGCGCTGCTTCGGCATCTACTCCTACCGCATTGTCGATCCGCGCGTCTTCTTCAACCAGGTCAGCGGCACGCGTGACGTCTATTTCGCCGCCGACCTTGAAGGGCAGCTGCGCGACACCGTCCTCGCCAACATGGTTGCCATCCTTGCCACCACGGATGTTCCGTTTCTCGATCTCGCAGCCAACGTGCCAGCACTGGCCCAGAAAATTGCTGACCAGCTGAAGCCAGCGTTCATTCAGCTGGGTCTCGAACTCGCGCAGTTCAATGTTGAGAATGTCTCGCTCCCCGACGAACTCACCAAGGTCCTCGACCAGCGCATCGGCATGGGGATGGTGGGCGACGTGGGCCGCTATACGCAGTACGCCGCCGCCGAGTCGCTCGACCTGGCGGCCGCCAACACCGGCGGGGGCGCGGGCGTAGGCATGGGATTGGGCGCAGGCGCAGCCGTTGCCCAGGTGCTCTCCACTTCACTCAAAGCATCCGCCGCCGCTCCTACGGCTGCGCCTGCAGCTACGGCTCCTGCCGCAGGTGCTGAGGTACCAGCCGCTCCAGCCGCGGCCGACACTAAGTTCTGTATCGACTGCGGAAAGCCCATCCCGGCACGCTCGCATTATTGTCCTGACTGCGGCCAGATCCAGTGAACTGTCCGTCGTGCGGCGCGCCCATTACCCTTCGGCCCGACACCGAAGGCTACAGCTGCCCCTATTGTCACGCCGTCTTCTTCCCCGGTGAGGATGACGACGGGATCCAGGTTCTCGGCTCACCCTCCGATCCCAGCCCCGACCGCCGGAGTCTGACCTGCCCGCTGTGCCGCGTGCCGCTCGTGCAGGCCGCCTTCGCAAAAATTCCGCTGCTCTACTGCACGCAATGCCACGGACTGCTGCTGCCGATGAACGAGCTGATTCCGGTGCTCGACCAGATGCGCAGCGAAGACGCAAAGCCCGCCGTCCAGAACCCGCCTGATCGCGGAGACCTCAAGCGCGTCGTCCAGTGTCCCCAGTGCAATCGCCGCATGGATACCCATTTCTACGCTGGGCCGGGGAACGTCATAGTCGACACCTGCGATGACTGCTCGCTTCTCTGGCTCGATCGCGGCGAGCTCACGCGCATCGCCCACGCCCCGGACGAAACCGCAGTCGGCGATTCTGACTGGTAGGGAATCGCAACAAGCCTGCCGTACGCCGTCGTATTTCTTGAAAGCCCAACCCACCAAAGCACTGAGGCGCACCCCGGCAGTTTGTTATTTCGCCGTACTCTGGCCCACCAGCTCCCTGGCGGCGCGGAGCGCGGCCACTGGATCGCCTACGGGGCGGAATTCCATGGCTACGTTGTAACGGTAGTTGAGCTGGGCCAGCCTCTTATAAATGTTGCCGTAGTTGATTTCGCCTGTGCCGGGTTCGTGGCGGCCGGGAACGTCGGCGATGTGAACCAGGCCGATGACGTCGATGTGCTTGTCGAGCTTCTCGATCAGGTCTCCGAAGCCCATTTGTTCGTGGTAAATGTCATAGAGAAACTGCACCTGCGGGTGGTTGACGGCGCGGACGATTTCAATGCCTTCGGCGGCGGCGGTGAGAAAGCATTTGGGAGCCTCTCCGACGTGGTTGCACTCCAGGAGCAGACGCATGGGCTGGCCATCGATCTGCTTGCCGTCAATGAGTTCCGCGCCGCGCTTGAGGGTGTCGACACAGCTTTGATGCTGGGCCTCGCGCGAGAGTCCCGGCACCGTGTTGCCGGAGAGAACGATCATGCCCGGACAGGAAAGCCTTTCCATGGGAACCAGCGCCAGCTTCAGCTCCGCGAGGAACGGGTCGCGCTGGGCAGGATCTGCGAGGCCATCCACGTGGCCTGCATGTTCCATACCCGCAGTCGAGTCGAAGCGGATACCGAGGCGTTTGGCGGCGGCGATGGCGCGGGCAAAGTCGGCATCGGTCCAGTGGTTGGCGTTGTATTCACCCACCAGCTCGATGTTGCTGTAGCCGGCTTCGGCGACTTTGGCGAGTCGCTCCTCAAAGGGGAGATTGTTGAAGACCGTCCACAGCATGACGGAAAGCGGATACGGCGGCGCAGTGGACAGTTCAGATTGGTTTGAGGGTGCGCCGTGCACTGCAGGAGCGGCCGCGGCGAGGGCGGCGGTAGCGAGCGTTTGAGCGAACTTGCGGCGGTTCATGGAATTCTCCTTGGTGGTTGCCTGGGGCGGCCTGCACTTTGGAGTTTCTGAAAATCCACCCGCACCAAAGCACTGAGGGCGCCCCAATCTTGACGCGCTCTTGGCGAGAAGTGTGGGACCGACTCAGTCTATTCTTATTCCGTCGGGTGAAGTTCCCCAATTCATCGAAGTTGGAACGTGCACGAAAACCGCGCTCAGCCCTTGCCGCGCAGCGGCTTGTTCATCGGCACCACCTGAACGGTTACGTCGCGAACCTCCGACAGAAACCGGTTCAGCACCGAGCCTCGGAACAGAATGTCAAACCGCGAGCGCGCCGACTGGCCAAAGACCACGTGCGAGATGCTCTCCTGCTGCGCATACCGGATGAGCGCATCGGACACGTTGCGATCTGTGAGGTTCACAACCTTGGCTCCAAGATCGCGAGCCATGCGCTCGTATTCTTCTAGGCGATGAAAGGCCTCCGGGTCGCCGTGGCCCTTGTCGTCGTCTGGCTTGGTGACGTAGACCGCGTACCAGTTGCTTGCCAGCCGCCCCGCCACACGTGCGCCCACGCGCAGCAGACGCTCGGTGCCCGGCCGCGTGCTGAGGCAGACCATCACCTTTTCCGGAATCGGCGCCTGTTCAAGGCCCTGTGTGCGCCGGTACTCTGAGGCGCGATTGCTTACCTGCTCGGCCGTGGTGCGCAAAGCAAGCTCGCGCAGCATGTTCAGGTTGCCCTTGCGGAAGAAGTTGGCCAGCGACTGCTCCACCTTCTCTGCCGCGTAAATCTTTCCCTGGCGGAGCCGCGAACGCAGCTCGTCCACAGTCACGTCGATGTTCACAACCTCATCGGCGCGCTTGAAAAAGTTATCAGGGACGGTCTCGCGGATCACGGTGTTCGCCGAGCGGTTGACTGCGTCGTTCAGCGTCTCAAGGTGCTGGATGTTCACTGCCGTCATCACGTTGATGCCGGCTTCAAGCAACTCCAGCACGTCTTCGTAGCGCTTGCGGTTTTTGCTGCCGGGCACGTTGGTATGCGCCAGCTCGTCCACCACCACGGTATTGGGATGGCGCGCCAGGATGGCGTCCACGTCCATCTCTTTCAGGTTCACGCCGCGGTAGGGAATCACCTTCTGCGGCACAATCTCCAGGTCGCGGATGCGCGCTTCAGTTTCAGCGCGGCCATGCGTCTCCACCAGTCCGATGACCACATCCACGCCCAACTGGTGCTTCATGCGGTAGGCGTCGTTGACCATGTCGTAGGTCTTGCCCACGCCCGGCGCGGCGCCCAGGTAGATGCGAAGTTTGGCGGACTCCTGCTTTTGCTCCAAAACAATCTCAGCCATCGGTCAGCCCACCTCGACCGGATGCCGGACTGCATCCAGAGCCGCTACCGGAAGCGTGAATCGGAACGTGGTTCCGTGGCCCAGGCGGCTCTCCACCGCAATCTGTCCGCCCAGCGACTCAACCAGCCGCCGCACCAGCGCGAGTCCAAGCCCCGTGCCGCTCTCTGAGAATGCGCTGAACCTGTCAAAGATCGCGCTCAAGCGTTCCGCCTCAATGCCGCGCCCTGTGTCGCGCACGGTGAACTGTACATTCTGCTTGATCTCCTCGGCCGCCAGCAGAATCTCGCCGCCATCCGGCGTGTAGCGCAAGGCATTCGACAGCAGGTTGTCCAGGATGGATCGCAGCGCCCTCCTGTCAGCCTTGACCACCGAGAGGTCAGCGTACGCGCTGATCTCCACGCGAATGTGTTTCTGCGTGGCTTCGTCGCAGTAGCGGTCGCGTGCCTCGCCCAGTGCCTGCGCAGGCCGCAGCTTTTCAAACTTGAACTCGCGTTTCCCTGTGTCCAGCTCCGCCACCTCGATCAGGTCGCCCATCAGCTCGTCCAGCTTCTCGGCCTCGCTGCTTGCTTTGGCCGCAATCTCGGCCTGCAACGGCAGCAACTCGCCGCTGAATCCCTGGGTCAGCGCATAGAGTCCGCGCCGCAACTGCAGCAGAGGATTGCGCAGCTTGCGGCTGGCCACGGCAATGAACTTTGTCTTGAACCGGTCCGTGTCCTGGAGCGTGGTCACGTCCTCAAGGGTGGTCACTGTTCCCAGCAGGCGCCCTTCCGAGTCGCGCATCGGCGTGGTGCGCAAGCGATAGCTTCGCTCCTGCTGGCCGATCCGCATCGGCAGCATCGACGCTTCGTCCTCTGTGGCCACGGCCTTCTGCATCTGCACCGCGTCGCGGATCGCGCTCAGGATTTTGTCGCCGCCAGGCGTATTGGTCAGCGCCATGCGGTCCGTTGCCGCATCGCCGAGCAGTTCCGCGGCGGCCTGGTTCACTTTCAGCACGTGTCCCTTGCCGTCGGTCACAATGATCGGCTCAAAGATCGACTGCAGCACGGCGTCTGAAAGTTGAAACTCCATTTGCCGGCGGCCAGCTTCGGTATCGCGCAGCTCGCGCAGTCTGATGGCAATGCGGCCCAACTCTCCGGCAAGTACGCCGAAACTGTCGCGGCTGCTCCACTCCACGCGATGCTCCAGGTTCCCCTGCGCAATGCGGTGGGCATCCCGCGCCAGATTCTTAATGGGGCTCAGCACAAAGAAAATGGTCAACAACGCGGTAACGATTGCGGCAGCAACCAACGCATACGCAAGCGTGGCGAGCCCCGCGGCCGCCAGGGCGCGGTGTGTGGCGCCCACCAGGCCGGCCAGCAGGCAGGCGAGGACCAGGCAGCCGAGTATCAGTCGCTGTGAGAGATTGAGCATTGCCCGGACTCCATGCCGGAAGAGGTTGTCTCAACCATTCTCGCGGAAATGCCCTCATTCCGCAAAATCGGGCAGGGCACGTACCGCAAATCGGAGAATTGCGAACGGGAAACAGAGCAAAACAACTGTCCACTGTTCATTGACCACTGCTTTACGGTACAGCGCAAACGGCGAGCGTTCCATTGTGCCAGCGGCAATCGAGACCCGCAGGGGGTGGATCGGACACCAGGACCCAGTCCACGCCGAACTCCGCCTTCAATCGCTCAAAGTCGGCCAGCTGGAAGTTCTTCCAGCCAGACTGCGCGGCCAACTGACGATCCCAAACCGGCCCAAGTTCGGGAACCTGCATCACCACGGAGGTGTCCTTGATGGCATCGGCCAGCTGACTGCGCTCAGCCAGCGCGCGGAAGCCATGGTAGTCTTCGCCCTCGGCCGCCAGGTAGCGAGGATCCATCGCAAAATATGCATCCGTCGGCGTATTGCAGCGAATCCACGCAAACGCTTGCAGCCACGGATTCGCTGAGGCCTGTCCCGGCAGTTCCAGTTGGTCGCTTCCTCCAAATTGCGAGCGCTGCGCCGTCAGCATTCCGCCATTCACTGCCAGCAGGAACAGCGCCCATCGCCACACCTTGGTCCGCAGCAGGTATTTCCCCAGCAGACATCCGCCAATCAGCATCAGGAAGAAGTACACCAGGTGCAGGTAGCGCATGGGCTGCAGGGGCGTCAGGCGTTCCAGCGACGGAAAGCCGAGCATCACCATGGCCACCACCTGCTGGAAGACGCTATAGGCGAGCACCGCCAGGGCAAAGCGCGCCATCACATTTTCTCCACGCTTCCGGGCAATCCGCCACAACAGCCAGAACAGGAAGATCGGCGCCAGTGCTCCCAGCCATTCGTACCAGGTCCATTGGTACAGGTAGCAATTGCTCCGCGAGTGGACCGCCTTCAACCATTCCGGGGATGCTGGCTCAAAGATCCAGGCCAGCGGAACAGCACTGGCCAGCGCCGTGGAGGGACGCGGCTCCCACAACGACTCGAACCACACATGGACCGGCTCTGAAAGCGCCATCGTGAGGAAGAAGCAGAACGAAATCCCCATCGCCGCCATAATCGGGTGCATCAGGAATGACATAAGCATCAGCACTGCGGCCTGCCAGCGCTTCTGCGCCAGAATCCGCGACACCGCCAGCAGGATAAGCGCTGTGGCCACATTGCGTGGATGCAGGTGCGGATCGGCAAGGAACAGCGCCGTGCCCGCCACAGGCAGCGCAAACATGGCGGCCACCAGGGCCACGCCCGCCCATTGCGCCCGTTTCTCGGCGAAGAGTTTCTGGGCAATGCTGAGGCAGGCGAACAGGATGAGCGCCAGCGCGCCGAATTGCCACAGCAGCGCCGTTGTCGCCACGGATATGCCGGTCACGTGTGCCGACCATGCCACGACACGGTCAAAGTAAGTGGCCTGAAGCTGGATACGGAAAAACGCGGCGTCGTGCGGGTAAAGCGCGGGATTCAGGTCGCTCTTGATCGCCGAAAGGTAGAGAGCGTCGTCTTCAGTGCCGGGGTGGTAGCCCATCACAGCGAAGCCGAAGGCGGTAAACAAAAGGATCAACAAAAGGTTGACCGGGAGTTTTTCTCTCTGTACGCTCAATCCCGTATACTCAAGCAAAGCATGTCGTCACCAATAATGATAGACGGACAGGCACGCGAGCCAGACTACAAGCAGGCCACAATTTCCCTCTTGCCGCCAGCTCAGGGAGCGTCTACCCCGGAAAAGCTGGCCCTGATCATTCCCACGCTCCGCGAAGCTGAAAACCTGCGTGGCCTCCTCGGCCATATTCGCTCCGTCCTCGATCCCGTGGGATTTCCTTACGAAATTATCGTTGTGGATGACGATAGCCGCGACGGCACCGAGGATATCGTCAATTCCATCTCCCGCGAAGACCCGCGCGTACGCCTGCTCATCCGCAAGGGGCAGCGCGGACTGTCGGGAGCCGTGCTCTACGGCTGGCAGAATACCGATGCTTCCATAGTGGGCGTGATGGACGCCGACCTGCAGCATCCTCCTGAACTGCTGCCCAGGCTCATCGCCGCCATCCAGAAACCCCGCGATCTGGTCATCGGCAGCCGCTATACGCCGGGCGGCAGCCTGGCCGACTGGAACGTCGTGCGCAAGCTCATCTCCGCCGTCGCCGGATGGGTCACCTGGCCTGTTCAGCGATCGGGCCTGCGCGCCAAGGACCCCATGTCCGGCTTCTTCCTGGTGCGCCGCGTGTGTCTTGAGAACATTCCCTTCCAGAGCGCCGGTTTCAAGCTTCTGCTTGAGGTTCTAGTCCGCGCCCGTCTGCACTCGGTTGAGGAAGTGCCCTTCGTCTTCGGGCAACGCTCGCGCGGAGCCAGCAAGGCAAGCGTCAAGGTCGCAGTCGACTATGCCCGCCTGCTGGCAAGGCTCTACGCCATCCGTCTGGGCTTCAGGAAGAACTGATTCGGAACTCAGACCGCCGGCAGCAGCATCCGCAGTAGCAGGAACGCCGCCACGCCGACAAAAAACACAAGCGCCATGCGGATTCCCGGCTCGCGATTTACTTCCGGCACCAGGTCGCTGGCGCCCACATACAGCGCTACGCCCGCTGAAATCGGCAGTCCGTACGGCAGCCAGCTCGGCACCACCTCAATCACCATCACGCCCACCAGGGTGGCCGTCGCCAGGCCCACTGCGGAGTAGAAAGCCATTCGCCGGCTTCGTCCGCTTGCCAGCATCACGCTGGCCATGGTGAAGCCCTCCGGCGCCTTGTGCAGAAAAATCGCCAGAAAAATCAGCCAGCCCAGCCAGTTTGACACCACAAAACCTGATCCGATCGCCACGCCATCAAACAGCGCATGAACGCTTAGTCCGACCAGCACGGCGTTGCCCGTATGCTTTGTGACCAGCTCCCCGTGGTGGGTCTCTTCGCCATAATGAAAATGCGCGCTGATGGTGTGCTCCAGCAGATGCACAATGCAGTAGCCGGCCATCACCAGGATGGGACCCAGTTTGGGGCTGAGGCGAAAACTCTCCGGCGCCATCTCAATGAGCGCCACCGCCATCAGAAAGCCCGCGCCCAGCGCCACAAAGTAACGCAGGTAGCGCTCCACGCCGCGCGCGCGCACCAGCACCAGGCCGCCGGCCACATCCGCCAGCGCGGCAACTGCGCCAAGTAGGAGAGAAAGCCTGTTCATGACTAGCCGCTGTGCCGGATGTGCATCACATCGCCGTCCTGCACAATGTATTCCTTGCCTTCCAGGCGGAGCGTGCCCTTGGCGCGCGCTGCGGCCTCGGAGCCTGCTTCAAGCAGAGTGTCCCAGCGGATGGTTTCGGCGCGGATGAAGTGGTGTTCGAGGTCGGAGTGAATGGCCCCGGCGCCTTGCGGGGCCTTGGAGCCGCGGGGGATGGTCCAGGCGCGGCATTCGTCTTCGCCCGCGGTGAAGAAGCTGATCAGGCCGAGGAGTTCATAGCTCTTGCGGATCAGCCGCACCAGGCCGCTCTCATTCAGACCATAGCTGCCGAGAAATTCGGCTGCTTCCTCGTCCTCCATTTCGGCCAGCTCGGCTTCGACCTTCCCGCAAATGGCGGTCGCTCCCGCGTTGGGCCGGTGGGCCACTTCGTCGAGCTTGAAGCGGCTTACCGCAGCCTCAAGGTCGGTGCCGAGCGTGGTGCTCTCGCCGATGTTGAGCGCGTAGAGAATGGGCTTTTGCGACAGGAACATAAAGCCCTTGATGAGCTTCTTCTCCTCGTTGGTCATCTCCAACTCGCGCAGCGGCTGCTCTTTTTCGAGAGCTTCCTTGGAGCGAATCAGGAGTGCCTGTTCGTGCTCCAGATCGTTGGTTCGCCCCTTCTTCAGATCCTTCTCCAGGCGCTCAAGCCGTTTTTCAATCTGCGTCAGGTCGCTCACCATCAGGTCGAATTCCACATTCTTGATGTCGCGCAGCGGATCGATCGGTCCCACGTGCGGAATCGACTCGTCCTCAAATGCGCGTAGCACGTGGATCAGTGCGTCCACCTGGCGCAGGCTGGCCAGGAACGCGGTCTCTTTTAGCGCCTCCTGCCCGATGGCCGCCACGTCCACAAATTCTACCGACGCGAACGTCGTCTTTTTCGGCTGGTAGAGATCCGACAACTTGTCGAGCCGCCCGTCGGGAACGCGGGCTACGCCAATGTGTTCCTGGCGGGAGTGGGCGCGCTCTTCGACCTTGGCCTTTGTCAGAATCTTGAATAGCGATGTCTTGCCCACCTGAGGCAGGCCGATAATACCGGTTTTCATGTTCGTCCTATTGCGGCCCTTTCAAGGATGGATTGCGCACACAAGGGCCTCTACGATGATACAGGAACCAAGGACTAAGAAATGGAAGCAGGGACGAAGGAGTTCGAGTCCTTATTTCTAGTAGAGAATCGTCACCACAGCTGCCGCAATATCCATCGGCCAGTGCGCAACGATCAACGGCGCCAGCCGGCGCGTGCGGAGATAGATCGCCATCGCAACCAGAACTCCCGGCAGGAACGCGAAGAAACGAAACACGACGTAGTGCCAATCGGGAATGAATGGCAGCGCGCAATGTTGCGCCGCCCACCAGAATCCGACGATCGACACTGCCAGCCATCTGCGCCCGGTCAAGACCTCCAGCCGGGGCAACGCGAACGCCTGGTAGGTTGTCTCCTCAGTAGGCGACCAGAGGATCCACCACACGGCGAGGCTGTAGATGATTGCCCACATCGGCATCGGATGCGCATGCAGCAGGAACCGCGCGGGGTCCTGGTGAGCAAATACGCGAAACGCCTGCCTCGACAGAAAAGCGCCGCCAAGAAAGAATGGAAAAATCACTAGGTAGTAGCCGAGACCAAGAAAGAAATCACGCCCCCTGCGCATTCGGATCGGTCCAATCAAATCGCGCAGCCGTATGCCTTCCTTGCGCGTATAGTGCCGCAATCCGATGAGGCAGCCGATGTCCACCAGCGACCCGTACACGCTCCAGAAATCGCCCGCCGCCCTCCAGGGAGCCGGATTCTGCCTAGCCAGAAAGATCAACGCAACCAGGCCCTGCGATCCCAGCAGCAAGACGGATCGCGCCGAAACAAGCAGCAGAACTCCGGCCCACGAAACGCACCCATCCGCAGCCCGCGCGCTTATCGCCGCCAGTGAATTTTGAAGCTCTGTTCCCGCAGAAACAGTATTCGCCGCAGCGCCCATTCGCAAATGCCTCTTCCGTCCTTAGGACCCTGACTTGCTCGACTCCGCCCAGGCCACCAGCACTACCGTGCCCAGCCCCATCAGCAGGATTGCTTCCTCCACCAACTCGCTGCGGTTGTGCAGCCTGTTGAAGTCTGCCGTGTACTGGTTCGCCGGGTTCGTTGTATCGATTGCGCCGCCAGCGGCGATGCGGTCCCGCTCCATCTGGGGGATGATGACGAATTGCGAGTAGACTGTGCACGCAATCATCAGCACCACAAGGGCCATGGGTGCCAGCACTGCTCGCGGCTTGTACATGCGCCATGCCGGAGCAAGCGCCAGCAGGGCCAGAGCGACCATGCCCGATACCAGTCCCATCCCGTGCAGGATGCGCAGCAACTGGCCCACGATGGTTCCAGCGGTATGCGTATCGGGCCGCAGGGTCATGAAGGTAATGGCGGCAACCACAGGGAAAAAGATCTCCGCGCCCAGCCAGACGATGAGCGAGAGATAAAGAAGAGTGCGAAGGAAAGTTTTCATGCAGAAAGCATACTATCCGGGCAGCGCCCTATTCGTACATCACAAAAAAACAAATCCCGCTCGATGAGCGGGATCTCAGTTTATCGAAAAACCAATCAGTGTTCTTCCTGAGGGAGCGTCAGGCCTTAGCCTCACGAATAAAATACCTCGATTCGGTCGGGCCTCAGCTCCGGGCCTTCTCTCGAAGTGCCTTTTACGAGCTCCGATTCAGCGCGCGCTTTAGCACAATCTCCAGCGCGCCCTTCACCTGGTTGTATTCGTCGGCGGAAATGGTCCCGGAGATTCTCTCGCTCTCAATTGCGAAGAGTTCTTCCTTGAGCGCGTCAAGAAGCGAAGCGTGCTTGGTTGCGGGGGCTGCCGTGGCATAGGATGGCGCACTCGCACGCGGATTTGCAGGGAGGGGCGCATTCGCGGCGGCAATCGCCGAGGCCGTTCCATCCGGCTTGCGCAGCAGGAAGGCCGCAGCCGCTGCCAGCAGCAGTGCAAGTCCACCAAGGATCCACCACTTGTACTTCGACAGTGGATCGGGCGTGTTGATCGGCGTGCCGATGCCGCCACCGGGCGTGTTAGGGGTCGCGCTTGCATCCGCTCCACCGCCGCTGTCAGCTTGCGGTCCGCCACCGCCGGTCTGCGCTTCGCGCGGCATCGATCCTGTGCCGGAGACGGTAAACTCCACCGGCTTTCCCGGCATTGCGTTCTTCAACAGATAAGTTTGCACGCCGGGATCTTCCTGCACCGCCTTGAAACTGGCGCCGCCACCGGCCACAAAACTCATGCTCTTGGGCATCAGCACGGCCAGGTTATCGGCAGGCAACGAGACCAGCGACTTGAAGTCATACTTGCCGCCGCTATACGGTAGGCCGTAGCTGATCTGGAACATCGTGTCTTTTTCGCCGTCGTCGGGTTGAATCGGGAAGTTGAAGGAGTAGTGTCCCTTCGGTCCATCCGGGTCCATCTTGAGCGAGGTAGGCAATCCGCCCGGACGCTGTGCACCGGCATCGTTGATGACGGCATCGGCAGGCAGCACGATCTCAAACGACTTTTTGCTCCACTGCGTCGTCGGCGGTGTGCCGGTGTTGTGCACGTAGTAGCGCTCGTCCACCTTGAGCATGCCGTTGTCCGTCTCCACCTCGAGCACGTTCGCTTCGATGTAAACGCCCTGCACTTTGGCCGCCACGTCGTAGACCGGAATGTCGCCGGGTGCGCCGCCTTGTGGAGCGGCAATAAAGTACCCTGCGCCCTGGTGCGTTACCCGAATCAGGTAGGGGCTGTTGCCGGGAAGCGTGAGGGTGTATTTTCCACGCGCATCAGTCGTTGCATGGGCAACTTCGGCCATGCCCGCCTGCACGTCCACCAGAACAACGGTGTCGCCCGCTGCGGGTTTGCCGTTGGTCTTGTCGGTTACGGTGCCGGAGACGGTTGCGGCCTGGGCCACTGTCCCCGCGAAAACAAAGCTGAGAGCAAGAGTGCGAAGAACTATCTGGGTCGATTTCATTTCGTGTCGAATTCCTTCAATCGTAAAAGAGAGAGAACGTCTGAATCGTGTTTGAGGGTCTCAGGCCTGCTGCAGATGATCGATCTCGGCCAGCAACTGCGCCGCTTCTTTCTCAAGCTGCGCGCGCTGCACCTGGAAATCCTCTTCAGGATACTTGCCTGCGCGGTATTCAAAGTTCAGGTCACGGAGGTTCTCGTAGAGCTGTTCCTTGCGCTCCTCGAGAAAGTCGAGCCGGGTTTTCTCGCGCTGGCTTGCGAACACATTTTCAGGCCAGAAGGTGTACACCAGCAGGGCAAACAGCAGAAACAGCCCGGCGATCATGCCTTGTGTGTCAGTCATGGCTCAGTAGCCTCCATCGATGCCGGTTTCCCGGCGAATCTTTTCTCTGCGCTCCAATTCGGCCGGATCAAGGACCGCCGGCTCAGGACCCGCCGCCGCAGCCTTTGCAGCCGAAATGCCGGACCAGCGCCGGATGAGCAGAATCGTCCCCAGCAGCGCGGCGCCGAAAACCGCGAAGGGCGCAATCCACGCCACCAGGTCGAACCCCTGCGTGGTGGGCGCGGCCAGCACGGTCGCGCCGTACTTGGCGGTGAACTGCGAAAAGATCTGCTGGTCGCTCATGCCGTTGGCGATGTCTGTTCTCAACTCGGCCAACTCGCCGCCTGAAGCCGTGCAGCCCACGTGGTTGCATTCGCCCAGCAGTTGCGCGCATCCGCAGGTGCACATCAGGCGATGGTTGATGTCGTGATAGCGCGCGCTTGAGTCGCCTGCGCCGAGCGAGAAGCAGACGGCAACAGCCAGAGCCAGCGCCTGCAAAGATCTAAACCAAAATGTAGAACGCGACGGAGTTGCCATCAATCGCCGCCTTTCAGCGCAGGCTCCGATGGTGCGGGGCGCGTCGCGGGCACGCGTAAAGAGGCCGTGGCCGGACTGAGGCTGGGAACCAGCGCAACAAATGTGCCGAAGATGAGAATCACAAGTCCGCCCCAGATCCAGCCGACCAGCGGATTGAGGAAGGCTTTGATGATCGGGTTTCCGGTGTCTGGATTCGAGCCCTCGTACACCACATAAAGATCCCAGCTCGGCAGTGAGTGAATGGCCACCATCGTCTGCGGCTGATCGCTGGCCAGGTAAACGCGCTTCTCGGGTGTCATCTGGAACTGCTTCTTCCCGTCGCGGTACACGTCGAGCATCGCGTATTCCGAGTTGTAGTTCAGGTTCGAGTCCTGGGTGGCGCCCACCTGCTCAAGCGTATAGGGCCCAATCTGCATCTTGTCGTGCAGGCCGAGTTCGCTCTCAACATTCCTGTTAAATGCCGATCCAGCCAACCCGATGACCACAATCACCACGCCGATGTGGATAATGTAGCCGCCGTATCGGCGCGTGTTGCGACGCGTCAGCAGCCAGATACCGGTGGCCAGGTTGCGCCCAGTCTGGCGCGAGATGACTGCCGCTCCGCGCAGAAACTCTGAAAGAAT
>Ga0182013_10005436_pt1 | contig 14801 bp, 18 predicted proteins | sample 612S2MmetaG_FD_120487 | JGI IMG/M metagenome (GOLD analysis project Ga0182013, IMG submission 120487) | Permafrost microbial communities from Stordalen Mire, Sweden - 612S2M metaG | ecosystem: Environmental > Terrestrial > Soil > Wetlands > Permafrost | place: Sweden: Stordalen | collected... | reverse complement strand
CAAGGTGAACCTCCTGAGCGGGTGGATTGTCGGCTTCGCAACCTCAATCCTCCCCGCCCAGGCGGACGTTTCAGCCCACCCGCGCCACCACACCCCGCGCCACTACTGACGAATCCGGGCTAGGACATGCGGTGGTGGTGTGGCGCGGCGCGCGCTGTGTAAGGCATCTGGCAATTTCCCGCGAATCGGGCTCGAGCGCAGACGGAACAGCCGCTGAGGTAAGCTAGAAGGTGTGATGGCTACGCCGCCCGAGGGTTCGGACATCTCGAGCCGCGAGGGTGTTCGCGTGCCCGACTTCTTCATCGTCGGTCACAAAAAGTCTGGCACCACCGCGCTTCACCAGATGCTCAGGCGCCACCGGCAGATCTTCATGCCCGAGCTCAAGGAGCCACACTTCCTCGCGAGCGACAGGCGGCCGCGATTCCCCCCCACGAAAGGCCAGAGGCTTCCCGCGACCCTAGACGAGTACCTCGCGTTGTTCGCCGATGCCACACCCGGCCAGCGTGCCGGCGAGGCGTCCGCGTCGTATCTGTGGTCCCGCACAGCGGCGGACGCGATCGCCGACCTGCAGCCCAAAGCACGGATCATCGCGATCCTTCGCGAGCCCGCGAGCTTCATCCGCTCGCAGCACCTCCAGTTCCTGAGGATCCAGTTCGAGGACCAGAAGAGCCTTCGCAAGGCCGTGGGACTCGAGGAGGACCGGCGCCGGGGCAAACACATTCCGCGGCGTTGCCCGTTTCCACAGATGATCCTCTACTCCGATCACGTCCACTATGTCGAGCAACTGCGCCGGTACCACGCGCGCCTGCCTTCCGAGCAGGTCCTCGTCCTCATCTACGACGACTTCCGCCGGGACAACGAGGCGACGGTCCGCCGGGTTCTCGAGTTCCTCGACGTCGACGCCGCAGAGCCGATCGAGGCGGTCGACGCGAACGTGACCACCCGAATAGTCCGCTCGCAGCAGCTGGACGACATGCTCGGCTCGATCTCATCCGGAGACGGCTCGACGTCGCGGGCTGCAAAGACTGTCGTGAAGGGCCTAACGACCCGGAACATGAGGCAGCGCGCCATGCGGATGACACGACAGAAGGTCGTTCATTCAGAGCCGCCGCCGGTCGACCAGGAATTCACGCTCGAGCTCCAGCGCCGCTTCTTACCGGAGGTCGAGTCGGCGAGCGAATACCTCGGCCGAGACCTCGTCGCTCTGTGGGGCTACGACAAGCTCGGCTGACGTCGAACCGTCCGCGGGTGGTGTGAAACGACATCTCGCCGGCGGCGATCGGACCGCCGCGATTGACGACAGGCACGGTGCGTCACGTGTCGATCAGCTTGACGTGCCCGTCCGGCTCATGATCGCTGGCCGGCCGAGGGAACGCGCGAAACGGCCGCCGCGAAACATCTGGGGAGAGGACCGGGCGATCGCAGACGCGATCCGGAACACCGGCAGCTCGTCGTAGTTGTCGCCGACGATCCGCAGGCCGGTTGGGACGCCGCTTGACGCCAGGGCAGCGTGACGCTCATGGCAGACCCAGGCCGGTTCAGATCAGATCGGCACCAGCAGAGCACACGTCCTGCAGGTTCTCTTGCATGCCCCCGGCTGGATTCGAACCAGCGACCCTCGGATTAGAAGTCCGATGCTCTATCCAGCTGAGCTACGGGGGCGTGGGCGGTGCTCCGGCCACCATATTGCCCGACTTTCCGGGCTGAGCGCCCCGGATCCGACAATGGTGCCACGCGCCGGTGACCGACCCTCGGGCACGCTGATTCGGCGAGCTCACGAAGGGGTCCTTAGGCACCGTTGAGAAGAAAGCTGTAAAAGTTCACGCTGTGAGCCCCGCCGACGACGACGATGAGGACCTGACACGCAAGCAGCGCCGCGAGCAGGCGCGCGCTGAACGCAAAGCACTCGAGGAGGCCGAGGCGGCCGGTGCGGCACGCCGCAGACGTCTCGGAATGCTCGGGATCGCAGGCGGTGCGGTCGTAGTGGTCATCGTGATCATCCTGATCGCGACCGGCGGCGGAAGCAGCAAACCGTCGACGACCGGCAAGTCCTCAGAAGAAGCGGTGGCTCTGGTCAACTCCACCGTGGACGGTATCCCGCAGAGCGGCAACACCCTGGGCAACCCGGACGCGCCCGTGACAATCCAGTACTTCGGTGACCTTGAGTGCCCGATCTGCCGCGAATTCACGCTCGGTGCCCTGCCGACGCTCATTCAGAAGTGGGTGCGCACCGGCAAGGTCAAGATCGAATACCGGTCGCTCGAGACCGCGACGCGCGAACCTGAAGTCTTCAAAACACAGCAGGTCGCGGCGCTCGCAGCCGGCAAGCAGAACAAGATGTGGAACTTCGTCGAGACCTTCTACCACGAGCAGGGAGAAGAGGACTCGGGCTATGTGACCGAGGCATACCTTCAGGGGATCGCGGCGCAGGTGGCCGGCCTGAACAAGAGCCAGTGGATGAGCGATCGCAACGACTCAGCACTCGTCGCGCAGGTTGAATCCGATGCGCAGGCCGCCGCAAGCGAGGGTTTCAACGGCACGCCGTCGTTCCTGATCGGCAAGACCGGCGGGGCGAGCGAGAAGCTCGAACACTATTCGCTGACAGAAACCGCCCCCTTCGACGAAGCAATCGAAAAGCTGCTGAAGGCGTAGCCCTTGTTGTGAGCGCGCGGGCTCTCAAGACAACCCTGCTCGTGCTCTCGGTGATAGGCATCTGCCTCGCCGGCTACCTCACATACGTCCACTACTCAGGCGTGACGCCGCCGTGCTCAATCAAGGGCAACCCCTGCAGTCAGGTGCAGAAATCGAAGTACTCGGAGCTCGCCGGCGTACCCGTTGCGTTGATGGGCCTGATCGGCTACATAGCGATCCTCGGGTCGCTGCTCGCTCCCGAAAGCGAAGAGATGAGGTTCGCGACGGTCGCGCTCGCCCTCGCGGGCTTCGGCTTCAGCATGTATCTGACCTACCGCGAGGTCTTCACCCTGCACAAAATCTGCGAGTGGTGCGTCGGGAGCGCCGTGCTCGTCACGATCATCATGTGCCTGTCCATCTGGCGGTTCATGAGGGGCGACGCCCCCTCGGGCGGGGCGGGCGCTCTGTCTCCGGTCGGCGAGGGCTCGCCGGTCGAGACGCCCTCGAGCTGACCCGCTGAGCCGCATCGCGGCCGCGAAAGCGGAGCGCGCGCTCGTAAATCCGTCCAGTGGCCCGCCGAGTTGCCGCGCAACGGCGCATGCGGGCCGACGGTTACCTCAGGAATGGGCCCTGAGACGACTAGCAATCCCAGCATCGCGCAAGGCGACGGTGTCCACGGCGGGCAGCCCGAGATCGCTCGTCTCTTCGAGCTGACCAGCGAGCTGCTCGCGACCATCTCACCCGAGGGCAACTTCACGCTGATGAACCCCGCATGGGAGCTGCTGCTCGGCTGGACCCGCGAGGAGCTGCAGTCGGCGCCGATCGAGCATTTCATGCATCCGGACGACGTCGAGCAGACGCTTGCGATCCTCAGGCCCGGAGCACAGGACGGTCCCGGCGCGGCCGCCCAGACGTTCACCAACCGCTACCGCCATGCGGACGGCTCCTGGCGGTGGCTGCTGTGGAGCGCTCGCCGCGATGGAGACACGTGGTATGCGGCGGCGAAGGATGTGACCGACCGCCGCTGGCTCGAGCGTCAGGCTCTTCACGACCCGCTGACAAGGCTGCCGAACCGGCTTCTGCTGATGGACCGCGCCCGACAGGCCCTCGCCCGGCTGCACCGCAGCCACGGGGTCGTGGCGATGATGTTCATCGACCTGGACAAGTTCAAGGCCGTCAATGACAACCTCGGGCACGACGTCGGCGACCAGCTGCTGGTGGCGGTCGCCGGCCGGCTGGCCGACCTGATGCGCGACAGCGACACCGTCGCGCGGCTCGGAGGCGACGAGTTCGTGATCCTGGCGGAGGACCTCGAGAGCGAGGCCGAGGCGCTCGCCCTGGCGGAGCGTGTGCTCGACTCGCTCGAGCGTCCTTTCCCGCTAGGGAAGGCAGAAGTCGCGATGCTCGCGAGCGCCGGCGTATCGGTCTCGCACAGCCCGGACGCGGACCCCGAGGCGATGCTCCGCGAGGCGGACCTGGCGATGTACCGGGCGAAGAACGGCGGCGGCCGGCGTCTGGCGCTCTTCGACGAGGGTCTGCGCCAGGAGCTCAGCACCCAGGTGGAGATCGAGGATCGCCTCCGGAGCGCGCTGCCCCGGCGTGAGCTGATGCTCGCCTACCAGCCGATCGTCCCTCTCGCGGGCGGCCACGCGGTCGGCGCAGAGGCTCTGGTCCGCTGGAAACCCGGAGCAGGCTCCGATTCGGGCGCAGGAGAGGTTCTGCCGTCGGTCTTCCTGCCCCCCGCCGAGGACAGCGAGCTGATCGTGCAGATAGGCAGGTGGGTGCTGCACGCCGCCTGCGCCCAGGCGGAGAGCTGGCGTCGCAGCGGTATCTCGATCCCAATCTCGGTGAACGTATCAGCGCGCGAGCTGACAGAGCTCGATCTGGCGGAGCGCGTCCGCGAGGAGCTCGCGTACTGCAGGCTCCCGGGCCGGGCGCTGTGCATCGAGGTGAGTGAGGACGCCGTCAAGCGCGACCCCGAGCGCGCCAGGTCGGCACTGAAGGACGTCAAGCGTCTCGGCGTGACGGTCGCCCTGGACCGCTTCGGCTCCGGCCAGTATTCGCTCGGGCTGCCCAGCAACATGCCGCTGGATGCGGTCAAGCTGGATCGGGTCCTGATCGGCGGCTCCGATCGCGACAAGGAGCACCGCGCCATGTTCGCGGCAACCATCGCGCTCGCCAAAGAGGCGGGGCTCACCGCGATCGCAGTCGGCATAGAAACCAAGCGCCAGCTCGCGCTCGCCCGCGAACTCGACTGCAGCGTCGGACAGGGCTTCCTGCTGCACGGACCGGCCGCGCCCGACCGCGTCAGACTCAGGGAGACCGTCGGCACGCTAACGTCCGCCCCGTGGCGTCCCCTCGTCAGACTTCGCGGCAGCGATCACCGCAGCTGAGCCGGCACGCGTGAGCGAGCAGGAGAAGGCGACGGCGGCGATCGCCGCCGCGGAGCTCCTGCGCGATGACATGCGTGTGGGTCTGGGCACCGGCTCCACCGTCGCGCATCTGCTCCCCGCGATCGCTGCGCGCTCGCTCAGCGGCCTGCGCTGCGTTGCCACGTCGCCGGCCACTGAAGCGTCGGCCCGCGAGCTCGGGCTTGCCGTGGTGGCGCTAGACGAGCTCGGTGAACTCGACATCGCGATCGACGGAGCGGACCAGATCGACCCGCAGGGCTGGCTGGTCAAGGGCGGGGGCGCAGCCCACACGAGGGAGAAGATCGTCGCCGCGGCGGCGAGGACCTTCGTGGTCATCGCCTCGTCCGAGAAGGCAGTCGAGAGCCTGCAGCCGCCCGTTCCGCTGGAGCTCCTGCGTTTCGGGGTCGAGAGCACGCTGCGTGCGCTCGCTCCGGCGCGTGCCCGAGACGTCGGCGAGAGTCCAGACGGGGGTCTGATAGCAGACTATCTCGGCCTCGTGGGAGACCCGCGCGGGCTCTCGGCCCGCCTCGACGGAACACCGGGTGTGATCGAGCACGGCCTGTTCGCGCCCGAGCTTGTGAGCCTCATCCTCCTCGCGCGCGGCGAGGAAGTCGAACGGCGCCGGGGTGGCAAGAGCGATTAGACGTGCACGTGGCAGCGGTTAGGCGGGCTCCTCCGTGGCCTCGAGCACGCGAAGCTCCTCGCGGTAGGACATCGGATGGCGGACGAGCACGCCATCGCTTCCCACGACGTAGGAGCCCATTCTCAGCAGCGGCGGGGAGTAGACATGGATCGTCACCGCCGGATCGGTGCCGGCGTGTCGGACACGGTGGATGTCGGAGGCCGAGAAGTGGAATGTGCTCCCCGACTTGGAGATCACCTCTCGCGGCGGCCCCTCTATCGTCAGGCGTTCCTCGCGGACCGCGCCGCTGACGACCGCGACAGCTCCGCAGGACAGGTCGTGGTCGTGAAAGCCGGTGTCGTGGTCGTCCATCCAGCAGATGAGCCAGGCGGTCACGAACGGATCGCTGATGAGCTCCTCGTAGCGTCGCTGGCTGGTGTCGTGCCTGACGTGATCGATCCAGAGCTCGGGCCGATCTGCGAGCTCCGCCACGAACACCTCCAGCTCCGGTCCCGTCAGGTCCCGCCCGCGCGGGCGGGGAACCTCGGCGAGCGCCCTGTGGCCGATGAGCGGCTCTCGATCGCCATCGGCTGCTCCCCGCGCCGGTGAGGCTGCCGTGCTCATGTCGCGACACTCACCACTGGCGCTGCGCCGAAGGCACGGCGTGTCCCGGCGATGATCGGCTCCCAGTCGAGCTCGGCGGGCATTGCGAGCTCGGACGGGTCGACGACCGGTCGGTCTGAGCCATAGAGCAGCTGGCCCCAGCCGACGCAACCCGCGACCGCGGGTATGGCGCTCGAGCCATAGGAGGATGTGTCATAGAAGATGAGCGGGTCCGGCTCGGAGGGTGATGGCCCGCCGCGACACGTCAGGCGCTCCGACTGAAGGGGGGCAAGCCCGGCGAGCATCGAGAAGATGACGCGAAGGCGCGGGTGCTGCGAGCGGCCGCATGAGATGAACGCAAGCCAGGCCGACTGCATGCCGGCCACATACGAGGTGAGCGCCGGCCACCAGAGCGGGTCGCCGAGTCGCGCGGCGGCGAGTTCACCCGTCAGACGGCCGGCACCCGGACCCGGATGAACCAGCAGTGGGACGTCGTGCTCCTGCAGGCGCGCGAGGACGGGGTCAAGGCTCGCGAGCGCGTCGACGCTCGAGAGCGCGCCGGCTGGAAGTGATATGCCCACGCACCCACGGGACAACGCACGGTCGACGTCGTTTGGGTCCGGGCGATCAAGTGCGAGCGACCCCCACACGCCGAACCGATCGCCGAGCGCCAGCGCGCCGTCGTGGTAGGCGTCGATCAGTGGACTTGCCTGCTCGCGGGGCAGCCACTCCATGCCGAGCGGGCTCGACAGGCACACCAGCGCCAGGTCAAGCCCGTCGCCGTCGACGAGTGCCGCACGTCGGGCCGCCTCGTCCCGCGAATGCTCGATCACATAGGGCCGCTCGCCGACGAGGTACAGCACGCTCAGCCCGCTCTCACGGCGCACGAACGGGAACTCGCTGCGCGTCGACAGCGCGTCGAGAAGCGGCTCACTCCAGAAATGTTGATGGACATCTATTTTCATCAGTTTGTTCACCTGTTTTATAGAGATTAGCGCAGGACCTGACCAAATGCAAGCTGCAAGCGCCGCGGTGCAACATCGCGGTCGTTCGACGCTCAGAGGTGTCCGTGCCCACCTCGCGCTCGCCGGCCCGCCGGAGACACGCGTATCCTGCCCGTCTAATCCTCCAGCGCGAAAGCCGGATCCACGCTCGCCTGTTCGGAGCGCCACGAGTTCAGCGCGGCGAGCGACCCGTCAACGATCCGGTTCAGGAACTCTGTTCTGTCGTTGATGCGCGGCAGGGGCACGTCGGGGACCGGCAGCTCAAGGAACTCGCACAGCGGCGCCCAACCTTCGCTCACGTCCCACACGAGCAGTCGGCCGGCGGGGATCGCTCGTCTGACCTGCTCGTTGTGCCTGAGCATCCCCTCGATCATCTCCGCCGGCTCTGCGCCGGAGGCGAATGTTCCGCGCCCGCGCCACAGCAGGCTGTCGATCATGTCCAGATACGCGCGCCAGTCCGGGTTCACATGCGCCTGAGCGCTCGACAGCAGGCGCATCAGCGACTCCCCGTGCCGCACCGCCCAGACGGTCTGGCGCATGCTTTCCTCCCACGCCTGCGGGTCACGCACACTCAGCAGGACCTTCGCTTCCGGATAGGCATCAGCCAGCTCGCGGTAGAAGTAGCCGCCGGGCCAGTCGACTGTGGACTGGAAGCCGGCGAATATCCGCTCCCACGGTGCGTCGCCGTCTAGCGCCTGTTCCCAGAGCGCCGCCTGGTCCAGGTCCGCGAGGACGTTGACCATGTGGTAGCAGGGGCCGAGCCCCAGCATCTCGAGTGCCAGCTTCTGCGTCAGCGTGCCGGTGCGCGGCATGCCCGCTCCTATCAGCCTCATCCTGCCACCTCCCGCTCCAGACGTTGCCGGATCTGCGTCCCCGCCGCGAGTCGGGTGCCCGCCGAGCCTCGGGCTCCCCCACGAGAACTCTAATCCAGCGCCCGACGGAGTTCGCGCGGCCGACCTGACGGACCGATCAGCCCGGCCCCTGCGATGCCGTAGGACTCTCGGGAATGCTCACCGCGTTCGGCGCCGTTGCAGTCATCTACGGCGTCCTCGCGGGCACCTGGCCGCTCGGCGTCGCGGAGGCGATCTGAACGGTGATGCGCTTCGCCGCTGGCATCAGATCCGCTGATAGACACCTCACCCCCGTGGGAGATCCGCAGGCAGCGGCACATCCTGGGGCGCGCGTCCATCGCCCGTCGCCTGCCAGTCCTCCCACGCCCTACCGTCCCGGCCAGCATGCTCTCCGGAGCCCCCGAGAGCGAGAAGCACGAGCTTCACGTTCGAGGCGTTCACGAGCTGGCGCCGGACGTGCGGCGCCACCCGACCGAGCTGGTCCGCCGCGAGAACGCGGGACTCGCCCTCGATCAGGAGCGTGAGCACGCCCTCGAGGACCAGATAGACCTCCTCCTGCGTGTCATGCGCGTGGATTCGCCCCCTCTGGCCAGGCTGCAGCACGATCAGGTTCATCCCGAACGAGCTGACGCCGAGCTCGCGCCTGAGGCCCTGGAAGCGATCCGCAACATCGCGGTCGAGGGCGGCGACCGAGACCTCTGCGTCGTTCATGACGCGAGCATACTGCCGCTGCAGCCCGGCGTCCTGCCGCACCAGGGATCACCCGGGCGACGCGCCAAATCTGGCTCTACAGTGCGTGATCGCGCACTGTAGAGCCAAACGGGGGACCGAGGAGTCGAACCTCGCGTTGCGGTTTTGGAGACCACCGTGGGAGCGCCGTGGAGCCAGTATCTACGGGCCCTCGCGGTCTCAAGTGACCGGTGAAGTGACCGAAATCAGTTTGAGATGCGCTTTTTGACCTCCGCGAGCAGGAAGGCGTCGAGCTGCTCGCGAGCCAGTTCCAGGTCCCCCGGAAGGACGTGCGTGTAGCGCTCCTGAGTGATCTGAGCGGCACCATCCTGGCGCCTGGGTGCAGCGTGGCCCATCAGACGCGAGACGACCACGGGACGGACGCCCGCCGCATCCAGCCACGTTGAGCAGGTGTGTCGGCACTCGTGCGCCGTGATCCTCTCCCCCACCTTCGCGCCGGTGGGCTTGCCGTGCTTGTCCTTCGGCTCCCAGGTGTCGTCGACGCGCTTCTGTAGTCCCTCAAATGACAGCATGCCGCTGTTGCGCCCACCCGGCTTATGGCCGGGGCACAGCAGTTCTGACCCGTCAGGGCGCCCGCGCTCAAGCAGGTTGCGTCGCAGGATCACCCTCAGCGGCTTGGCGATCGGAACCGCACGCCTTGCCGCCTTTGACTTTCGCCCGTGCTCATCAACGCCAAGATAGATCACACCGACCTCAAGATCGACGTCCTCCACCCGTGCATGGCGGATCTCCGCACGTCTCGCGGTCGCGTAGGCGGCGAGCGCAAACGGCAACGCGTCGCGGAGCTCAAGCGCCGCGAGAAGCGCCGACATCTCGTCAGGGGTCGCGACACGGTCGCGTGGCTCAGATTCCATCGCGGGAAGCTGGACGAGTGCCGCGGGGTCGTGGTAGACGAGTTCGCGTGCCTGCGCCCACCTGTACAGCGAGTGGATCGCATTGACGACCGAGCGCACCCGGCTACCCGACAGCTCCGGCGTGATCTCGTCGACGAGGCGCTGCACGTCGCGTCGGCGCACATCACCGAGCTTCTTCGCCCCGAATACGGGGACCGCGTGGTTGTTGAGCGCACCTTCCAGATCGCGAACTGCCGAGGGCTTGTAACGGCGGCCGTGCTTGTTCAGCGCGACGCCCGCCTTTGCGGCTCGTAGGAAGGCCTCAACGGCCGCCTTGACGCGCATCGACTCGCTCGCCGGCAGCATCCCTTCACGCACGTCGCGCAGCAGGTCATCGCGTGCGTTGCGCGCGGCGGTCGGGGATGGCAGGAACGCCGTGATCCGCGCCTTCTGGGCGTCCCGATCCCAGACCTTGCCCCAGTAGGACGGCGCGCAGTTGCAGCGCTGTTTCCTTTCGGTCGCGCAGCCTGTCTTGTGGCGCGCAAAGACCCCTTGGTATCGGGTCTTGGTGTCCTTGGGCATGACCGTCACGCTACACGCCTACCCCCACGGATCGACTGCTCATCGAGCCAGCGCTCAAGCGCCTTGCGGGTGTATAGGCGCCGGGCTCCGCTGTAGACGACCGGGAGGTCAGCCTTGACGTGGCGCTCGAAGTGATCGACCGAGATGCCGAGTGCCTCGGCGGCCTCCTGCTGGTTGAACGCGAGTCGCGGAACTTCTCGGCGGAAGGGCTTGCCTGTCATGGGCGTGGGCGGGTTGCAAACGAGCGGGCCATACGGTTACTGACCGCGACCGGGGCAAACCGGCCATAAATCAGTCGGCGTTGAAGCCGCGTTTGATCCAGTTGCGATATGCGTCGTAGAACGCCGAGAAGTTGCCAGCAACGAGTTGCGCGGACTCGTGAACCTGCTCGGCCGTTGCCGTTGCGTATTCGTGGACGAGCATGCGCCGCAGTTCTCGCAGTCGTTGCAGTCGCCGTGTTAGCTCGCCCGAGAGAACACCTGCAGCTCGCAACGCTTGCAGGTCTTGACGGGCGTTCGTCTCGTCCCTGCGTCCGCGCAACTGGCGCCGACATACTTGACTCACCCGTGAAGGGGGGTAGTCTACATGAGTGCTCTGTCTGCGCCCCCTCGGGCTTGGCGCCCTGATCGGTCGGCCTTGCGGCTTTGGGGGGAGGTAGGTATGCCCCTCGATCACCGCGTGCTCGCGAGCGCCATCCAGGTGTTCAGCGCAGGCAGCTTTGAAGGCTCTGCGTCGATCGTGAGCGTCCCCACCGAGGCGGGGCGCAGCTGGCCGTATCTCGTGACAGCGCACCATGTTTCGCAGGCGGTTGAGTTGACTGTCCGGGTTCCCGATCCGCTGGAGCCCGCAAAGCTCTCGCCGCCTGTTGAGGTCCCGACGTGGTGGCAGCCGTTCCAGGGCGTTGATCTTGCGATCACGCCGTTCCCGTGGTGGAAGGTCGAGCGCTACCAGGCCACTCCGCTCGCCGACTTCATCCCCGAGGGTCGCGTGCCTGCCCTTGGGGCACCGGTCTACTACGTCGGCGTGTTCGGACCATGGGGAGTGCCGATGGCGCGGGCGGGCACGATCGCGGCGCTCGACGTGACCGTGAAAACACAAGGTGGCTACGAGTTCCCTGCCGACATCGTTGACTGCCGCTCGTACCGGGGCTTCAGTGGCTCGGCGGTGTTCGGCACCCTGGCTTACGCGGAGCTACGTCCGACCCCGAACCCGCCCGCCGCCGCGCTCGCCCAGGGGCACGACGAGCCGCCGCCGCTTGGGCGCATCTCGCACGCGGCGAGCTTCGCGGGCGTATTCACGGCCCATCTTTCCGATGAGGACGACGACCGTGACATTCCGGCGAGCCGATACGGCATGGGCATCATGGTCCCGTGCGACTATGTACGGGAGGCCCTGATGACTGAGACGCTGAAAGACCAGCGGGAGCGCGCCGCCCGCGAAATGGCGGACCGAGAGGCGCAGGAGGGAGCGCCGATCGAGGAAGCCTTGATGGCGTCAGAGTTCGACCGCTTCGAGGACCTGGCGAAGCAGCTCGTCAACACGCCCAAGCCGCAGTCCTAGCTTTTGCGTTTCGAGCTGCCACCAGCGTGGTGGCCTCCGAAGTAGAAGCCCAGGGCGGTGCCCGTGACCCCGATCAGCGGGGAAAGCACAAACCCGGCCAGTTCCTTGGCCTCGGTGATCGACAGCGAGTTGGTGGCCGTGAGGGTCACCAGGAGAAGCGAGACGAGCACGACAACGGCGGCGAGGAGAAGCGCGAGTTTTTTGCGCGTTTCCTCGCGTTCCTTTTCGGGGTCCCAGAGCTGACCGAGGTACGGTTTCTGGATGACGACGCGGGGCTGCGTGATCGGCGCGGGACTCTGTCCCGCACCGGGCGATCCCCCTGCGGTGCCGCTTCCCCCCGAGGCCACGGCGAGAGACTAGACGGCTTGGGCCTCTCTCGCAACCTCGCGAAGTTCGTTGTCCTGCTCAACGATGAGCTTGCCGCCACCGGCCTGGACCGCCTCTAGGAAGTTGCCACTCGCGATGACCTGCTGAAGTGCCTGGCTAAACGGCACTTGTATCTGCTCGGCAAGCTGCTCGATTTCCCGGACCATCTGGGGGGGCAGTTCGATCGTCTGCGTTACGCCATTCTCGTCTGTATATGTGAAGTTCACGGTGTCCACCTCAGTCTCGGTGTCGGCCTGATCGCCGCCCGAGCTTGAATCCTGCGAGGCTGGCGATCATACATCTACTGTCTATCCCAGAACACCCAGGGTCGTATAAAGGTTCTGCAAACAGCGGGTAAGTCCTCCGTTGGACTAGGCTTTACTTTGTAAAGTATACCACCAGGCCTACGATTCTGGGCCGTTCATCACAGTACCGGTGTGGATAGTTGAGTCGTCCATCCGCGAGGGCCTCGCCGCCGCCTTCGCTGGTCGCATAAGTACTAGACGCCCCGGACACCGCACCCCGCGCGGGACCCCGCTTGCCCCGTCAGCCCTGGCCGGTAACCTGGGCGTAGGTGAGCCGGCGCCCCGCGGCGGAGCCCAGGACCTCGGAGAACCGCTCGGAGTCGGTGAGCGTGCGCAGGTTGTACGTGAACACCCGCTCGTCCAGGTAGCGGAACAGATGGAACGGCTCGACGCTCACGTAGGTGCCATTGAGCCCGCGCTTGAGTAGCGACCAGAAGTTCTCGATGCCGTTCGTGTGAACCCGGCCGTCTACATAGGCTTCGGCGTGGTCAACAACCCCGTGGTCGTAGCGATCGTCGAGCCCGATGTATGCCCGGTTCGCGTCGGTGTAGACGGTGGACCCCTTTTCGACGGTGCGCTCGACGGCGGGTTTGAGTGTGCGGCGCTTCACGTCGGGGACAACCTCGGCGCGTATGCGGCCGCCGCGCTCGCGGAGCCCGAGCACCGGGACCTTGCCCGAGCCGACCGTGCCGCCGCCCAACGCGCCTTTGCGGACCCGTGCGTCCTTGTGCATGTTGATCGCCTTACCGCCGACGTAGGACTCGTCTACTTCGACTTCGCCCGACAGCGTGATCGAACCCTGCTGCATGGCGAGCCTGATGCGGTGCAGCATGAACCACGCCGACTTCTGGGTGACTCCGAGCGCGCGGGCCAGCTCGTGGCTGCTGATGCCGTTCTTGCTGTTCGCGGCGAGCCATACAGCGGGGAGCCACTTGTCGAGGCCGAGCGGGCTGTCCTCGAAGATCGTGCCGAGCTTGACGCTGTACTGCTTCTCGCAGCCTTTGCACTTCCAGATGCGCCGGGTCGTCAGGTAGCTGTACTCCTGGGAGCCGCAGCGCGGGCATGTGGGGCCGTTGGGCCACCGGAGTTTCGCGACGTAGTCGGTAGCAACGTCGAGGTCCGAGAAGTACCGGATGGCCTCAAGCAGATTCGTGGGCTTCTTTTGGCTCCGGGGCTTGGCTTTCGCGCTCATAGGGTGAGCATACTACGTCAGGCTAGGTGTGTCAAGTATATCGCTGCCGCGCAACTCCGCAAGCTCCAGGCCGAAGGCGGCCAGCTCAGCGATGTAGTTGTAGAGCTGATCGACGCCACGCTCGACGGCCTTCACCCGGTTGAGCTCGATCGGATCCTCTGACGCGTACGCAGCGCTAAAGGCACCCAGCTCGAAGTCCTCTCCGAACTCCGCCATCGCCATGCGCAGGGCGAGCAGATGGCGACGGACATCGCTCATCCGATCGAGGATCTTGGCCTTGAGCACCCGCGCACGTTGAGGATAGTTCACCTCAAGGGGAGCAGGGATCGAGTCGGATGCGCTCATGCCGCGTAAGAGTCGCCGGCGTCGTCGTCCATCGGCGCCGGCAGAGCGCGTTCGAGCTTTTGGGCTCGACGGCGCCACCTCGGCGCGGACTCGCGTAGGCCGCGCCAAAGACCATTGCGGTCGACGAGGACACGTCCCTGCTGGATTGCGTCGACCATGAGAATCGGCGAGTCCTGCGCATCGGAGTGGCGCACCAGCTGGATATCGCGACCGAGGCGCAGAGAAAGTCTCTCGGCGAGTTCGGCCAGCCGTCCCACGTCCGGATCATGCAGCGCGACGAGGACATCGAGGTCCGAACGCTCGTGATGATTACCTGTAGCCGCGGAGCCGAATAGCACGGCGAGCCGCACGTTGGGCTCAGTGCGCAACGCCGCGCGCAACGCCCGCAGAACCTGCCAATTGCGCCGCAGGTATGTCTCCTCCCGCAATGTGATGTGGAATCGGCGCGGACTGATGCGCTCCCCGTGCAGCAGACCCTCGGCCGCGGCGCGGCGCAGCGTACGCTCGGGAATCATGAGTTCGCTCGCAAGTCGCCGCAGGGAATCGATAATGAAATCGAGTCTAACGCCGTATGGCCGATAGATGGCCCCCGTATGGCCGATAGCTTGCCCGTTGCGGCGTTGCTAGCTACTTCCCCCGGATAAATGCTGGGGACTGAAACGGCCGCGTCCGGGTGGGCGCGGCCGAGTCAGGCTCATTCATGGGTTTGCCCGGTTGGTGGGCTGGCGGGGAGTGTTTCAGTGGGT